>CAJIAN010000558.1_pt1 | contig 20271 bp, 12 predicted proteins | sample 9199061 | NCBI WGS metagenome assembly CAJIAN01 (sample SAMEA7708264, study PRJEB35096) | sediment metagenome | biome: marine neritic benthic zone biome [ENVO:01000025]; feature: sediment [ENVO:00002007]; material: shallow marine sediment [ENVO:03000034] sea grass bed [ENVO_01000059] ...
AGGTGTGCGTGTCGCCGTCATCCACGTCGGCCACGCTAAGGTTGCCAATGACGGCCGCGACGGCGTTCTCGTCCACGTCATCATTGCTGAGCGTCAGATCAGTGGGCACTTCGTTGAGGTCGTTGACCGTGACGGTGAACGTCTCGTCGTAGGTCAGTCCGCCACTGTCGGTGACAGTCACCTTGACGTCCACAGTCGGTTCGGTCTCATGATCCAGGGACTGTCCGGCCTTGAGCTTCAGTTGGGTGCCGCTGACCTCAAAGCGTCCATCGTCGACGGCCCAGGTGTGGCTGTCGCCGTCATCTACGTCGGCCACGCTGAGGTTGCCGATGACGGCGCCATCCGCGTTCTCGTCCACGTCGTCATTGCTGAGCGTCAGATCAGTGGGCACTTCGTTGAGGTCGTTGACCGTGACGGTGAACGTCTCATCGTAGGTCAAGCCACCGGAGTCGGTGACGGTGACCTTCACATCGACGGTCGGTTCGGTCTCGTGGTCCAGCGATTGTCCGGCCTTGAGTTTTAGCTGAGTGCCGCTGACTTCAAAGCGGGTGTCATCGACGGCCCAGGTGTGGGTGTCGCCGTCAAGATCGGAAGAGCGTCGGGTGGGGAAGGAGTGTGACGGATTGTGTAGATGTCGGCGGTCGCCGGATCATTAAAAAAAAAACGTCTCATCTTCGCCTTCGCCCTTGTGCGGCCTGGGCCAGGCTGCGCTACCACAAGAGAGGGATCGTCGACCGCCGACGCCGGGCTCACGCGTGCGCAGGCCGAAAAGACGAAAGCGTCGCTGTGGAGGGCGCACCATGACCGCATTCGAAACGAAAGGGCGGACGAGATGAAGGCCAAATCGATCACTATCGGCGATCACAAGATGCGGTTCGACTACAAGAAGTATGGGAACAAGCCGAAGGACGGTTGGAGTTTGGTCATCTCGATGCACGGTGGTGGGGGCGCGCCCGCACGGGTCAATGAGTCGCAGTGGAAGAACCAGGTCCGTCTCGGCGACGCCTACAAACCCTCCGACGCGATCTACGTCGCTCCCCGCGCGCCGACGGACACGTGGAACCTCTGGCATCAGAGCCATATCGACGATTTTTTTGACCGGCTGATCGAGAACTTCGTCGCCTTGGAAGGGGGCAATCCGGACAAGGTCTACATCATGGGTTACTCGGCCGGTGGAGACGGGGTCTACCAACTCGCCACGCGCATGTCGGATCGCCTTGCCGCTGCGGCGATGATGGCCGGCCATCCCAACGAGACGTCGCCGATCGGTCTACGCAATATCGGCTTTGCGCTACACGTCGGAGAGAAAGATGGCGGCTACAAGCGGAATACGGTCGGTGCCGAGTGGGGAAAGAAATTAAAGGCGCTCAGGGAAAAGGATCCGGACGGGTATGCGCACCAGGTCACGATTCACAAGGGCAAGGGGCACTGGATGGACCTTCAGGACAGGGCAGCCGTCAAATGGATGCAGGAGTTCACCCGCGAACCGTTTCCGAAGAAGATCGTCTGGCTACAGGACGATCGGACGCACAAACGATTCTACTGGCTTGCCGTTCCAGAGCCGAAGAAGGGGCAGCACATCGAAGCCAGCGTCGATGGGCAGGTGATTCGAATTCAAAAGGCGGAGGGCGTTGGGAAACTGGTGGTCCGGCTCGATGACCGGATGCTCGATCTCGACAAGCCGCTGAAGATTCTCGGACCCGGTGGCGCGGAATTGTTCGCGGGTAAGTTGAATCGTTCGAAGGAAGTGATCGAGAAGACCCTTGCCGAGCGGGGAGACCGTCAGTTGGTTTTTTCCGCCGAGGTCGAAGTCAGTCTTTAGCGCGATTCAGCGGGTGTTGACGCGGAGCCGGACGTAGAACCCGGGGCCGGTGGTGACCGGAGCCGTGGCCTCGTAGGTGACGGTGGATGTTCCGTCGCCATTGTGGACCTCGGTCACGGCTTCCAGAGCGAGGGGATCGACCGTCCAGTCTTCCATGTTGGTGGACACTTCGGGTGTGATGACGACGTCCTCCGCGGCCAGATTGACGCGGTGGCTGACACGCAGGTGGTAGCCGTCGGCATCGAGATCCAGCGAGGTCGTGACGGAAGCGGGCCCGCTCGCGGCGTCGGTGTCAATGGTTCCGAGTGCGTGTTCGGTGAACGCGTTCAGCCCGTCGTTGTCCTCGTCCGCGTCAGGAATACCGGCGAACGGGGCGCCGGTATCGCTTGCGTTGGGATTGCCGTTGAAGGCAGCGCTGGCGCGCCAGTTCGTTGCCACGCCGTGGTCGGGATTGCTCGTGGGATTGATGAGCACGAGGCTCGGGCCGTCGCCGTCCGGCGATTCAGGCCACGGGAGCCGGTCCCCATAGCTGAAGTCGCGGATCGTTGCTCCGCCATTGCCGACAAGCAGCAGGCGCTCGCCACTGTCGCGAAGATTGGTGTCCGCGAACACGCCCGCGATGCGGTCGTTCATGCCGTTGCCATATCGTTCTTCGAAGGCGGCTTGATTCTTCACGACCAAAACCCGTTCGCCCGGCATGAGCATGGTGACATTGGAAAGGGCGAAATCGAACTGGATGCCCTCGGTGAAAGACACCTCGCTCAAGTCGACTGGGCTGTTCGAGATGTTCTCAAGTTCGACGAATTCGAACACGTCGCCATCGAGGAATCCCGCCTGCATCTCGGCAGCATTGGGGCCTTCAGGATTGTACATGAGCTCGGAGATGACGAGATTCGATGAGTTGGCGAGTTCGCTTCCAACGACAAGCGTGACCTGAGTGGGGGCGCTCCACTCGGTTCCTTCCTTTGCGCGCGCAATGAAAGTCGTGGTTTCGTTGACCGCGAGTGGCGTCGCGACGTCGGCGGTGAGGGTGGGTCGCACAAGGAGATCGGAACTCCCCGAACTCCGGTTCATCGCGTGGATGGCGAGAACGTTGGTGCCGACCCGCAGGTCGGTGATGTTTGCGGAAAGATCATACATCGTCGGCGTCGTCGACTCGCTGCTGGAAGACGTGGCTCTGGAATCCCACTGAGGCGCCGCCGGGGCATTGTTCCCGGGGGTGCTCAGTTCGACACCGTTCAGGTAGGCGACAAATCCATCGTCCCACACCATGCCGAGATCGAGACCAACCATTCCGGCGAAACCACCGGGGAGTTCGAACTCGAACCGCGTGTAGAAGCCGTTTTTGTTGTCATCATCAGGTGGTTGCACCTCGAACTTAATGTCAGTGCCGACGAGGGCCGCCAGAGGCTGACCAGGAGTTTCGAACCCCGGAGCATTGGTGGCACTCGTCCATGAGTCATCATTGAAACCAGTGCCGGTCCACGTTAGCCCGAGGGACCCATCGTCCGGAACGAAGTAGCGGCAGGACGCGTCCGCCGCAATGAGGGTTGTCGCCGTGGCGGCTCCGCCGGAGAACTCGACGGCGTCGTTGGAGATGCCGCCACCGGGAGCACGCGGATCCGATCCGTCCGTGGTGTAGTAAATCGTTCCTTCATCCGAAGTGATGGTCACGGGGGTGCCTGCGAGAACAATGCCGCTTTCCACATTGTATTCCGGAGGTCCGACGAACTGCGCGTCGATCCACTCAGTGCGACCCTGTGAGGTCGGGCTGCTGTTTCCGGTGGTGAGCCAACCCTTCAGATGGGCGATCTCTCCTGCCCACCCGGAGACTCCGCCGGCGAAGCTGCCTCCGTTCGGCGCGCGATTGAAGGGCGAGTTGCCCCACTTCGCGAAGTTCCGCGCCTGCGCTTCGCTGATCTCGTCAGCCATGGAGTCGATCACGGCAACGATGTTCTCATCCGAGAACGCACCGTACCGACGAAGCTCGAACCAGCGGTCGACGGCGCGCTGGAAGTAGTCCGGTCGATTGCTGAGGCTTGATGACGGATTGTTGGTGTTCGAGTGGAAGCCGAGGATCTTGCCGTACCACGGATACTGGCCGTCGTACCAGATCTTGCTATCACCGGATGGATTCCACCCGACGGGTGTCGAATCGCGACCGTCCTCGGAACCGGCAGAGCGGTCGAAGTCCCAAACTGGACCGCCATTCAGTTTCTCGTTGCGCGGTTTGAAGTACCACGCGCTGAGGCGACCCCAGTCGACATTCATCATGAGGGCGTTCAACCACATGTGGTCGATGAAGGAATCGACGTCGATGTAGTCGGAGAAATGCAGGCCGGTCGAAGGGTTGATCCCGTTGCCCGCGGCCACAGCCACACCGATCTCGTTGAGGTGATTGATCAGCCAGGTCCTCTGCGTTGGAGAGATGAAATAGGCCTCTGGACGTCGCGGGTTGGCCGCCCCGTCCGGGTAGATATGCACGAGGTTGTCGCTCCCGCCATTGCCCCAGTTCACCGGAAATGTCGGCTCGCCGGGATCGGAGCGGTCGTTCTTGAATATGTATCCACCAGTGATGTCCGGCTCGGTCGTGACCGTCGAGTTGAGGCTCTCGACGTCGATACGGTCGTCATCGCGATCCAATTTCTCCATGAAGGAATAGACTCCGAAGTAGTCTGTGCTTCCGGCAACATCGCCTCCGCTCGAGTTGTTGTAGAGTTCGACGAAGCGAGTGCGGGACGCATAACGCCCGATCTGTCGGCTCAGTTCGTAGATGAGCGGATTGCGAATGAGAGCGCGGTCGAACTGATAGCGTCCGCTCATGATCCAGTCATCCTCGCCGCCGAAGCCGAGTGGTCTGATCGTTCTTTCCTCCCAGTCGTTCTCCGTCCATGCCTCCACCGACATGGAATACTTGGCGGCGCCCCCCGTGCTGGAGCCCCGCTTCCGGACACCCACGCGGGAGACAAGATCGGGCGCATTCGTGAATGCCGCGCGCGGATTGACGTCTCCCTTCGGTTCGAAGATCGCCATGATCATGAGGCGTCGATCCGTCGAGGAGGTTTCGAACGGTGCACCCCTCCCGAAGCTGTCGATGAGGACGATGGGCAGGTTCGAGGTAACCGCGCGCTCGTTGGCGGGCATTCTGAAGTAGGCCTCGGTCTGCGATCCACGCCGCAGGGTGCCCGGAACGAACGCCTCGGCACGAACCTGGGTTGTTGCACCGATGTTGATGGGGCCGCTGTAGGCGGGAGAGGGGTTCTGCAAGTCATTGGAAGGCTTGCTGCCGTCGGTCGTATAACGGATGGTTGCGCCCGGCGTGGGCGCGGAGAGCGTCAGGCTGAAACTTCCGCTGAAGGTCTTCGTGGTCTCCGAGTAAACCACCTCGGCAGGAGGCGGGCCGAGCACCACGCCGTTGGGATTTCCAGGTGATGGCGTTTCAATGAAGCCGTTGGCAGTGGGTTGCGAGAGATCCTGCACCTCACCCTCCAGCAACGGGTAGAGCAGGAAGTCGGAACTGCCGTCCCCCTTGTTCAGGCCTTGGAAGGCGAGGATGTTCGTTCCGGCGACGAGTTTCCCCGCGAAATTGATCGGATAGCTGATGAAGTCGTCTTCGTCCTCGACCTCTTCGTGCGCGATGGCTTCCGAATTCCACGTCAGTGGCGTGGGATCGTTTTGTGATTCGATTTCCTGCCCGTTGAGATAGGCGACGAAGCCGTCCTCCCATTTCATTCTGAGCACCATCTGTAACACTCCCGCAGGGTCATCCAGCTGGAACGGAATCCGGACATAGATGCTGGCGTTATTGTTCCGCATAATGCCAAAGCCAACGTCGCCCCCAGCCCCAATGGGCTGCGTCGGGTATCCGAAACCGATCGCCGTCTTTGCGCCCGTCCATGCCGCGTCATCGAAGGCGGGAACACGCCAGTCTTCGGCAAGATCGCCTTCGGGAACGAGATACTTCGCGTCGGCGTCCAGGGCGACGAACGTTTCCGCAGTGATGATGCCATTGTTCCCAACTCCGTAGGAAATGTCCTCGTATTGCTCCGGATACTCGGGTGCGAACTCTTGGACCGTCGTCACGCCGTCCGGTTTCACCAGCGCGAGATACTCGCCGTTCGAGTCGAGCCGGAAATTCGTGTGAAGCTGTTGCAGTGGATTGCTCCGGTCCTTCTCCGATGCGAAGACGACGAGAAAACCACCGACGTTGATATTCACGTCGGGGAGTCTCCACTTGATGAGGTCGTTGGCGTTGTCGGTCAGGTAGTATCCGTCCGTCGATTGGGCGGTCGGACCGGGATTGTGAATCTCGATCCAGTCCGAGTTGTCGCCGTCGACGTCGGTGAGACCGGAATCGTTCTCGGCCATGAACTCGCTGATGATCAATTCACCGTGAGATGGCAGCGATAGAAGACTGCAGAAGACAAGGGTGGCGACCGCAACGCAGCGCCGGATGCGTACTGAGGGTAACATGGGACGGGGGTTCGATTTCATTGCCGTTTGGGGCGGCATATCAATATGGGGGGTACTCTGCGGAATGGAAAGGTAAAATCGGGCCTCGAATCGTCTCGATCGGGGGTTTCTGAGTTCGGAAACAGGGACATGAAGGCGCTTTTCGCGTCTTACGTGGTTCCGACGGCTCGTTTGGCTCCCACGATGGGACGAGCCGTCGGATTGCGACGAATGCCCTGCATAAGCCAGCGCTCTAGCCGACGTCGTAGCGGTGACATTCAGTCGCCGAGGGGGTAGCGGGCGCCGACCCCGCTCCTCCGGCCTCGCCGCGGCCGGCTACAACTCGCCGACGGACATCTTGATGAATGGCAGGAGACGTTGCTAGAGTCGGCGTCATGAAGACTCAACCGCTCACGCTTCTTGCCGTATTCTCCCTGATCGCCTCTGTGCAAGCCATCGAATACACGGACAAGGAGGCGATGGAGAAAATCATCGCCGCGGATGCGAAAGTGACCCAACTCGGCACGGACATGAAGTTCACCGAAGGGCCGGTCTGGATCCCGGGGCAGATGCGGGTCGTCTTCAGCGACATCCCGAACAGCCGTCAGATGGAATGGACGAAGGCTGGCGGACTGAAGGAATACCGCAAGGTCGAGGCCTCGAACGGTAACCTTCTTGATCTCGAAGGCAACCTCCTCTCGTGTCAGCACTCCGGTCGCAATGTGATTTCGACCGACGCCGACGGAAAGATCACCGTGGTTGTCGACAAATACGACGGGAAGAAATTCAATTCGCCCAACGACATCGCGATCAAGTCGGATGGGACACTCTGGTTCACGGATCCCAGTTATGGATTGCGGGGGAAGCCTGCGGAACTCGACGGGAAGTACGTCTATCGCTTCGATCCGAAATCCAAGAAGGTCGAGCTGATCTGCCGCGATTTCGACATGCCCAACGGCATCGCTTTCTCACCCGACGAGAAGCGCATCTACATCGCGGACACCGGCAAGTATGGGAAGATCAACGCCTACGATGTCCCGAAGGACGGAGGCCCGCTCGGCAAGCCGGTGTTCGTCATCGACATCCGTTGCGACGGGATGTGCATCGACACTTCCGGCAACATCTACACGACATCGCGTGGTGGGATTCATGTCTTCAACGACAAGGGAAAGAAGATCGGGATGATTCCCGTTCCCGAGCAGCCCGCGAATGTGTGCTTTGGCGGCGAGAACTACGACGAACTCTTCATCACGGCTTTCAAGTCACTGTATCACGTCCCGCTGAAGATTGCGGGAGCCAAGCCCAAAGGGGCGAAGTGGTAGGAATCGGCTACTAACCGCCGCTTTCTTCGGTACCCGTGTCGGGAGTCGTCGGTGTGTCGGGAGCGTCGGTAGCGCCTCCGTCCGGAGCGGGAGTGGTCGTTTCCTCGCTCGTGGCCGCGTCGTCTTTTGTCTCCTCGGTCGATTCGGGCTCGGGTGTCGTGGTTCCAACTGGCGGCTTGGGTGTGCTGTCGCCTGATGGAGGCGTCGAGTCGGGAGTCGTGGGAGTGGTGGGCTTCGGTGTCAGAGACGGATCGGCTTTGATCGGCGGGGCCGGAGGTGTGATCGAGGGGTCGGCCTTGATTGGGGGCGCGGTGGGCGTCGACGGTGTCTTCGGATCCACTTTGGGCTCCGGCTCCGGTTCGGGTTCCGGCGGTGGGTTTTCGGCGAGGAGGATCTTTTGTTCGAGCGTCTTGATGCGCGCCTCGATCTGGTCGAAGAACGGGGTTCCGGGGAACTGACGCGCGATGTTGCCGAGCAAGTCGTTCGCTTCTTTCAGACTGCCCGCGGCGACCGCTAGTTCGGCCTGACGCATGATAGCGAGGGGCGCGAGTTCGGTCTTGTCACCGGCGGCGGCGACTTCCTTGTACTTTGCGGAGGCTTCGCTGATTTCGCCCAACGATTCGTAGACGACCCCGAGACTGAGCACGCCCTGGTAGTAGCGCGGGTGCTTTTTGAAGTCGGTGACAAACTGAATGAGCTTGGTCTTGGCATCCTTCAGGCCCTCTTCGTCGCCGGTTACCTGAAGGCGATCGGCGAGCATGAGCAGCGCGTTGCCGGCGGCGGTCGAACCGGGATAGTTTTTCATCACCGCTTCAAATTCACCCTTGGTTCCGGCACTCGTGAACGCCCGCGCAGCCTCTTTGGCCTTCTCCTTGCCCAGGGCGTTCATGATGAAGATCGCGGAGACGGCGATCAGGAGAACGCAGACGCCAATGATGATCTTCTTGCCGTGCTTCTCGAAGAGTTCTTCGAAACCGGTGTGGTCGTGGTGGACGGTCTGTTGGACGGGAGGCCCGTCCGTCGATTCTTTCGTTGCCATGGGATGCGGGAAGTGCGCGGGGTGGCGCAGGAGTCAGAGAGAGAGTCTGCGTGGGCAGGGATTATAGCCCAAAAGCCGGAAATCGCAATCAGGCGCCGACAGCGGCGCGTGCCTCGTCGGCGAGGGCCGTGCTGAGGTAGCGCTCGCCCGTGGAGCAGCCGATGGTCACGATCATCTTGCCCTTGTTTTCAGGGCGCTTGGCGAGTTCGATCGCCGCAATCACGTTCGCACCCGTGCTGATGCCGCCCAGAATGCCCTCTTCCGACGCGAGGCGGCGGGCCATGGCGAAGGAATCGTCATTGGAGACCTTGAGGCACTCGGTGATCTGGTCGTCGCCTCCTTCGCTCTTCAGATGGAGGTTGTCGGGGACGAAGCCGGCACCGGTTCCCTGGATCTTGTGTGGCCCGGGGGTGAGTTCCTCGCCGGCGAGCGTCTGGGAGATCACCGGAGAATCCTCAGGCTCGACCGTGACCACTTGAAAGCTTTCCTTGCGGGGCTTGATCACCTCGACGCAACCAGTCGCGGTTCCGCCGGTGCCGACCGCGGCCACGACAATATCGACCGCGCCATCGGTGTCGTTCCAGATTTCCTCGGCGGTCGTCTTGCGGTGGATGGCGGGATTGGCGGGATTGGAAAACTGTTGGGGGATCCACGAGTTCGGCGTTTCGGCCGCGAGTTCCTCCGCTTTGGCGATCGCGCCTTTCATGCCCTTTGCGCCTTCGGTGAGGACGAGATCGGCGCCGAGGAGCTTGAGCAACGTACGGCGCTCGAGGGACATCGTTTCCGGCATGGTGAGAATCAGCTGGTAGCCTTTGGCGGCGCAGACGAAGGCGAGGGCGATACCGGTGTTGCCGCTGGTCGGCTCGATGATGACGGTGTCCTTTGTCACCATGCCGTCGGCCTCGGCGGCCTCGATCATGGACAAGCCGATCCGGTCTTTCACGCTGCCGAGTGGGTTGAAAAACTCGCATTTGAGATAGATGTCGGCTTCGAGACCCTCGGTGACCTTGTTGAGCTTCACCAGCGGTGTGTTGCCGACCGTTTCGACGATGTTGTTGTAGAGCTTGCCCATGACAGATTCGAGTGTTCGGAATTCGTATGTGGTTGAACGGGTGGAATATCTGGCCCCCCGGCGCCGGAATTTGGCGAACACAGAGTTAAGTAGAAGAAGCTCCGATTGCAAAGAGAAAAACCCGCACGCTCATAACGCGTCCGATGCATATTTCCCGTTGCGTTTCGTCGGAAGACTGCCAAATGATATCCGCAAACGTGCCGTCCATCCTCAAAACACATCCCTCTCGAATTTCGCCATGTCGACTCTGATTTCCAAAAACAAGCTACCGCAACTGCTCAAGAAGAATCCCGAATGGGAACTCGAAGGCAAAGCCATCGTGCGTGATTTCGAGTTCGATGAATTCGTTCAGGCGATTGACTTCGTCAACGACGTCGCCGAGATCGCCGAAGAAGCCCACCACCACCCCGACATCGATATCCGCTGGACCAAGATCCGCTGCGCCCTGACGACGCACGACAAGGGCGGAATCACCGACCTCGATTTCGAGGTGGCGGCGAGGATCGATACGCTGGTGGATTAGGTAGCGCGGCCCCGCCGAGGCCGCATGGATTTCGTGGTGTGCTCACGGTGAGCGCGCACTACCTCAGATCGATGTCGTAGTAGGCAACCCGGCCGCCTCCTTCCGGGTTCGGCCATTCGTGAAAGCCTCCCCACGCTTCGTTGTCTTGGATATTTGGTCGGTCAAGAGTCGACCGTCGGAACTTTTACAAGTTCCGCTACAGCGCGTCCGGATCCTGCACGAGTTCTCCGACTCGCGCCAACAACCGCCCTGCGGCGCCACCATCGAGGACGCGGTGGTCGAAGCTGAGGGTCATGGCGGCTTCGGTGACGGGGTACCAGGATTCCGAGACTTCGTCCCAGTTGGCGCGTTTGTAGCCGCGGCCGAGACCGAGGACGAGGTTCTGCTCGGGGAGGGGGATCGGAGTGGCCCAGACAATGCCAAACGTGCCGAAGTTCGTGACAGTCGCGATGCCGGGCTGGCCCTTGGCTTCGTCGGGAAGGCGGCGCTTCAACGCGGCGTCGATGAGTTCATTGTAGACGTCGATGAGTTCGACGAGCGGTTTTCTTTCCACGTCGCGGATTACCGGAACGAGAACGCCATCCTCGACCTCGACGGCGAACCCGATGTCGATGGCGTTCGGGTGCACAATGCGCTCCCCGATGAGGCGGCCGGCGACGGCGGTGTTCTCGGAAAGGGCAATGGCGAGGGCACGCATGAGGTAGAGAGTGACGCCGGGCTTGGGATCGGCCGCCTTGCGGTGGGCGATGAGGGAATCGAGCACGATGGGCGAGCCCACGGTGGCGAGCGGACGCGTCCAGCTGCGCCGCATCGAGTCGGCGACTGCGATGCGCATCGGCGAGGCGGGTGTCATCTTCGAGGCCTCGAGCGTGCGCATGAAGGCCTCGAAATCATCAACCGTCACCCGACCGCCCGCGCCGCTGCCGGCGATTCCCGCGAGGTCGGCCGCGTTCATGCCGAGATCGGTCATGCGCGCGCGCATGCGGGGCGAAAGATAGGTGGCTCCGGTCGCGGAAGCGGGAACGGGAAGGCCCTCGATCGTCGGAGTGACCTGCGGCTGGGTGAATTCCTCCGTGTCCTCGACCGCGAAATGCGGGCGTTCCTCCGCATGCGGAAGCTCCTCGCGGGGCGGTTCGGGCGCGTGATGCACAGGAAAGGAGGCGGCATCTTCCTCGCTGACCTCGAGAAACCCTAATGTTGCGCCGACAGGATAGCTTTCCTCCACCGTCGCGCTGAGTTCGGCGACTTTCCCTCCGCACGGAGTGGTCACCGTCATCGTGGCTTTCTGAGTCTCCACTTCGATGATTTCCTGATCCGCCTTCACTTCCTCGCCTTCGGCGACGTTGAATTGCACGACGGTTGCTTCGGCGATGGATTCGCCGAGCTGGGGCATCTGAATCGGAATACGAGGCATGGGGTGAGTGTGGAATTTGGAGTGAGGAGATCGGAGTGCGCTGTTACGACCGCAACAGTCGGCGCAGTGCGGCCGCGATGCGTTGGGAGGTGGGGCGGTGCATGGACCAGAGGTCGGGATGGTAGGGGATGGGAGTGTCTTTGGCGTTAAGGCGCTTTGGCGGAGCGTCGAGAAGGTGGAATCCTTCGCCGGCGACGCGGCTGATGATTTCCGCGGTGGCACCACCCCACGGGAAAGATTCGCCGACAGCCAGAAGCCGGCCCGTCCGGGCAACCGAGCCGAGAATGGTGTCGGTATCCATCGGTTTCACCGAGCGCAGGTCGACGACCTCGATCTCGAACCCGTCTTTCAGCAAATCGTCGGCCGCCAGTAACGCCTCGTGGACCATCGCGCTGTAGGCGACGACGGTGGCGTGGCGTCCGGAGCGGGTGATGCGCGCCTTACCGATGGGGAGATTGTGAACGGGGAGTTGGTCCGCCTTGAGGTGGTAATACAAATACTTGTGCTCGCAGAAGATGACTGGATCGTCGAGGGCGATCGATTCCAGCAGCATGCTGTAGGCGTCCTCGACAGTGGCGGGCGTGACCACGATGAGTCCCGGATAGTGGGCGTAGATCGACTCCATGCTCTGGCTGTGGAACGGACCCGCGCCCCTGGTTCCGCCGGAGGGAAGGCGGATAGTGACAGGGCAGGGGACATCCGTGCGCCAATAGAGAGTCGCGGCCTGATTGACGATCTGATTGAACCCGACCGAGGAGAAATCGGCGAACTGCATCTCGATGATCGGACGCATGCCCTCGATGGCGGCACCCACGGCGGCCCCGACCATCGCATCCTCGCTGATGGGCGCATCGAGCACGCGACCAGGATATTGTTCGGTGAGGTTCTTCGTCGCCTTGAAGGCGCCGCCGAACTGCCCGACGTCCTGTCCGTAAATGAACACGTTGGGATCGTCCTTCAGCGCCTTTTCCTGCGCCGCCCGGATGGCTTCGAGATAGGTGATGCTCACGGGGCGCTGCTGCTACTTCCTTCGGCAAGCCGGCTCGTGCGGATGGCGTGCCAGTTTTCCTCGTAGGGATTCGGTCCGGATTCCTTCTGCGCCTCCACAAGCGCTTCGTCGACCTGGCGCGCGGCGTCTTCCTGAATCGCATCGCAATCGGATTCCGGAAGCCAGCCGTTCTCGACGATCTGCTTGCGCGCGAGGATGAGACAGTCCTGACCGAGCCGCGAATTCCGGAGTTCGTCCGAAACGTAGCTCGCGTCGTCGTGTTCGCCGTGTCCGGTGAGGCGCAGCAGCGTGCCGACGACCATTTGCGGACCGTGGCCGGAGCGTGCCCGGTCGACCGCGGTCTGGAAGGTGGTCAGACATTCGCGGAGGTTGAGGCCGTCGATGGAATAGCCCTCGACACCGTATCCCTTCGCACGGTCGACGAGATCGGCGCAGGCGTATTGGCGCTCGGTGGGTGTCGAGTAAGCGAACTGGTTGTTCGCGACCGAAATGACGAGCGGGAGTTTTTCCACGGCGGCGAAATTGAGTCCCTCGTGAAACGAACCGGTCGACGTGCCGCCGTCTCCGATACTTGCCGCACCGACGATTCCATCGAGTTCGCCCCGAAATCGCCGCGCCATGAGCATTCCGGATACGACGGAAATCATCGCGCCAAGGTGGCTGATCATCGCGGTGCGGCCTTCCTTTGGCTTGCCGGTGTGGATATTCCCGTCCCGGCCGCGCATTGGGCCCTCTTTCGAGCCGAGATACGTACGCAAGGCGTCAAGCACCGATTCTCCGGAGGCGAGCCGGCCGGACAGGTCGCGGATGAGCGGTCCATAAACATCGCCCGGCTGGAGCTGCGTGGCGAGAGCCGTGCTGAACGCCTCCTGCCCCTTGCCGAGATAGACGCCGCCGACGATCTGGCTCGCCCGGTAGAGACTGGCGACCTTGTCCTCGAACGTACGCCCGAGCACCATCCAACGGTAGGCGTCGATGAAGAGTTCTTCGATGCCCCGATCGTTGTGCGTCTGAGGGCTGTCGGTGCTGACGACTTCGGCCATCGAAGTCACTCTACGGTTCTCCCGCAAATGGTGGCAAATGGTTTTCTTACTCGCTAGCGTTTCTAGATCGACGCCGCGGGTGCTTCGGCTTCGCGATCTTCGGCGTCCTTGTCCGAGGTGAACTTCATGCCGACGTGCTTGCTAATGCCGAATTCCTCCATGGTGACCCCATACATGACGTCGCAGCGGTTCATCGTGCGCTTGTTGTGGGTCACGATGACAAACTGGCTTTGCTCGATGAAGCGGTTGAGCATCTTGATGAAGCGACCGATGTTCGATTCGTCGAGCGGGGCGTCCAACTCGTCGAGCACGCAGAACGGCGAGGGTTTCACCATGTAGATGGCGAAGAGGAGAGCGACCGCGGTCATCGAGCGCTCGCCACCGGAGAGCAAGGTGATCGACTGTAGTTTCTTGCCAGGTGGTTTTGCGATGACGTCGATGCCGCTTTCCAGCGGGTCTTCGTCATCGATGAGGACGAGGTTCGCCCGGGCGTTGTCCCCGAAGAGTTCCTTGAACATCAGTTTGAAGTTATCCCGGACCTTGGCGAAGGTGTCTGAGAACATCTCCTTGGTTTTGCGGTTGATCTTCGAGATGACGCGCAGGAGTTCGGCCTTGGAATTGACGAGATCCTCGTGCTGGCCGCTGAGGAAGTTGTAGCGCTCCTCGAGTTCTTCGTATTCCTCGATGGCGTCGAGGTTGACGGGCCCCATGGAATCGAGGCGCTGCTTGAGATCGCCGACGACCATCTCGATAAACGCCCAGTCGGGGCCGCCTTCGACGGCATGGGCGATTTCTTCCGGCGAGGGTTCCGATTCTTCGGCGGACTCTTCTTCGACTGCCGGTTCCGTTTCGATCGGCTCGCCATTTTCGGCGGCAGCTCTCGAAGCGGCGCGCTTCTGGCGGCGGTTCCACGCCTTCTTCTGCTCCGCGATGGCGGCGAGTAGGGCATGGGGATCCGGTTCGAAGGCATCGAGACGCACTTGGTAGCGCTGGAGAATCATTTCCTCGATGTTCTCGATGCGCAGGTCGATTTGGGTGATCTTGATCTCCTCCTTGCCCTTCTGGTCATTGCTAGTGTTCAGGGCGCGGCGCGTTTCGACGAGAGCGCTTTCGCACATTTGGACCGCTTCGGCGCGTGTGGCGCGGGTTTCGGACAGCGAAGCGATGCCGGTGCCCACTGTCTTCGCCTGTTCGCGCAACTCGACGATTTCCGCGCGCAAGGATTCGGACTCGGTATTGCTGTTGTCGATGCGCTCGCGGTAGTTCGCAATCTCGGATTGGCGGCGTCCGAGCAGCTCTTCGAGTTCCCGCATGCGGCTTGCAATCGGCTCCTTCTGTTCCTGGAGTGACTGATAGGACTTCTCCTCGACCGCGAGGGACGTGCGCAGTTCGTTGACGAGTTCGGACGACTCCTGCTCGCGCCGGGCCGCTTCCTGAAGGGCGGATTCGAGGTCGGCCTTCCGCGACCTCCGTTCCTCCAGTTCGGTTTCGGTGCGCTTGCGCTTTTCCTCGAGTTCCGCGACAACGGATTCAACGGTCTCCTGACGTTTGAAGAGTTCGCCCTGCTCCCAATTCACGTTGTCGAGCTTGGCCTTCATCTGCTCGAGCTCCCGCTCGACGAGAGACAGCTGGCCTTCGAGCGTGGAGACCGCGACGCGGGCCTGCTGCACGGCTTCGCGACGTTCTTCGACCGTCTGCTTCAAATCGCGGATCTGCATCGAGACCGCGTCCGCTTCATCCTGGAGGTTCGCGAGGTCCGCTTCGAGGCGTCGGGTTTCCCCTTCGAGATCGCGGATTTCCTGCTGGCGCTGGAGAATGGAACCGGATCCCTCGGTGGCGGCGCCTCCGTGGATGATGCCGTCGGCGCTGACGGTGTTTCCGTCCATCGTCGCAAAACGCGTCACGGGATAATCCGGCCGCATCGCAAGGGCGGTGGAGAGGGAATCGACGATGAGAACGTTGGCGAGCAGATGCTCGACGAGCGGGCGCACCTTTTCCTGGACGCGTACTTTGTCGAGCGCCCAGCCGACAGCCCGTTCGGGAACAGTCATCATCTGCGACCCGTCCGAACCGGAGATGAATTGCTCGGGAACGATGCTGGCCAGCCCGAGTTTCTCTTTCGCCAGGGTATCGATCATGCTCTCCGCCATTGCGGGATCGGAAACGAGGATCGCCTGGAGGTGATTGCCGAGGGCGGCTTCGAGGGCCGGGATGAAATCGGGATCGACCTCGATGAACGAACTGAGAATTCCGCGAACGCCATTGCCGTAGAAGTCGGGTTGATCAAGACCCTTGAGGATGGACTGGGTTCCTTCCTCGAGACCCTCTCCGGAGGCCACGAGTTGTTGAAGAACTTCGAGGCGCGACTGCTTCTCAGCCGCGGTGCGGTGCTTGGCGGCGAGACGTTTCTGCAGCGATTCGTGATCGCTTTGCGCCTGCTGATACTGCTTCTCGGTCGCCGCGAGTTCCTGCTTCGCTTTTGCGAGAGCCTCGTTCTTTGCTGCGATGTCGCTGCGAAGGGTGTTCTCCTCTTCGGTTTTCTGCTCGCGTTCGGAATCGAGCGCGGTGATTTCCTTCACGAGTTGGGCATTGCGCTCGCGATCGGATTCGATCTGATTGAGATTGCTCTTCAACTGCGCCTGCACGGAGAGGAGCGTGCTTTCCGCCTCGTTTGACAAGGCGTGGAGTTTGCGCAGCTCGTCCTCGATCGAGGCCTTGCTTTCCCGCAACTCCGCGTTCTTGCGGTGGTGGTCGTCGAGCTGCTCGCGCTGGCGATGGATGTTATCCTCCATGCGGACGAGGGTCTCGCTCGTCGCACGCATCTGGTCTTCCTGCTGGGCAAGATTCGCATTCGTGGCTGCGATGTCCGCGCCGTGCTGCTCGACGAGGGCGTCGAGTTCCTCATTGCGTTCCTCGTTGAATTGGATGCGGTTTTCCGCGGCCTGCGCCCGGCTCTGTAATTGCATCACCTGTTCGCGCTGCTCGCCGATTTCGGCTTCCAGTTCGTGAAGGGCGTCACGCGCGGCGATGATGTCCTGATCCTTCTGCTCGATCTCGCGATGGAGGCGTTCCTGATCCTGCGTGAGAGCGCGGACAGAGTTCTCGAGTTCGGATTTTTCGGCGACGAATTCGGCGTATTTGCGGTGGCTGTGATGCGTGTCGAGAACGCGGACGTCTTCGAGGAGTGCCTGGTAGCGGCGGGCCTTGCCAGCCTGTCGGTTCAGCGAGTTCATCTGGCGCTTCACCTCCTCGATGATATCGACGACGCGCAGGAGATTGGCTTCGGTGTATTCGAGCTTGCGAAGCGCTTCCTTCTTCTGGCCCTTGTAGCGGGTGATGCCGGCGGCTTCTTCGAAGACGGCACGTCGGTCCTCGGGTTTGGAACTCAGAAGCAAATCGATCTTGCCCTGTTCCATGATCGAATACGCGCTTCGACCGATTCCGGTATCCATGAAGAGCCCGTGGATGTCCTTGAGGCGGCAGGGCGTGTTGTTGAGACGGTACTCGCCCTTGCCGTCCCGGTAGACGCGGCGACCGATGCTGACCTCGTTGTATTCCGTTCCCAGCGTCCCCTCGCAATCGGTGAAAGTCAGACGGACTTCGGCCATGCCGACGGCCTTGCGCTTGTCGGTGCCATTGAAGATGACGTCGGCCATTTCTCCGCCGCGCAGCGCTTTCGCCGAGGTTTCGCCGAGCACCCAGCGGACAGCATCGACGACATTCGATTTTCCGCATCCATTGGGACCGACGATGCCCGTCACTCCGGAGTGGAATTCGAATTTCGTCTTGTCGGCAAACGATTTGAAACCGTGAAGTTCAAGTGCTTTCAGGCGCATGATCGGGAAGGATCAGAATCCGTGGTGCGAAGGAGTGGGCGAGGTGGAGCGATTAGAGTGGCGCATTCGGTCGCCAGTTCAAATGGTGGTAGTTGGCAATTAGGGAATATTCGCGAATTGCAGCAAGAAAAATCGGCGCTCGGCACAACATATTGCGCTAGATTTTTCAAGAAACACTATATCTAGTGTCTCGTTGAAAGGGATGCAACCGCATATTTTCCGTCTTTTTCCGTCTCATGAACGGGTTTTCGAGGAAAAGGCGCATTTCTCGAGCAATTGCTTTCCACCGTGGGGTGGGTGGGGTAGTTTCCTCCGTTGCCTTAGATGAGTATGCATTCGGGAACAACGGGATCGCAATCCACCATCGTCCGGGCCCTCCAAGCCCTCATGGTTATTTCGACCGCTCTGGTCGTGAGTTGCAGCAAGGAGGTCAAGAATCCCTCTGCTGCCCCGGAAGAACCGCCAGCGGAACCGTTGGAGCTATTGAGCGCCGATCCCGCACCCGTGGACATCGCCGTGGAGGAGTCGAGCGCTCCGGTGATCGACCGGTCTTCGCAGGTGTCGATCCTCGGCTATCACGACTTCACGGAGACAGGGCGTCCGACGCAGATGAAGATTCGGGCTTCGAAGTTCCGGGAGCAGATGAAGGCGCTTAAGGAAGCCGAGATCCCGGTGGTGTCGATGAGCGACTATCTGGCGTGGCGCCGTGGAGTAAAATCGCTGCCCAAGCAATGCGTGGTCATCACGGCGGACGATGGCTGGCGCGAGTTTCATACCTACGCGCTGCCGGTTCTGAAGGAGTTCGGTTACCCGTTCACGATGTACCTCTACACAAATTACCTCAACATCGGGGGGCGTTCGCTCAGCGATGATCAGGTGAGGGACCTGCTCGCTGCCAACGGGGAGATCGGGAGTCACAGTCTCAGCCACAAGGACATGACCAGGCGTCGGGCCTTTCCGACCGACGAGGCGTACGACGAGTGGTTGCTGGCCGAGCTGAAGGAGTCCAAGGAGATTCTCGAAAAGAGGTTCGATGTGAAGATCACCTCGTTCGCCTATCCGTTTGGCGCCTACAACGACCGCATTGTGAAGATGGTCCAGGAACTTGGTTACGAGGCGGCCGTCACGGTAAACGGCGCGAAGGCGGGCTACGAGAGTCCAATGGGAGAACTTCCCCGATACATTATTCACGGCGACAACGATACGAACTGGCGGGCGGCGACGAGTTTCCGCGGCAGCGGCGGTCTTGCCGGCGCGAACAACCTTCTCAAGCCAAAGAAGAACGAAAGCGGGGAAATGCAGGAAAGCCTCGTGAAGACCTGGCCTGAGGACGGCCAGACGATCGATGAACGCCGACCCGAGATTCAGGTCGATCTTTCGCGCTTGGAAGGCGTGGATCCCGACAGCGTCGCGATGTCCGTGAGCGGCTTCGGAAAAGTTCCCGCCGTGCTCAATCCCGACACGAAAGTTCTTAGCTGGCGGGTGCTTAGAAAAATCCGGACCGAGGAATGCTCGGTTTCGGTGAAATTGAAGCGGCTGGGAGAGCCCAAGCCGGACGTCATGAACTGGTCGTTCAAGGTGAATCGGATGGCGCTCTATTTGAAAGATCCAGACAAAGTCGCCGACGCCGATGGGGCCGCCCGCGCGTCGGTAGTCGAGGCAGTGGAAATCCGGCGTCCGCTGCCGGTCAACGAATAGGCGAGGGGATCAATTCCGGCGCACGCGTAGGCGTAGGAACATGCGGCCGTTCCCGGCGGGAGCACCGGCGACGCGCGTCTCGATCTGGTTTTCCGCGTCGGCTTCAACCACGGTGTCGACCATGCCATCCGTCGTCCAATTCACGAGGTCGCTGGAGCACTCGCAGTCGAGAGTGATATCGGTTTTCCTGAGGTCGCGTGTGTAGGTAAGCGTGACGTAGCGATTGCCGTCGACGTTCGCACTGCCGATGGTGAAGGCCGCATCGTCCTTGAAGTCCGCAGTCGTGGGATCGGTGTCGAGGGCGTACTCGAGGAGATCGGATCTGCCGTCCTTGTCCGAGTCCTCGGTTCCATCGCCTTGCGGGCCGGATTTGAAGTGCAGCGCATGCCACGCTTCGAAATCCCTCGGTGGGTGGGTTTCGGTTCCGAACCGGGCGTCATAGTCGCGGGCCACCAACGCCTCGATCGTCACTGGGCAACCATCACACTCGAACGAGAGGGAGTTGCCAGCTGCGCTGATCTCGGCGTCGACGGATTCATGCCCTTTCGACACGCATTCTCCGAAGCGACTGAAGTCCGTGATCCTCGCAACGACATGGATCTCACCCTTCGCATTCTGGGTGATCTTTTGTTCGCTGCTGTATTGGCTGACGAATTCAACAACCGAATCACAGGCGACGGCATGTTTGAGCGCCGAAGAATCCGAAATTCCGCCGACGATTGCGGCGGGAGCGTTAGTCGACCAGGATGACATGGCTGAGACAACAGCGAAGGCGTACAGTGATTTGAAGTGCATGGGTACGAATGGGCGCGAGGCTGGCTGGGTGAGACGTTGGAAGCGAAGATCGGATGCCACGAAGGAGGAGGAGATCGCGACCGCCGAAGGCGGTCGGGTGGCAGCATCCTCCCAGCGGCCAATTTCTTGCATTATTAAAGTGCTAGGACTCACATTGTCAACATCCGCTCTCGGCAACCGGGCAACGGAATTGTGACGATAGGGACATGAATGTGTTTTTGGTGCATGTTGTTGCAACGGAGGACC
>CAJIAN010000479.1_pt1 | contig 20103 bp, 15 predicted proteins | sample 9199061 | NCBI WGS metagenome assembly CAJIAN01 (sample SAMEA7708264, study PRJEB35096) | sediment metagenome | biome: marine neritic benthic zone biome [ENVO:01000025]; feature: sediment [ENVO:00002007]; material: shallow marine sediment [ENVO:03000034] sea grass bed [ENVO_01000059] ...
CGATCTTCACTCCGAGCGGCTGGAACAGCCCGGCGCAGATGCGCTTCCATTTGTGCTTACCGAACTCACCATCGATTCCATCGACGATGAACACATCACCGAGCCACGTCGCCACGGCGGCGCGTTTCCCATCGGGGAAGAAGTCGAATCCGCCGATGCGCATCCAGCTGTTCCATGGGTTGTCGGCAGGGTAGGTGATCTCGTCGACTTCAAACGCCTTGTCGCTCCCTCCCATCTTGCCTTCGGTCGTGACCACTTCGGGCCAGCGGGTTGGACCGCCTTCCGTCAGCGGCTCGAGATTGATTGGTGCGCCGGCGGTCGCGGTGTATTTCTCGAGCGCGGTTTGGTCTCCCTTGGCGATGTAGATCTTGACCTTGCCCGGCTTTGAAATGCTCGCGCAGATGAATCCGTCTTTCACCTTCAGGGGTGCGCCGTCGGCCACGATGGCCGCGCCCTCGGGCGCGATGCGCATGAGCAACTCGCGACCAAGATTCCCGATGTTCAGCGTGCGTGTGAAGATCGTGGTCTCGCCGAGTTTTTCGTAGCCGGGCGTTTCGTAGACCACCGCATCGCCGACGGTGTATTTGATGACCGGCCGGCTGCCATGCGTGTAGAGTCCCTTGTAGTGCGTCCATTCGCGCGGGAGCGGACCGTAGGGTTTGTTGTCGCGTCCGCGCAGGCGCACTTCTTCGAAACTCTGGTCACTTGGCCTTCCCCAGCCCGGTCCGACGGGATTGACGAAGGCTTTCTCGCCGACGAGGGCCGCGTGGGAACCGTGGCTCTGGTCGAAGGCGATTCCGCGCCAGTTGATATAACCTTCGCCCGTCCACGCCGCAGCGACGCGCATGGTGTCGTGGTCGTAAAGCATGAAGGTGTTCCCTTTCGCGACACCACCCGGGCCCTCGTCGAGGCGTACCGCGATTCCCTTGTAGGCGATGTTCCCGCCCTCGGCTTCGATGGTCCAGAACTGCACCGGACCGTAATCCATGCGCTTCCACTTCGGCTCGCCCTCGCCAAAGACCTGCGCTTCGATCGGCCCGATTCCGATGCCTTTTGGCAAGTCCGAAAGGTAGTCGTCGGTGAGTTTGACATACTGCGAGGGATTCGCGTCCTTGAGGAACGTCTCGCGGATGTAGTGAATGACATCGTACTTCTGCCGCGGCGTCATCCACTGCTGGGGCACCATGAGGTTGAAGCCTTTGGTGAGCGTCTGGTACATGCGATAGGGATCGTTCCCGTTCTTGAATTGGCCTTTGTGGAAACGCAGCGCGGTGGGCAGCGTTCCCTCGACCTTCTGGTTTCCGTGACAGGTGACGCAGAGCCCGTTGTAGATACGCGCGCCGCGTTCGAGCGAGAGATGATCCCAGCCGCGGATGAGCCTCGCGTGATCGAGGTCGCCGAGCTCGGCCACGGTAATCTTGGCGAACTTTACCTTGGCGGGGTCGTAGTGGATGCGAATGGGCGAGGCCACGTAGCCATCGACGATGACTGCTTCATCGGTCGGCTTCGGCGGCTTTTCTTCGCCCGAGCCCGGTTTCCAGTTGAGGAGCGGTGTGTTCGTTTCGACCGCCTTGCCGGTGACTAGTTGCTTGATCTCCTTTTCGTCGAGGGCGCGCTTCCAGAAGCGGACGTTGGCGATTTCGCCCTTCTCGAAATCGTGGGCGAAGTCGTGATTGGCCGCGCCGATCTTGAAGACGTGACTGCTCACATCGGGCCGCGTGAGATCGCGCTTCTCGGCGACTTTTTTCCCATCGAGCCAGAGCGAAGCGGTGCCGCCCTTGGTGGTGAGCACGGCGTGATGCCACTTGCCGTCGTTCACCCGCGGTCCTGCGATCTGCCCTTTCCAGCCGATGTCGTAGGTGAGTCGTCCTCCGCGCAGAAACAGGGCCTTGGCATCCTCGGACCATTCGCCTTCGGGAGCGCATTTCGAAAAAAGCGTACCCTTGCCCTTCGAGCGGAAGTGGACGTAGCTGGTGAAATCTCCATCCATCCGCAGTTCCTTCTGCGATTGCTCCTTCGAAGCGGCGAACTGCAGTCCCGGCGTCGATTTTTTCATCTCGGCGGATGCTTTCGCTTTTCCGAACCGCCCGTTCTCTACGATGGGTTCGCCGTCGAGCCACGCCGCCAACTCGCCCTGTTCGTCCTTCTTCCTCGTACAGGCGATTTCGAGCGTGTGCTTGCCGGGGGCGACTTTGCTCTCGACGACCGCGCCCGGAGCAAGTTCGAACTTCACCGACGCATCGCCGCTGGCGGTGAGTTCGGAGTGAAGGAAGTAATTCGCGTGTGCCTTGGCGGATGTGGCCGGGGCGCCGGTGAAGGAACCGGTGATGTCATCGGCGGAAAAGCCAACGGTTGGAAGTGCGAGCGAGGTAAGGAGGGCGATTCGAGTCATCATTGGGTCGCGGGATGTGGTGAAACGCTACACCGTCAAAATGATGAGTGAAGAAAAATCCGGTTGTTCGCACCTCGCACGAAAACGCGTTGCGACACTTGCAAAGGCAAGCCTTCACCCACTAGTCTGAGCCACCATGAAGACACCATCGACGGACAACGACTCGACACGCCGCCAATTTCTCAAGAAAACCGGAGGTGCCGCAGGTGCTTCGGCTCTCGCTGGCGTGTCGATCCCCCACGTTTTTGCTGCAGAGGACAACGCCATCCAACTGGCGCTCGTCGGCTGCGGTGGACGTGGCGGTGGCGCAGCGAATCAGGCGCTTTCTGTCAAATACGCCCCGACGAAGCTCGTCGCGATGGCCGACGTATTCGATCACAAGATGAAGGGTGCGCATAAAGCGCTCTCCAATGCGTGGGGCAACAAACCGGAAAAAATGGACGTCCCGAAAGATCGGCAGTTTCTCGGATTCGATGCCTACCGCTCGGCGATGGAAACGCTGAAGCCTGGAAGCATTGTCATTCTCACCACGCCGCTTGCCTTCCGCTGGGTGCATTTCAAGTACGCGATCGAGAGGGGACTCCACGTCTTCATGGAGAAGCCGATCACTGCCGATGCGCCGACATCGAAGCGCATGCTCGAACTTTCCGAGAAAGCGGACGCCAAGAATCTGAAGTGCGGCGTCGGCCTCATGGTTCGGCACTGTCGCAGTCGGCAGGCGCTCTACCAACGGATTCGCGATGGCGAGATTGGCGACATCACCTTCATGCGCGCTTACCGGATGCATGGTCCAGTGGCTTCGGCGTTCTCCAAGAAGAAGCCCGAAAGCCAGTCCGAAGTCATGTATCAGATCGAGCGCTTCCACAGTTTCCTCTGGGCCAGCGGCGGATTGTTCAATGACTTCTACATTCATCAGGTCGATGAAGTCTGCTGGATGAAAGACGCCTGGCCGGTGAAGGCGCACGCTCTCGGTGGCAGGCACTGGCGCGGGGATTTCGTCGATCAGAACTTCGACTCCTATGCCGTGGAATACACCTTCGAAGATGGGACAACCTACCAGTTCAATGGACGGACGATGCAGGGTGCCTACAGCAAGATGCACAGCGCCGTGCACGGAACGAAAGGCGCCGCAGTTGTCAGTCAGTCTGGCCACGGACCCAAAGGGATTCGCACCTTCAAGAACCACCGGATGGGACGTGAAGATGTCCTCTGGAGTTTCCCGGGGCCTTTGTCGGATCCCTACCAGAACGAGTGGGACGATCTCGTCGAAGCCATCGTGCAGGATCAGGAATACAACGAGGTGCCTCGTGGAGTGCGTGCGAGCCTCGTCTCAAGCATGGGACGGATGTCCGCGCACACCGGCCAGGAAATCACTTGGGATCAGATGGTGGAATGCCCGCACGAATTCGCTCCGAATGTCGACAAGATGACCGCCGAAGGTCCGGCGCCGGTGGTTGCGGATGCGGCTGGACGGTATCCGGTTCCCGAGCCTGGGAAGAAAAAGGACCGGGAGTACTAGCAACACGACCCGGGGTCATCCTGAGCAAAGCGAAGGATCTGGTGAGCAGCCTCGGTGTGAGATCCTTTCGAACGCGTGGCAACACATCGATTTCCGTTGGTGAGCTTTCGGAGATCGCACGCTTGATGGAGATCCTTCAGTCGTGTCTCCTTCAGGATGACTCGGTCGTGTCCGTCTGGTCCTCCTCTTTGTCGTCGTCCTTCTCCGAATCCCCCTTGAAGAACGCCTTCAATCCCGCCACCAGATCCGCCCCGGCTTCCTTCAAGTCCTCCCCGACTTCCGCGACCGCGTTTTTCACCGGTTCCTTCTCTTCCTGAAGCTTCCGTTTCCACTCGCCCAGCTTTGTCCCGAGCTGCTCCTTGCGTCGGTCGAGCTCGTCGCCGGCGTAGGCTGCGCCGAGCGCCATGTTGAGTTTTAGGGCGTCGAGACGTGGACGCAGTTTCTTCCACTGCGTGTTCATGGCCTCGGTGGCGTCCTGCCACTTGCCGCTTGCCTTGTCACCGAGATCATCGAGGCCATCCTTCGTTGCCGAAACTGCTCTCGAGAGTTTCTCTCGTTGCTCGTCGAGCTTGTCGCGCGTCTCCATCTTGCCGAGCGCGAGCTGTAGCTTCAACTCGTCGAGCTGTTGCTTGACCTTGTCCGCGCCTTTCGCTCCGGCGTCGGTCATCTCCTCCATCATGCCCTGCATGCGATCGAGGATGCTTCGCAGTTCGATCTTCTGCTCTTCGATCTTCTCCAAGGCGGCATCCTCATCGAGTGCGAGGTTCGCCTTCAATTCCTCCACGTCGTCATCGTGATCGTCGTTCGTGCTCATGGCGTCACCGTACCCCAGTTCGTGTTTCAGCGAAACCCATGTTTCCGCCGTGAGGGTCGTGTGATCGAGAAACGCTTCCGCTTCAGGCATCGGATACTTCAGTCCCGATCCGCAGTTGAAGAGCACGGCGTAATCTGCGGAACTGATCAATCCATCGGCAACAGCCTTCCGATACGCGGCTAGCGTCGCCGCACCTTCGGGGCAGAGCAAAATCCCTTCGCGCTCGCCGCATTCGGTGCGGGCAGTTTCGATCGCTTCGTCACTAACGGCCATGGCAAATCCGCCGCTCTCGCGCACCGTTTGGAGGATCAGGAAATCGCCAACCGCGACCGGAACGCGAATTCCCACTGCCACCGTGTGCGCGTTCTCCCACGGTTCGGCGAACTCTTCGCCTCTCTCGAACGCCCGGACCATCGGAGCACAGCCTTCCGCCTGCACCGCGATCATGCGCGGCATCTTCGCGGGATCGATCCAACCGATCGCGGCCAGTTCCTGAAACGCCTTCCACATCCCGATCAGTCCCGTGCCGCCCCCGGTGGGATAGAAGATCACGTCCGGCAGCTTCCATCCGAACTGCTCCGCGAGTTCCAAGCCCATCGTCTTCTTCCCCTCGATTCGGTAGGGTTCCTTCAGCGTCGACATGTCGAACCACCCCATCTCCTCCGCGCCTTCTCGAACGATCTTCCCGCAATCGGTGATCAGGCCGTTCACCCGCCAGACTTTCGCGCCTTGAAGCGCGATCTCCCTGACATTCACCTCTGGCGTGTCCTCGGGACAGAAAACGACCGTCTCCATGCCTGCCCGCGATCCGTAGGCTGCGAGCGCAGCGCCTGCGTTCCCGTTCGTTGGCATGGCGATCCGCCGGATGCCGAGTTCCTTCGCCATGCTCACCGCGAGGCACAGTCCCCGCGCCTTGAACGAGCCGGTCGGTAGTCGCCCCTCTTCCTTGATCCAGAGATTCTCTCCGAGCTGCGGAGTCCGGAGTAGCGGCGTCCAATTCTCGCCAAGCGACACGATGTTTTCGGCTCTCCGGATGGGGAGGAACTCACGATAACTCCAAATGTCTTCGGGACGATCACGGAGTGCGTCTGGCGAGGGAGCGTATTCGCGAAGAGCCTGCAGGTCGTAGCGGACGAGCAGTGGCTTTCCGGCCGATGAGAGTCCGTGAATCTCATCCGCGGGATAGCGTTCTCCGGTGAGGGAACATTCGAGATGGGTGACGAAAGTGGGACGTTGGGGAAGAGGCGGCGGCGTCGTCATCGGTACAAAAAAATGGTGGAGCGTAGCGGAGTCGAACCGCTGACCTCTTCAATGCCATTGAAGCGCTCTACCAACTGAGCTAACGCCCCACGGGTGGGAGGTCGGCAGAATAATTCAGGTCCTCAGACCGCGCAAACGGTTTTCAGTGTCGGCTGATGCGCGGCTTGCCCCGTGCATCGCCGATCCGTATGCTTTGCGCATGACCACACCGTCATCGACAGATGATCTTCGAATCGTCAATCTTCAACCGTTGATCACACCTGCGGTGCTGATCGAGGAATTCCCGGCCAACGACGAGGCGAGAATCGTGGTAGCGGAAGGGCGGAACGCTGCCGAGGCGATTCTTTCGGGTGACGATGATCGTTTGCTTGTCGTGGTGGGCCCTTGTTCGATCCACGATCCGAAGGCGGCGCTCGAATACGCGGAAAAATTGAAAGCGTATGCGGACACGGCGAAAGACGAACTGCACCTCATCATGCGCGTCTACTTCGAGAAGCCGAGGACGACGGTTGGCTGGAAGGGGCTCATCAACGATCCGGACCTCGATGGTTCTTTCGACATCAACAAGGGACTGCATCTGGCGCGGCGGCTGCTGCTCGACATCGCGAACCTTGGGCTTCCCGCCGGATCCGAGATTCTCGACGCGGTGGCTCCGCAGTTCTTCGCGGATTTGCTGTCATGGGGTGCGATCGGTGCGCGCACGACCGAGAGCCAGGTCCACCGGGAGATGGCCTCGGGATTCTCCGCACCGATCGGATTCAAGAACGGGACAAAGGGCAGTGTCGGGATCGCGGTGGATGCGATTCGGGCGGCGCGCGAGCCGCATCATTTTCTCACCGTGAGCAAGGAAGGCGTCGCCGCGATCGTCGCCACGGCTGGGAACGCCTTCGCGCATCTGATTCTGCGTGGGTCCGCGGACAGTCCGAACTTCGATCCGGAGAGTATCGCCGACGCGGTGGGCAAGTTGGAGGCTCACGACTTGCCTCCGTATCTCATGGTCGACTGCAGCCACGGAAATAGCCGGAAGGATTATCGCAATCAGCCGATCGTGGCCGCCGATCTCTGCGCACAGATCGCAGAGGGAAACCGAGCGATCGCTGCCGTGATGATCGAGAGTCATCTCAATGGCGGGAGCCAGAAACTGGGATCGGACCCCGCCTCACTGGAATACGGACTGAGCGTCACCGACTCCTGTTTGGCGTGGGATCAGACGGTCGAAGTGCTGGATCGGTTTCGCGAGGCGGTGACGGAGCGTCGGCGAGTCTGATGAGGATGCCATGTTGAAAACGATCGTCATCGTTCTTGCGGTCGGACTCAGTGCGGTCCGTGCGGAGACGTTTCCGAACCGTATCCACGTCTTCGAAGACTACGAAACAGAGATCGAAGAACGGTGGTGGCTTCGGGGCGTGCCGGAAAGGAAGAACCTCCCGCCTAGCCTGAGCAAATCGGTTCCCAACACGCGTGCCTGCCGCGCGGCGCCGAGCAAGAACTTCGACCGGAAGATGGGTGACCAGACGAAGGAATGGAAGGCGGTGATCTTCAATCCGGTTCCGGGTCCTCCGATGGGGAAGAACACGCGACTGAGCTTTCGCTACTGGCTGAAAGGGACGGATACCCTCCGCGTGCAGATTTTCTCGCTTAGCAAGGGCTATCACCGATTCCTCACGTTGAATGATCTCGAGAACGAAAAGTGGCAGGCGGCGACCGTCGACATGACCAAGGCCCGCCGTCCGGATGGAAGCGGGGGGGCTTTGAGCGAGGATGAACGCATTGACGACATTCAGTTCTACGTTAATCCCGAGGCGGAACTCGTCATTGACGACATCGTGCTTTTCGATGCCGCTCCGGAGGACGAGGTGCGAGGGTTTCCCAGCCGCGTGATTTTCACCGGCTGGTTCGACACTGGGAAACACGGCAAGGAATGGCCGGGTGAGTTTGAGATTGTGCGGCACGAGAAGCCGCGGACGTGGGATGCGATTCGCGCGGTCGAGGAACTGGACGCGGATGGAACTCGCTGGGCGCGTGTCCATTTACGGGGCGATCGGTTGTTGTCGAAGCGGACAGAGTTGCGGTTCAAGTATCGGATCGAGAAACGGGGAGCGATTCGTGTCGTCGTCGGGCATTCGAAAACGGGTGAGCTGCAAAACCACGCCATCGCAACTCCGTTGGTCGGGAGGTGGCGGGAGCATCGACTTGTGTGGGAATTCGCGGAGCCGAAGGTGGTCGACCAGATCACGTTTCGCGTTCCCGCCAAGGCTGGAGAGTTGCGGTTGGACGATGTCATCCTCTACGAACCGGCGACCTCCTCAAAGAGTCGGCCGGGGGAGTTGATTTGCTGCGGTGGTGCCGAGGTGTTCATCGTCGATCCGAGCAAGGAGCCGCCGGAGAAGATCTGGTCATGGCGAGCGAACGAGGAGGCGGGACTACCGGCGGATCTGGTTCCGCGCTTCCGCACGACGGCGGACTGCAAGCCCGTCGACGGAGGGGCGAAAATACTCATCGCCTCGTCCTCCGGTGGGATTGCGCTGGTTGAGCGCGCAAGCGGCAAGGTTGGTTTCCACGCCACCGTAGGCAACGCCCATTCGATCGAATGGCTACCGGGAGATCGGATTGCCGTTGCGGGCTCCACGCACAGGACCGGGAATTGTGTCGCCATTTTCGATGCCAACACCCCAGCGAAGGAGCTTTTCCGGGATCGGCTTTACTCGGGGCACGGTCTCTACTGGGATCGGGAGCGAAAGGTTCTCTGGGCGCTGGGCTATGACGAGCTGCGGGCCTACGGTCTCGCCGATTGGGAGACGGCCAAGCCCCGGTTGGAACGCAAGAAAACCTTCAGCCTGCCCGACGAGAGCGGGCACGACTTGTCCCCGATCACCATGGGCGATTCCGAGCAGTTGATCGTAACGACCAACCCGAGCGTCTGGCGATTCGATCCCAATTCCGAGCGGTTTCATCCGTTCAAGGGTCTGGCCTCCGAGGCGTGGGTGAAATCGGTGGACGTCCATCCGAAAACCGGCGACATCGCAGTGGTGCAGGCATCCAAGGAGGCATGGTGGACCGATTTGATCCAGCGGTTCCGTCCGTCGGGCGCGCTCACCCTGCAAGGCGAACGACTGTACAAGGTTCGCTGGCTCCGCTGATCGGTCAGGGTTTCGTCTTCTGCTCCCGCGAGTGGAAGAGGTTGACGAAACTCAGCTGTGATTTCGGGGAATCCTTCAGCGCACCGATCGCCTTTTCGATGTCGAGTGCGGGATCGAGACGCCCCGCCTCGCTTTCGGCCTTCTTGTGCTCGGCCAGAAGTGCGATCGCACTGGCCCGCTTTTCTTTGACCGATTTCGCCTGCTCAGCGGCAAGTTGCTTGTCGTAGTCCGCAAGCTTCTCGATGAGGATGGCTGACTCGAGTGGGATGGCGTCCTTCTGCGCAGAGGCGACACCGAGGGGAACGCTCACCAGCGCGAGAGCGAAGACCGAGTGTTTCATGATGCCAGCAGTCTATCACAAGGTGGTTTTTGGGCGCAACGGCTCCCAAACTCGATCACGAGCCTTTGGCCTTCATCTTCTTCCGCACGCGCTGATGCACCCGGGATACTTCGCCCATGTAGTGCTTCATCGCGTAGTCGGCTGCGGACAACTTGATATGCTTCGCCGACTTTTTGGCGTCGCCCATGGCTTCCCAGTAGAGGCCGAGGTAGAGGTGGGCGTAGCACAGTCGGTTCTTGAGCTCTTCGGGCGACGGATCGCCCGCGTTGGCGGCCTTGAGAACATCCTCGGGCGTCGCCTTCCCGGCGAAGAGGAGTTGGACTTCCTTCATCGGCACTCGGGCGTCGCCGGTGATGGGAATCAGGCTTTCGCGAGCCTTCTCGATGCCTTCGAGTTGGGTGACACAGAGGAAGTGCCAAACCGCGTTCTCGACGTCGTTGCTGTTCACCGTCTGGTGGATCTCGAACTGCTTCCGGCCCTTTTCGAATTCCTGCGCGTAGTACAAGGCGAGGCCGCGCTGCCAGTGACCCGGTTCCATGTCGGGTTGGAGTTCGATAACCTTGTCGAAGGCGGCGATCGAGCCCTTCATGTCGCCGTGGAAAAACTTCATGACGCCGGTGCGCTGGAGGAGCCGGGTGTTCTTCGGGTGGCGTTCGACGAGGTAGTCGAGATCCTCGGCGCCCTTGCCGAATCTCCCTGCCTTCTCATGGTTCATGGCACGGGCAAAGCGCGCCTCGTCGTTGTCCGGATCCAAGGCGAGCGCCTCCGTGAGCGCGGCATTGGGATCGCCGGTCCCGTGATCGTTGCCGAACACAGCGAACTCGGCTTTCTTCGTCATCTTTGCCGAGGCTTTCTTCGCGTCCCCCACATACTGGGCTTTCAGCTCATCCGTACGCGCACGCATTTCGGCGAGCGTTTCCGCGTGCTTCGGGTCGTCGGCCAGATTCTTCAACTCGTCGGGGTCCGCCTTGAGGTCATGGAGAAATTCGCAGGGCGGGTTCTGTTCGAAGTACCGCGCGTATTTGAACTGCGCTCCGCGCACGCCTTCCCACTTCGGGATGCTTTTGTGATTCATCAGATGTTCGCAGAAGAAATCGCTGCGCCACTCCTTGGGATCGTGACGATGCACGATGGGAACGAGGGAGGCTCCCTGATAGTGTTCGGGAAGGTTCTCACCCGCGAACTCGAGAATCGTTGGCGCAATGTCGACATTGAGCGCGACCTGCTTGACGGCACGACCGGTGCGGTATTTCTCATTGCGCGGATCGAAGATGATGAGCGGCACGCGCTGGCTCTGCTCGTAGTGCGACCACTTGCCGGCGAATCCACGCGAAGCCGCGTAGTAGCCATTGTCGGCCATGTAGATGAGGATCGTGTTCCTAGCGCGCCCGAGTTTTTCGAGCTCGTCGCGCACGCGTCCGATGACGCGGTCGATTCCGCTGATCATGCGAAGGTAGTTGCGCATGTTGTGCTGGTACTTCTCCGGAGTGTCCCAGCGCCAGAAGTAGCGATCCCGATTCATCGACTTCTTGAGGAACTCCGGCTGGGCGTCAAAGATCTTCGGATCACCGAGATGCGGTTTCGGCATTTCAACACCTTCGTAGAGCGAGGCGACCGCCTTGGGGTAGGGGAAGTGGTCCTTCTTGTCGCTATCCTCCGCGTGAGAGGCGTTGAAGCTGACACTGAGACAGAACGGCAGTTCCTTGTCGCAGGATCTGATAAAGTTGATCGCCTCGTCTCCGGCGATTTCGGTTTCGTGACGGGTCGATCCGTCGGGTTGCTTCTTGTGATACGGATTCCGTCCGATTGGCTTGAAGAAGTCGAACATCGCTTCCTTCTCTCCCTTCTGGACGGCCATGCCGAACTTCCCGATGAATCCCGTCTTGTAGCCTGAGTTCTTCAGGATTCTCGGATAGCTCGCTTGCGTATGCAGCGATGAGACGGGCGGTCTGCCGAAAGTGAAGCGGTGCGTGCGTTCGTAGAGACCGGTGAGAAGCGTGGCACGGCTCGCCGCGCAGATCGAGGTCGTCACGAAGGCGTTTTCGAATTTCGTGCCCCGCCGTGCGAGGTCATCAATCACCGGTGTCTTGAGAATGGGATGTCCGGTGCACCCGAGGAAGTCGGCTCTCTGGTCATCGGTCAGGAAAAAGATGATGTTCGGACGCCCGTCCTTGAACGCGTCGGGTAGTTTCTTCTCGTCATCCGCATGGACGATGGAGGGGAAAAAAAGCGTGGCAAGAAGACCGAAAACTCTGGGTTTCATGCGCGCAGAATACGTTTGAGAATGTGGAAATGCGAGCGGTTACAGCACCTTAAAGTTTGTAAACAAGAGTGGATATTCTGTACTTGCTAATTGTATGACAAGTGATTATCGGGGTATGGAAGATGGGACAACCTTGGGACCATGCCTCGACGCATCACAGACATCGGCGCCGGAGGGGAATTTCGCCTGCGGACTCCAACAGTCACCGATCACGCACGCGTGTCGAGCGAATGCGTGCGATTGAAGAGGCCACCAGTCTCGGGCGCATTATCGCCGTGGTGATCATTGGGCTGCTGACCTGTAGTCTGCTCGTCAACGGTGTCCGTCTGTTCCTGGCTGGGTGATACCTGGCCATTGCGAGATTGCGTGGGGATGGCGATGCGCTACGATGCACGTCATCATGAGAGCCCTCGTCTTCGCCACTTTCGTTGCCGCCATTGTTTCGTCGTCGTGGGCGAAGACAACGCTAGTCGAGCGGGGTGCCGGTGAATGGAAATACCACGACACGGGTGGATCTCCGGGTGAGAATTGGTTGGCGGCTGAGTTTGATGATTCGGCGTGGAAGTCTGGAAAGGCACCGCTCGGGTACGGCGAGGAGGACATTGCCACGAAGCTTTCCTTCGGTGAGGACGAATTCGACAAACACCCTGCGGCGTTCTTTCGCCGGACGATCAGGATTCCCGATGAAGGTGCGGGCTTCGCGAAGCTGAAGGCGTCCATTCGATGCGATGATGGCGCTGCCTTCTATCTGAATGGCAAGTCGATCGGCCGCTACAACCTTGGTTCGGATCCGGTAACGCATGAAACACATGCGCGCCGCACGGTTGGGGGATCGTTGGAGGGACAGTTCGCTGCGTTCGACATCCCGGGCGACCAGCTGAAGCCCGGCAAGAACATCCTCGCCATCAGCGTGCACCAGGTCAGTGCGACCAGCAGCGATCTCGTTCTCGATATGGAGATCGTGGGGCTCACGGCGGATGAGTTGCCGAAACCGGCCCGTCTCCGTGCCGAGGCGAAGCCGGCAGTGGATGCCTATCACCAGCAGCACTTCGTGAAGCCGGAGATGAGAATTCCCGACGGGTACGTCGATGGCGGCACCTACATGAAGATCAAGGAGGACGGTTCCATTGTCGCGACGCGCGAGGTGATCACGGTCGACCGGGAGCGCGATGCGAAGTTGCGCGACCACATCAAGTTCGCCGAAAGCACGCGGGAGATGGAGCTGGTCGAACGGGCGACCCGGATCGCGAAGTACGTCGATGATCTCACGTCGCCCGAGGGAGGGCGAAAGTTCGCGGAAGCCGCAACCCGCAAACTGCAGGACTACCGCAATGCGGAAATCCTTCTCGGCGAAGTGCCCGAGTACTGCGGTGGCGGTGTCTGCCGGCATCGTTCACTGCTCTTCAAGATCCTCGGCGACGAGGCCGGGCTGAACGTCGGATTGCGGCGGGGCCACATCGTGGAGCGGGGGCGCATCGTCGGGCGCCACGCATGGAACGAGATCACACTCGGTGACGGGTCGATCCGGATCGTCGACGTGATGAATCCGGAGAAGGATTTCATCTTCCCCGAGCCCGAGACGATCTCGCACAAGTACGGCGACATCAAGGGCAAGCCGCTTTACGAGAAGAAGTCTCCGAAGACGGAGGATCCCACTCCCGGGAAAAAGGAGCAGGTCGAACCGCCGGAAGCGGTCGAAGAGAAGCCGGCGGAAAAGAAGGCGGCCTGATCAGAATTGCCGCTCGACCGGATTCTCGAAGATGATGAGCTGCTGGTAGCCGTCGTGATCGATGAGCATCGCGCTCTGATGGCCGTTTGCGCTGAGAAGCTCGAGTAGTTGGTCGTCGTCGAGCGATTCGACCCCGGCGTCGGTTTCGGCAGCGGGAGTTTGCGCGGTCGAGGGGTTCTCGAGAACGGGTTTGTTCCAATCGGTGAGGAGAACAGCCGTCAACAATCCGACGGCGAGCACGGCGCCCGCAGCGAGACGGCGCCTTTGCCGGCGTTTGTGTACGTGTCGCGCCAATTGCACGAGATCGTCGGCGCTGAACGTTTCCGCTGCGGGATCCGGAAACAGGTCGTCTAACAAATGGTCTTGGTCGTTCATGGCAGTTGCTCTGCTTTGAGATGGTTGGAAATCGTGGTGCGAAGCCTCTCGCGAACGCGCGCGAGGCGGCGTTCCACGGCCTTCGCGGTGAATCCGCGGGTCCGCGCGATCTCGTCGAGTGTGCGTCGCTGGAAATACTTCTCTTCGATGAGTTCGCGCTCGCCTGCGTCGAGCTTCCCCAGCGCCACCTCAAGAGCATCGTGGAGGCTTTCGCCGGCGTCGGCATCGGTGGGCGTCCGCCGCAGGAACTCGCCGAACCGCGCGAGCAGTGCAGAATAGCGTTTCCTTCCGCGGGCGATATCGATCGCGGAACACTTGGCGGCCTTGATCAGCCATTGCCAGAGGGCGGCCTCGTGAGGGAGACGTTTCATGCTCCGCGTCACGCGCAGGTAGGTTCTTTGCAGGATCTCGCTGGCGCGATCATCGTCGCCGGAGGCGAGAGCGAGGCAGTAGCGGAGCAGCTTCTGGTGGTATTCGCGATGCAGTTCGCGATAGGCAAGTTCGTCGCCCCGTCTCAGTGCCTCGGTGAGATCGCGGATGCGGACATGATCCGAGTGCGCCGACGCGTCCGTTCCAAGCGGAGCGGACGCGGGGCCATCAAGGGGTTCCGCCACGGCGATCTCGTGCATTTCTGGTTCGACTATCGTAGGCGATTCGGCGCCCGAAGAAAAGCCCGTGCTACTTCTTCTCTAGCAACTCGTCGTATCCGAGCACCCCTTGCTTGTAGAGGTCCCTTTTTACCTTGAAGCTCGCCGCTTCCTGCTGTGCAGCAAGCCACGCCTTCACGAAGTCCACGGCCTCCTGGGAATTGCTTTGAACAACAACCGTCTTGGTGGATTCGTGGGCGGCCAGCTTCGTGTCGCTATCGGGAAAATACTTCCGGGCCAGGGCTCCCACCATGTCGAGGCTCTTCTGGCTCTCCGCTTCCGCCTCGTCGCTCTTCTTGTCAGCGAACATGAAACCATAGAACATGGGAATGACGATGCGTCGTGGCTTCGGGCTGCCCGTGGTCACGTTGGTCAACGAATTGTAGACCGGAGCCAGATCCCCGCCTCCGCTGGCGGAACTCGTGCCGGCACCTGATTTTGCGGTGCCCGTCTTACTTCCACCCCACGGATCGCCGCCGAACGGATCTTTCGCGCTCGGTTTCGCGGCTCCGCCCCCTGTCGATCCGAAGGGACTTTTTGGTCCCGAGCGGACCGTGGTGCTTCGGCGAACCCCGTAGAGGGTTGAACCGGGTGCGGGCTGTCCTTTTTCGAGGATGTAGATCGAAGCGGAGCCGCTGTCGTCGCCATCGGGCTCGATGATGTTGATCTCCGCGCCCGAGAGAAGCGCCGCCGTCTCGAGAAGCACCTTGGCGCTCGCTTTGCGCACGCGCATGGGAGGTACGGTGTAGGCCCTGGCATCCTCCACGACGATGATGTTGAACTCCGCGACGCCTTCTTGGGCGACGTCCTGTTTCAGGAGTTGTGCGAATGACTCCAGCGTTCCCCCGCTGAAAGTAAACGTGTCCAGCACAAGGTGGGCTTTTGATGGTTTGGCCGGTGCGCCACCACCCGCCGCCTCGTCCTGTGCAAATGTCAATCCTGTGGCCGCGAAACCGAGCAAAATCGAGTAGAGAATCGTCTTCATATCCATAAACACGCTCGTGGCAGGGTTCTCCCCCGCATTTTCTGCGAAAAGAATCGGACAGCCCTTGTGAGGGGGTGGCCGCGTTTGTGCGTACGAGAGCCCAGCGGAAATCAAAGGATCGGCAGTAGCGGTGAATATTGCTGAATTCCGGAGCTGGTCGCCATATGTTGGGTCGATGCGGATTCCCCGTAAAACTCCGTGCGCGCTTCTCTCGGCGACATGGTGCGTTCTGCTGTCCACATCGGCGACAGCCAATCCGGGCTACTCATCAGGCAACATCGTCGTGTCCCACTATTCGGAGACGCTCGAGGCGAATGCGGTGCTCTTCTACACGCCGGGTGGTTCGCTCGTCCGCGAAGTGGAGATACCTCCGCCACCGGGCGAGGAGTCGTTCACTCCGCGCGACCTTGTCGTCGATGACCAGGGGCGTGTTCACGTGATGCTCGTTTCGGGTGGAAACCTGACGCTATCCACCCTCACAGGTGCGGGTTGGACGAATCGTTCGTTTCCAAACTGGACGCAGAATGGTGTCACCTACTACGGCGGTATCGGGATCAACGAGGACTACATCTTCTGTCCCGATCAGGATGCTGGCAGTGACCCCACCATCGGAATCGTGCGGTTTCCGCTCGATGATCTCGATGCGCCCGAGCATTTTACGACGCCGGAATTCCATGCGGTGAAGGTCGGCCTCAACGGCTTCGTCTACGGGATCAACCGCGTTGGTGACTGCAGCTGGTATCATCCGGACACCATGGCGAAGATCGGAGAGCTACCGAGATTCAAACTTTTCCGTGCAGCCTCGGTGATCAACTTCGCCGTCGATGGGGAGGGGAAGTTCTACACGGTCGATCTCGATGACATTGCGAACCGCTTCGACAGTGCGGGCAACTTTATCGAAACCATTTCCGGCGGTGGCGCGCTGGGAGATGTCGAGGTGTCTCCAAACGGCGATATTCTTGTCTCGGGAGCCAATCGCAACGTGATGATCACCGACGACGAGTTCGTGCCGTTCTGCGAGTTCCCGATTCCAGAGAGCCCCGATCCCTCCGGCGCCGCGCGTGCCTTTCTATATTTTGCGAATCCACCGACCGTTCCGTCACCATCGCCTGGGGTGCCGGAGATCGTCGATTATTCAGTCGAGAGCGACCGGTTCGTGGTGCGGATCCAGAGTGAGATCGGACGCCAGTACGTGCTCGAACGTAGCACGACGCTCGCCGGTTGGCAGCGGCTCGGTTCTCCGGTCGCCGGGACAGGCGACATCCTCGCACTCGAGGACGCCACGCCCGGTTTGCCCGATGATGTCTTCTACCGGGTGGGGTGTCAGTTCCCCGACTCGTAGCAGGGGTCAGTCTTTCTTTTTGCTATCGGCGGCGCCCTTCTTTTTCTTCTTGGGCGCCTCGCCGGTCTTCGTGTAGACGATTTCCATCATCTTGTATTCCTCCTGGCCCTTCTTCGTCGCGTACATCTGGAAGACACGCTTGCCTTCGGAATTCGTACTGCTCACGGCGCGGAACTTCACCTTCTGGTTGGTCATTGGATCGATCTCCTCACCGTGAAGTTCGATGACGCCCGGCTTGGTCTCCTTGCCTCGGGTGATGCTGATGCCGGTGTTCATGTTGTCGATCCACGAGTGGACGTATTCCTTGCGGATCTTGTCGTAACCGTAGGTTCCACGGCCGAAGAACTTGCCCATCGGTCCCATGTCGGCATTGAAGTTCTCGATGAGGTAGCGCCCACCCATGGCGACGCGGATTTTCGAAGTGCCATCGATGTCCATCGGTGGCGTTCCCGGTGCCATCCAGACCTGCTGCTTCACCGTGTAGTCCCCAGCCAGTTTCCGGAGTTCCTTGTGCTGCGGGCCGGGGGCGATAAGCTTCTGCCAGGCTTCCATCATGGCGGCCTGATCATCCGTGGGTTTCTTGCCAGCGTCCTGCGCGGTGACGGTGATAGTGGCGATCAGCAATGCCGCGCCGAGCGTGATCAGAGTTGGTGTTTTCATAGTGACCGATTCTGGGAGATCGGCCTCGGGAGAACAAGGGCAATAACCGCGACCGCTCAGATTTTCCCGGTCCGCCTCAGCTTCTGATAGTGCTTGTTCACCTTGGCGAGAAAGCCCTGCCATTTCTTTCCCGGGCGGCCGTTGTCCATGAGGAAGTGCGGGCAATTCTTGTGACCGATGTTCTTCCCGGTCTTCGGCTGGATGCGTTCCCAGTGATAGTGCGGAACGACCCTTGAGAGCGGGATTCCGTATTCCGCCATGAGAACGGCGACCAGTTTCGCCGTGCGTTCCACCGTCGCGCTGCGGCTGTTGCCACGGTTCTCGCACATCTCGATGCCGATCGAGGTCTTGTTGCCCTTTCCTTCGTAGTCGGCGTGCTCGCCGCGTTCGGTGCAGGGGAGCGACTGGTAGATGTAGGTCTGATCGACGGTGAAGTGCCACGTCAGGTAACCGAGCAGGTTGTTGGTTGCGGTGAGAGAGCCATTCTTCAATGCGTTGGCATGGGTGCGTGCGTTCGCACTGGCGACGTAGGTTTGTGTCGAATGCACGGTGATGTAGCGCGGTCGCATCGGGCGGTGCTTCTTCCTGCCGTAGCGCCCTTTGGGGATCAGATCGACGCGGAGATTCAATGCGCTCGCGTTGGCAGCGAGGCTCCCGCGTTTCTTGGCAAACGTGCTAGCTCTAGCCGACTCGGATGTCGTGGTGCAGGCGAGTGGAAAAACTGCGACGAAGGCGAGAAGGGTTCCAGCCATGAGAATCGGGACTCGTCGTCCCGCGCGCTGTTCTTTCATGCGCACACTAAGGGTGGGGGTGGAGAGTCTGTCAAACCGGCCTCTTTTGCTGGTGCATCCGTTCGCAAATCCCTACAACTGGAATTCCATGAAAGCGATCATCACTATCTTTTGCCTTGCCCTGACAATGAACCACGCCTCCGCGAACAAACCCGGTGAACAGGTCGAACTCTCGTTCGACATCGAGGGCGCCGCATCCGTTCCCTATCTGTTCTATCTCCCCAAAAAATACGGCAGCGACAGTCGAAAGAAATGGCCAGTGATGCTCTTTCTGCACGGGAGGGGAGAAAGTCGCGGACCTCTCAGCATCGTCGCGAAGTGGGGGCCGCCCCGCATGATCAAAGAGGGAAAGGACCTGCCCTACATCGTCATCTCTCCGCAGTGCCCGGCCAAGGACAATTGGCGTTCGGGCACGCAGCAGGCGGCGCTGGTGAAACTGCTCGACCACGTGATGAAAAACTACTCGACCGACCCGAAGCGGGTTTACCTGACGGGTCTGAGCATGGGAGGCTACGGCTCTTGGGAGATGGCGGCGCTAAATCCGAAACGCTTTGCGGCGGTGGCGCCGATCTGCGGAGGAGGGAAGCCCGGGAACGCGAAGAAACTGAAGGAAATTCCCATCTGGGCGTGGCACGGGGATGCCGACACGGTGGTGCCGCTCAAGCAGTCGACGGATATGGTCGACGCGATCAAGAAGGCGGGCGGCGAGAAGGTGGAACTCACGACGCTCAAAGGCGTCGGGCACAATTCTTGGTCGGATGCCTACGGTTCGGATAAGCTTTGGGATTGGTTCGAGAAACACAAACTGCCGTAGCTTGTCTCCGTTTGGGGGCACCGCTAGATTGAGACCATGAAGACGTGGAGGATCATTGGTTTGATGTGGATTCTTGCCGCGCCGCAACTGTTCGCGGAGGGAGCGCTTTACGAGGTGCGTGCGGAATACGAGGCGGCGCTGCGAAGCGAGGAATCCCGCACGGACAAGCAGGTCGAGGGACTGAAGACGAAGTTCGTCGCCAGGCTGAAGGGCATCGAGCGCGAATTCCAGAAAGTGGGCGACCTCGAGAATCTGCTGTCAGTCAAAAAGGAACGGGGGCGCTTCGAAAAGGAAGGCAAGCTTGCGAGTTCTCACGTGAAGCGGAAGCCGGAGAACCTTGGGGCGGCGCAGAAGGCGTTCATCGCCGCGCGCCAGAAGATCTTGGCCGCGAGCGACGAGCGGAAGAAAAGCGCCGGACAAAAGCATCTCGTGGCCGTCGAGGCTCTTGTCGGGAAGTTGACGAAAGAGCGGAAGATCGAGGAGGCGTTGGCGGCGCGGAAGGCGGCGGAAGAATTCCGCAAGCGGATGGGACTGTCGCGAGCAAAGCCCAAGGTCGCATCGACGACCCCCGGCTCCACGCCGGTGAAGAAGGATTTCGGCACGCGGAAACTCACCCCTGTCGCCGATGCCTGGGTGCGGGGGAGCGAAGCCTATCGGAACAGGAACTACGGAGAGGGGCAGGCTCTCCAAGTCATGAACTCCCCCACCTACCACCGTCGGAAGCAGCGCTCGTATCTCAAATTCGACCTCAGCGGCGTGGACACCGTCGTGCGCATGGCGAAGCTGAGGCTGACCGTGACCGGGCGTTATAACGCACATGGCAAACCAAGTCCCGACGCCGAGGTCCACAACACCTTGCACACGCTTCCGAACGAAAGCTGGGACGAAAAGACGATCACCTTTGTCAAACGACCGTTTCGCCTCGAGGAATTCGCCAAGTGGAAAGTGCCGGGCCTGAACGAAACCGTCGAGATTGATATCACCACACTCGTCCGCAAGGCCATGGACGACGGGCACAAGACCCTCAGCGTC
>CAJIAN010000339.1_pt1 | contig 19861 bp, 17 predicted proteins | sample 9199061 | NCBI WGS metagenome assembly CAJIAN01 (sample SAMEA7708264, study PRJEB35096) | sediment metagenome | biome: marine neritic benthic zone biome [ENVO:01000025]; feature: sediment [ENVO:00002007]; material: shallow marine sediment [ENVO:03000034] sea grass bed [ENVO_01000059] ...
ATTGTCGCCGAGATCAACGGGAAGAAGAAGCACATCTCGATTTCCCGTCAGGTCGTCCTCTTCTGCGTCGAACGCCGCAAGGCGTGGCGCATGCTCCAGAGCAAGGCCGGTGTCGAGAATCCGGACTACGCGGCGCAGCGTTCGTTGCTCGCGAAGGTCGACAAGGGTGATGTCAGCGTCGAGGACCTGAAGACGAAGACGCGGGAGTTGATCGACGCGGAGGCTGCGGCATTGGCAGAAGCCTAACTTGAATCCGAGAGACGTCTAATTTCCCGCAGTAATTGTGTGGGATGATTGAACGGCGCGTGGCCGATGTCGTGCCAGAGGATCTTTCCTTTGGGACCGACGAGGAAGGTGGCGTGCATGGGGAAGTTTTCGAAGTCGTCGTAGGCGCGGTAGGTCTTGAAGACTTCGGAGGCGGGGTCGCAGTAGACGGGGAAGGGGAAGATCTCGCGAGCGATCTCGGATTTTTCGGGGTTGGCGCCGGTGACTTTCTGGACGGCTTCGAGGGTGTCGTTGGTGATGGCGATGAATTCGATGCCGGCTTCTTCGAACGCCGGGAGGCTGGCGCGGAATTTGTCGATTTGCTGGCGGCAGAACGGGCAGGTGACGCCGAGGAAGAAGTTGATAACAACGGGTTTGCCTTTGTAGTCGGCGAGGGAAACCCGTTTGCCGGAATGATCAGGGAGTTTCCATGCGGGGGCCGTTGGCGGCTTCCACGCAAACTTTGGGGCGGGATCGACGGAGGGTTCGGGCGCGGGTTTTTTCCAACGGGGGCCGAGTCGCATCGCTTCGGCAACGGGAAGCAACTTCGCGAAGCCGGGTAGCGAGGGAGTGGCGGCGGAGGCCTTGGCGCGGAAGGCAGCATCGAAGACGTAGAGCGCCGCTTTGGAATCGCCGTTGCGGAAGTGAAGGTCGCTGTAGGTGGCAACGGTGAGGAATTGTCCCGGGCGGGCTGCGAATTCCTCGTCGATGAGCTTGATGCCCGCCTGTTTGAGGCCGGCGGTGAAGTAGGTTTCGGCGAGGTGCTCGGTCGGAAGCCACGTCGTGTCGGTGGGTTTGTCAGGAAGGGTGTGGCGTCTCTGCGAAACGATTTCGATCTGTGTGCGAAGTGTTCTCGCGAGGTTGACCATGAATTCCTCGGCTTCGTTCGCGATTGCCCGCGCACCTTTTGCTTTTCGGAGGGTGACTTTCATTTCGTCGACGATGGCGGTGGCCGCTTTCGGATCGCCGAGATGAAGTTGGGCGAGGCCCTGCCAGAAAAGGGAATCGAGTTGCGAGTGCCAATCACCGGGAGCGCCGGGTCCGAGCGCCCCGTCCTGACATTCCGCCAAAAGCTCCTTCCACAGTCCGAGTCGCAGATGCAGCTGCCCTAGCAGGCGTCGACCGGTGGCGTAGCTTCCGGCGAGGTGTTGTGCGTGGATATGACGCTTTTCGAGATAGAAGGTGCGGGGAAAGGCGATCAGTTCGCGTGCCTTGGCGCGCGCTTCTTCGTAGCGGCCCATCGAGGTGAGGGCATCGATGAGGGATTCATAGTTCGAGACGAGGTTCTCGACCGCGTCGGGCATGACGAAGGTGGTCGGTTGATTCTGCAGGCCGAGTTGGACGGCCTTTTCGAAAAGCGGGACGGCGTTGTGGAGTTCGCCACACGCCTGATAGATCTGGCCCGCGTAGCGCCATGCATCGGGGATGCCCGGTGTGGTGAGAGGAGCGTCTGCGGCGAATTCGAGTGCGCGTTGCGGGTTCTGGTTGAGCCAGAGGAACAAGCGGTAGTGACGGCTCGGGTGTTTCGGGGCGGTTTCGGCGAGTTCGTTCGCGAGGAGGTCGTTCGCGTAGTAGTTCGCGATAGGATCGGCGTGCTGGAAGTGGTCGAGAATGACCTGGCGCAGGAGGAATGCCTTGGGCTCGAGGTCGTCAGGATGGTCGTAGGCCATCTGCTCGAGTTGGCGAATACGGGCGCGGCGTCGCTCTCGATTGTCTTCGGCGGAAACCGGATCTGTCCTTTCCTTCACGGTGGCCCGGCGGCCGGAATAGTAATCGGTCAGGATCCCGATCCACGCGCGTTCCTGTTTGGAGAGGGTGGCGTGATTCAGCGAGTAGCGTTTCGCCTCATCGGCGAAGACAGCCGCGCGCTGGGGACGGCGTTCGTTTGCCATCGCGAGGCCCCAGTAGAGCATCGGGCACTTCGGATCGAGAGTGAGGGCGTGCCGGAAGCACTTCTCCGCCTCGGAGTACCAGAAGGTGTGCAGCAGAGCGAGGCCTTGGTTGAACCATTCTCGAGCCTCGGGAGTTTCGGTCGCGATGTTGAACTCCACGAGCCCGATGTCTGTGGTCTCACGCTTTGTCGGCGCGTGCCACGGGCCGACGAGAAACGCGTCGTCGAGGGTCAGCGGGGCATCGGGATCGACCCGCTCGAGCAGGGGGGCAAGGCAGGGAAGGTTGAAGCGCCGCGGAGCTTTCGCTGATGCGGCAAGCTGGGATGCAACGAGGAGCGTCGCGATGGGGGTGAGGAGTCGCATCGGACGTAAGATAAAGCAGTCTGCGAATGCGTGTAGCGGAATTTGTGAAAATTCCGAATGGGGGTGTCGTTACTCGCTCAGTCGGAAGTCTCACGACTTCCGCTACGATGTTATCCGTCGGTAGATGCTCCAAAACTTGTCCCAATAATCCTCAGCCGGTGGATCGAGATCTGGGTAGCCGACGACGATGCATCCTGAATAGGGCCAGTCGAATGGGCTGTCATCCGGTATGAGATTCGACCGCACGGGATTGTTGAAAATGTAATATGCGACCGATTGGAAAGCGTCTGACTCGCGTTCCTTCTCCGTGAGGACGTGATCGTGGGCTTGTTTCTGAAGTTGATGTTCCGGGGCGAGGATCCTATTCGTCTGGCGTCGAAGAAATCGCATTGCTTTGCGCTGATCGGTCGATTCACTCAAACCGCAGACCAGCAAGTGCATGTGGTCGGGCATCAGACAGTAGCAAGGGATGCAAACCTCATAGCGCGCGCAGGTGTGCAGAAGGAGTTCTCGAAATTGCGCGTGGAAGTTTTGTGTGAGCCAGCCCTGCTTGCGTTGCTCGATTGTCATCGACCAATGCACGAAGGTGTGGCCTTGATAGAAACTTGGGTCGAGACGCTTGAGGTGCGATTGTTGCCCCGATTGCATGTGGTCCCAACCCTTCGGAATTCTTACGAATTCCGCTACGATGGCCTCCACCTATGAGTTGCGGGTGTAGTAGTACTCGAGGATCGGATACACACCTCCGTCGCCTTCGACGCCGAGGTTGAGGACTCTCTCATCATCGGAGAAGTATTTGATGTGCGAGACGTAGGTGGCGGGGCACTCTCTGACGGGGTCGAAATTCTCGCCGGACATGCGGAGGGTCTTGGCGTCGCCGGTGTCTTCGAGTAGGCCTTCGAAGGTGTAGAGAAACGGGGTGGACGTGTCCTTCCATGTGCCCACGAACTTCTTCTTCACCGGATCGTATCCAGTGGAGGCGTGCCCGCACATGGGCGTGCCGAGCATGTCGGCTTCGAACGTTGCCACGACCCAGAAGTCGCCGAGCGCGACCACGGTCTCTTTTCCATCGACCTCGATGGGACTGTCGGGCGATCCCATGAAATACGAACACTTGACGTTCCAATCGCCGACTTGGTGGTGCAGCCACTCGTGTTCAGGGGCTGGCTGGATGGCGTGGTTGCTGCTTGCGGTTTCTTCGTCGCTCATGTCGGCAGGATTCTTGTCCGTTGGCTGCTCGATTGGGAAGGAAATTCTCGCGGTTGCTGCGGAGGCGCTTTTCAGGGATTGAACACGATGATGGTGGGTGATAGCGTGGCCTATTATGAAAGAGATCAATACTTCTCCAGTCGTCGATAACGGTGGTGCCAGCAGGTGGACGCGCCGGGATTTCCTGAGGAATTCGGTCGCTGCGGGAGGCAGTCTCGCTTTCGCTGGATCGGCGATGGCGAAGAAGGAAAAGGCGGCGTCAACGCCGAAGTCGGAGACCTTGGTGAAGACGCTCTACGACAGTCTCGACGAGAAGCAGCGCAAGAAGATCCTCTTTCCCTTCGACCATCCCCTGCGCAGCGAGGTCGACAACAACTGGTACATCGTCGAGGACATTCGGCTCGACCGGGACTTCACCAAAGACCAGCAGGAGATGGTCCGGCAGATTTTCCTAGGCATCCACAGCGAAGAGTACGCGGAAAAAGTCTACAAGCAGGTCGAACACGACAGCGGCAAGAAAGGCTTCATGGGGGGCAGCTCGATGGCGATCTTTGGAAAGCCGGGGACCGGGAAATTCCAGTTCGTGCTCACGGGCCGTCACTGCACACGGCGCTGCGACGGGGATTCCGTAGAGGGTGCGGCGTTCGGTGGCCCGCTGTTCTATGGTCACGCCGCCGAGAGCTTCAACGAAAAGGCGCATCATCCCGGCAATGCCTACTGGTATCAGGCGAAGCGGGCGAACGAGGTCTTTCAGATGCTCGATGGGAAACAGCGGGAGAGAGCACTGCTTCTCGCCGGGCGCGCGGAGGAGGGACTCGACACCGTCAAGCTGACCGGGAAGAAGAATGGTCTCGACGGGATTCGCTTTAGCGAGCTGACGAAAGACCAGCAGGAAGGCGTGATGAAGACGCTTGAGGATGTGCTCGCGCCTTACCGGCCCGAGGATGTGAAGGAATCGATGAAGTACATTAAGGCCGCGGGGCTCGACAACCTGCACATGGCGTTCTACAAGCGCGGCGATATTGGTAGGGACAAGGTCTGGGATGTCTGGCAGATCGAAGGCCCGTCGATGATCTCCTACTTCCGCGGAAGCCCGCATGTGCATGCGTGGATTCACATCCGCAAGCCGGCTTAGACATCTCGATTAGGGATTGCCTCGCACATCCGGTAGCGGCACAATGGCCGTTACTATGAAACGTTGTGCGTGCCTGATTTCATGGTCTGTCTCGATGGCGGGCCTTCTCTTATTCTCGTCCTGCAAGAGCAAGGACGACACCGCCGACACGGGAGATCCCGCGTTGACCCCGCCCGAGGGGACTCCCGAGGCTGGAGCCGAAGCGTCACCTTCGGGTCCTCCGACGACACCCGTGCCCTACAAAGTCCAGCCGGGTGATTCCTTCTGGAAAATCAGCCAGAAGTACAAAGTGCCCATGGCCGATATCGCGAAGGCGAACAACATGACGTTGGATGACACCCTCGTTGCCGGGAAGACGATCACCGTTCCCGTCCCGGAAGGCTCTGCTCCTCCTCCTTCGGAGCCGGAGGCTCCCGGCGTGACGGAACCAGAGACACCGGAAGTCACCCCTCCGACTCCACCTTCGACGCCCGATCCCACGGAGCCGAGAAGACCCTTGGTCGTTCCTCCCGATCCGCCAGGCGGATCGAATCCGACACCGACGGTTCCCGATCCGACGATTCCGAGAACGCCCACGATCCCGCCGACGCCGGATCGGAGCGACGATGGGTTCACGCCGCTGGGAGGCAATTAGGCGTCGCGCGGGCACCCAAGAGTTGCTTGAACCGCAGCTGAAGGCCGACTAGGCTCGGCGCTCCACGCGATCCTGGACATCGGACCGCAGCGTCAGCAATTCAAAACCGACAAGACGATGGGAGCATTCAAAGAAGCGCACGGTGGCGTGCTCAAGGAACTCTATCTTGGCGAAACAGCCGCCGAAGAAGAGAAGGCAAGAGCAAATGACTACAAGTCGTGGGATCTGACCCCGCGCCAACTTTGCGACATCGAACTCATTCTGGACGGTTCGTTCTCGCCCCTGGAGGGATTCCTTGGGCAGAAGGATTACGAAGGCGTGCTCGCGGACATGCGGCTCGATTCGGGACTCATCTGGCCGATTCCGATCATGCTCGACGTCACGGAGGAATTCGCGGACTCCATCTCCGGGGGAGACACCATCGGTCTTCGCGATCCCGAGGGCGTCCTCATCGCGACGATGGAAGTCGGCGACATCTGGAAACCGGACAAGGCGGCGGAGTCGGCAGCGGTTTTTGGGACGGAGAATCCTGCCCATCCCGGTGTCGACTATCTCCAGAACCACGCCAACGACGTCTATGTCGGTGGAACGTTGAAGGGCGTCGAGCCGCCGCACCACTACGATTTCAGGCTTCTGCGCGATTCGCCTGCGGAGCTGCGCGGTCGCTTCCGCAAGCTTGGCTGGCGCAAGGTGGTCGCGTTCCAAACGCGCAATCCGATGCACCGGGCGCATCAGGAACTGACCTTCCGCGCCGCGAAGGAGCACGAGGCGAACTTGCTCATCCATCCCGTGGTCGGCATGACGCGGCCCGGCGACATCGATCACTACACGCGCGTGCGCTGTTATGAGGGCATTCTTGAAAAGTATCCCGAGCAGACGACGACGCTCAGCCTGTTGAATCTCGCCATGCGCATGGCCGGTCCGCGCGAGGCGCTCTGGCACGCCATCGTTCGCAAGAACTACGGCTGCACGCACTTCATCGTCGGGCGTGATCATGCGGGACCGGGCAAATCGCCGGAGGGCGAGCCATACTACGGTCCCTACGAGGCGCAGGAGCTTTTCAAGAAGCACGAGGAGGAACTCGATATCTCGATGGTTCCGTTCCAGCAGATGGTCTACGTGGAAGACAGGGCGCAATACATGCCGGTGGACGAGACCACACCGGACATGAAGATCCAGACGATCACCGGCACGGAATTCCGTCGGCGCTTGGCCGAGGGATTGGAGATTCCCGAGTGGTTCTCCTATCCCGAGATCATCGACGAATTGCGCAAGATGCACCCGCCCCGCGACAAGCAGGGCTTCGTGGTGTTCTTCACCGGACTCTCGGGTTCGGGAAAATCGACCATCGCCAACGCGCTGCTCGTCAAGATGCTCGAGACGGGAGGTCGGCGGGTCACGCTGCTCGACGGCGACGTGGTGCGAAAGAATCTTTCCAGCGAACTTGGGTTCTCCAAGGAGCACCGCGATCTCAACATTCTCCGCATTGGCTACGTGGCTTCGGAGATCTCCAAGAATGGCGGTGTCGCGATCTGCGCGCCGATCGCACCCTACACGGCAACCCGCCGACAGGTGCGAGAGCTTGTCGAGCAGAACGCGGGCTTCATCGAAGTCTACGTCGCGACGCCACTGGAGGTCTGCGAGCAGCGTGACCGCAAGGGCCTCTACGCCCAGGCGCGTGCGGGCAAGATCAAGGGCTTCACGGGCATCGACGATCCCTACGAGGTGCCGGAGAATGCGGAGGTCGTGATCGAGACCGAGTCGCTGTCACCGGAACTCGCGGCACATCGGATCCTCGTGAAGCTGGAGAGTCTGGGATACATCCGGTAGTCCCGAGCGTTTCTTTTTGATTTCCGGCTCACCGTGGTACAGGCTCGGCGGCCATGATTTGCAATGATTCACCAGTTGCCGAACGCCTTTGTCGCAAGGGCGTGGCGGCGGTGCTCGTCATCGAGACCGCCGAGGATGCCGAACCCGTCGCTCATGCGCTTCTGGAGGGTGGGGTCGATGTCATGGAACTCACCCTCAGGACGCCGGCGGCGATGGATGCGCTGCGAAATGTGATCGAAAAAACGCCCGAAATGCTCGCTGGGATGGGGACGATCCTGACAAAGCATCAAGTCCGGGAGGTCCACGATGCCGGTGCGGCATTCGGTGTCGCGCCGGGAATGAATCCGAAAGTGGTCCAGATGGCTTTGGATGTCGGATTGCCGTTCGGACCCGGCATCATGACCCCGACTGACATCGAGCACGCGATCGATTTCAAATGTCAGATCCTGAAGTACTTTCCGGCGAGTACTGCGGGCGGGTTGAAGCATCTGCGAAACATCGCCGCTCCGTATGCCCACCTTGGTTTGAAATACATCCCGCTGGGTGGAATCAACGCCTCGAACATGGGCGAGTATCTCGCCGAGCCGATGATCGCGGCCGTAGGCGGTTCGTGGATCGCAAGCAAGGCGCTCATCGCGGAGAAAAACTGGACTCAGATCACCGCGAACGCCCGCGAAGCCATCGAAAGAGCAGGAGAGGCGCGGTCGTGAGTAGTGATGAAATCCATCTGCGGCGGTTGCGTGAATCGGAGTGGGATGACGTGGCGCGTTTGATCTACGAGTCAACGAACGCGTGGTACGCCAAGAAGCTGAATGCACAGATCTTTTCCGGAGAACCTCTGGTCGCGCGTGTCTTTCCCGAAGTGTATGAAGCCCTCGATCCGGGATGCTGCATCGTCGCAGAAGACATGAAAACCGGAAAGCTCGTCGGATCTTGCTTCTATCATCCGCGGGAGACGCACGTTTCGCTGGGCATCATGAACGTCGATGCCGAGCACGGAGGACGCGGCATCGCCGGAAAGATCCTATCGGAAATCATCGCGATCGCGGAGGAGCGCAACCAGCCCGTGCGTCTCGTTTCCAGCGCGATGAACCTCGATTCCTACTCGCTGTACACGCGGGCGGGATTCGTTCCGCGCACGGCGTTCCAGGACATGCTTTTCAAGGTGCCCGAGGAAGGGATCCAGTTCGATGTTCCCGGATTGGATCGGGTTCGTCCGGCGACTCCCGACGATGCGAAGGCGATGGCCGATCTGGAGATGGAACTCTGTCACATCCGCCGGGAGAAGGACTATCGGCATTTCATCGAGAATGCGGCGGGGATCTGGCATGCGTCGGTGATCGAAGCCGAGGACGGCGCGATCGATGGTTTCCTGTGCTCCGTCTACCACCCGGGGAGCAATCTTCTCGGTCCGGGCGTCGCGAGGACAGAAGCGGACACGGCGACATTGATCCACGAGGAGTTCAATGCGCATCGCGGTCGCAGTCCGGTTTTCCTCGTGCCGGTGCAGGCCGCCGAACTTGTCCGGACGCTTTACGACTGGGGCGCGCGCAACTGCGAACTCCACTTCGCTCAGGTGCGTGGAGATTATGAGGCGTTCGAGGGTGTGATGATGCCCACCTTTATGCCGGAGACCGCGTAGACGATGGTGGATGGCGTCACGTGCGAGGAGATCGAGTTCCGATCACCCGCCTACGACGAAGCGCTGGCAATTCGTCGGCGCCTCCTTCGCGAACCTTTGGGGCTCGTTTACTCGGAGTCCGACCTCGAGGCCGAGCGGGACTACGCCCACTTTGTTGCCAAGTCGGGCGACGAAGTGATCGGATACCTTCATCTCAAGCCACTCGATGGCGGCTGGTTGCAGATGAAGCAGGTGGCCGTTGACGAGCGATGGCAGCGGCAGGGGATCGGTAGGTTGCTGGTTGAGTTCTCCGAAACCTGGGCCTGCGCACGCGGGAAACCAGGATTCGTGCTCCACGCTCGGGAAGTGGTTGTCGATTTCTACGAGCGGCTCGACTACGAGGTCGAAGGAGGACAGTTCACCGAGGTTGGCATCCCGCATTGGAAGATGCGCAAACACTTCGAGTTCGAATGAAAAAGCCGGAATCCCTCCCGGGACTCCGGCTTCATCCTGCCAAATGATTTCGCTTCTCGCCGCTCGCGAACCGTCCTAGCCTCGTCAATTCAACTGACTCAAGAACCATGACGCATCGAGCATTGTTCGCTGTCGGCTGCATCTATGTGGGCATCGCAGGCACTCAGAACGTAACAGCACAGGGATACAATCTTTTCAATCCGACGCCCCGGGAAAAGATGAGGGACCTGAGCGCGGATCGGCCCGATAGTACAGAAACGCCGATTACCGTGGATGCAGGCCACGTCCAGATTGAGGCAAGTCTGTTCGGCTACTCGCGAAATCGTGTCGACGGAATTCTCGATGAAACGAACACGTGGATGTCCACGAATCTGAAACTGGGGCTCACGGATTCGAGCGATATCCAGTTTGTCTTCGATGCCTACACCGACGAGCAGCTCGGGGGCGGGGGAGGTGTCGACGGGTTCTCGGATCTCGAGATCCGCTACAAGTGGAACGTCTGGGGCAACGATGGCAGGAACACGGCATTTGCCATTTTTCCTTTCGTCAAGATCCCGACAGGCACGGATTTGAGCAATGACGAGTGGGAGGGGGGATTGATCCTGCCGTTTGCGGCGACGCTCACGGATCGTTTGTCGGTCGGCCTCCAGGGCGAGATCGACTACGTGTACGACGACGAGGATGATGATCATGGAGTCGAGTTTCTGCACACCGTCGTGCTTGGGCTGTCGGTGACCGAGAAACTCGGTACGTTCATCGAATATGTCGGTGTGGCAGGTGATTCGGACTACCAGGCGTTTGCGAGCGGCGGTGTCACCTATTCGGTCACCGATGATCTGATGTTCGACGTTGGGTTGCTGGCAGGACTGAACGAGGACTCCGACGACCTCTCGGTCTTCACCGGATTCACCGTCCGGTTCTGACGCCCGGACGGTAAGTCTCTCGCTCTAAGGCAGGTATCGCGGCATTCTCAATACCGACGATTTCTGCTATTTTGACCGCATGAAACACGTGCAAATCGGCTTTTTTCTTCTCCTTCTCGGAGCAGTCGCGGCTGCCGACAAGGCGGTGGAGTTCGAGAAGATCCAGCTGACTGACGTCTTCTACAGTGAAGGCGGGGACATCGGGGACTTCAACAAGGATGGAAAGAAGGATGTGGTGGTCGGTCCCTATTGGTACGAAGGGCCGGACTTCACGAAGAAGCATGAGGTATATCCGCCGGTCGCCTTCGAGCCGAAGAAATACTCGGACAACTTTCTGACCTACGTGGCGGATGTGTCCGGTGATGGGTGGGACGATGTCTTTGTCATGCCATGGCCGGGCAAGGAATCGTTCTGGTTCGAGAATCCGGCCGGCAAAAAGAAAGGGCACTGGGATCGGCATGTGTCGCTGAAGGCGGTGGACAATGAATCGCCGCTTCTCGCCGACATCAATGGAGATGGAAAGGTGGATTTGATCTGCCAGACCGGCGGTCACTTCGGCTACGCGACCATGAACGACGATCCGCGCAAGGAATGGACGTTTCATCGCATCTCACCAAAGGTGGCCGGAGGGCGCTACACGCACGGCCTCGGCATCGGTGACGTGAATGGAGATGGAAAGATGGACCTTCTCGAGAAAGGGAGCTGGTGGAAGCAGCCCGACTCACTTGAAGGCGATCCCGAGTGGAAACGCTACACCTTTCAGTTCACCGGACCGGGAGGATCGCAGATGTATGCCTACGACTTCGACGACGATGGCGACAACGACATCGTGACTTCGCTTGCCGCGCATGCCTACGGGTTTGCGTGGTTTGAGCAGACAGAGGATGAGAAGGGCAAGAAAGGCTGGGAGCGACATCTGATCATGGGAGGTAAACCGGAGGAGAAGCCCTTTGGCGTATCGTTTAGCCAGACGCACTCGGTGGCGCTCGAGGACATCGATGGTGACGGCGTGAAGGACATCGTGACCGGCAAGCGCTATTGGGCGCATGGAGGGAAGGATCCCGGTGGAAACGATCCCGCGGTCCTCTACTGGTTCAAGACCGTTCGGGGAGGCAAACCCGGCGAAGTGGGTTTCGAACCGCACATGATCGACGACGATTCCGGAGTCGGCACCCAGGTGGAAGCCGGCGATGTCAACGGAGACGGCAGGCCCGACATTGTGGTTGGCAACAAGAAGGGAGCGTTCATACATTTACAGAAAGGGGGGAGGGAGTAGCGGAAAGGAGCCGCAGTTGAGCGAACGCATCATTAGACGACCTGTAGCCAAGCCCTCTAAGGCTGCATCAATGATCGATGACACACGGCTTCGTTTCACCGGTCCCCCGGAGTGGAGGCTTGAGCGGAAGGTTAGCGCGAAGAGCAGGCTTCCGGACGAGCCCTTTGTCGTTCTATTCGACGATATCCAGTGTCGCGTGGAGTCGGCGGAACGATACCGGCGAATGGTCGTCAAGGTGCAGGATGACAGTGCGCTCGAGCGGTGCGCGAGAATCGAGATTCCCTTCCACCTCTCGCATCAGATCCTGAGTGTCCATCAGCTGAAGATCTGGCGAGGGCGAGAGTCGATCAATGCGTGCGCCAGGGAGTGCTTTCGGGCGCACACCGAGAATGGAATGGCGCTCGGAGCGGAGATCCGGATCGGGGATGTCCGCGTCGGCGATGTCATCGATCTCAGCTACACGGTCAGTGAGGATGACCGCAGCTACACCGATCATTTCCACCTTGATCAAGTCCTCGAATGGCCGCTCTCGGTTCAGCAGTTCCACCTCACGCTGCACGTTCCAAAGGGGAGACGACTACGAATGCGCTATCGCAAGGCGAAGCTTGCACCTGAAGTGGAGAAGCGCGGGGATGGTGGACACCAACTGACGTGGTCTCAAACGGACGTGCGCGGGGTGAATGTCGAACCCGGCGCGCCGTCTTGGTTCAATCCCTTTCAAAGTGTTGAACTCACCGATCTAGGTTCCTGGTCCGAACTTGCCAAGTGGGCGGGAGCGAAGTGGACGATCCCCGAGAGCGGACCGGGCGCTGCGCTTGCAGCGGTGATCGATGGGATAGAGGCATCCTGTGATACGACCGAGAAGCGCGCGCGCGAGGCGGTTGCGTTCGTCCAGAACGAAGTTCGCACGGTTGGATTATCTCCCGACTTCGGACCGAGTTGCCCCACATCCCCGGACATCGTATTCGAGGAGCGTCGGGGTGATTCGCGGGACAAGTCCCTGCTCTTGTGCGCGATGCTTGGGGCGCTTGGGATCTGGGCGCGTCCGGCCTTGGTGAACACCACGATCGGCCGGAGGATCGAGAAATCGTTGCCCGCGCTGGGAGCGTTTGACCGCGTCATTGCCGTTTTCGCGCTCGACGGGCGCAGCCGATGGGTCGATCCCACCCATCGCGGTGAACGTGGCGATATGAATGACCGTGCGAACCCAATGTACGGCCGTGGCCTCGTGATCGATGAGGAGACGGATGGGCTGTCAGACATCGCCCACGATCCTCTCCACTCGGGTTCCGAGGAAATCTGGGAAACCTTCTTCATCGATGAAACTCCCGTGCGACTGAAATCGCGAATCGTCTGGACGGGCGCGGAGGCCGCACGCGTGAGACGGGAGATCGGACTTATCGGCAACTACGGCTTTGCCTCGCGGTGTGAAGACGAGTATCGGCAGAGTTATCCGGAGATCGAGGTGGCCCATTCCTTTGAGATTTCGGACGACGAACAGCATGACAAGATCACGGCGAGCGGGGAGTTTCTGATCGAGGGATTGGCTGTCGCCGGGGAGGAGCCAGACGAGGAGGCCTTCCAATTCCACGCCGACCCGATCGGGCGTCGGCTCCCGGTTGCGGATGTCCCAAGTAGAACTTCACCCCTCGCCCTGGCCTATCCGCTGGTCGTGAAACACCACATTGATGTCCATGGTACCATGAGCGGGATGACTCAGGATCAGTCCGATTGCGAGACCGCCGAGTATGCGTTTCGTGTGCTGAGAACTCCAACCCGGCGAGGCCTGCGATTGGATTTCGAGTACACGGCAAAACGGGACCATGTCAACGCAGCCGAGTATGCGGCGTTTGTCTCGGATCTTGGCCGGGTCGTCCGCGATCTCGAGTACACTCTCGTCTTGCCACGCGACCGCAAGCGGACGCTCGGTCGGCAGGGCCTTGAGGATGATCTTGAGCTGCCGGATCCGTTTTCCAGCGTCCCGACTCAGGGTGCGGATTCTTTGGATGACGGACTGGATCCGAAGCGCGTTCGGGCGCATCAGATGTGGGAAGCAGCGAGAGAAGGCGCCGACGAGCCCCAGAAGGAACGGTGGAAGGCGGTCAGCCACGGGTCCCGGCTAAAGCGTCTCTCCCCGAAGATGGTGAAGATCGTTTGCGTCGTCTCGGCAGTGACCATCGCCGTTCTCATCAAGTTGATGTCGTCGAAGAACGGCAGCAACCGGGCGGCTGCCGCGGCGAACCCGAATCCTCGCAAGGCTCTCGCCAACGAAGATGCGAAGATTGGTGGAGAAGAGAACTTCCAACTCGCCCGCAGCGCATTCATGCGGGGTGACTATGCGGAGTCGCTTCGGCTCATCGACGCCCTCAGGGAAGATTTTCCGGATAACGCCGAGCGTCTCTACCTTGAAGCGTTCGTCGAGTTCCGAATGAACCGGGTCGACAAGGCGGCAGCCTTGACAGACCGTTCGCTGGCGCGTAATCCGGAGAACAGCAACGCGCTGGCCCTGAGAGGGTTCATATCGCGAGCGAAAGGGGATCACTTGGCCTCGGTGAAGGCGTTCCACGAAGCGACTGCCCACAGTCCGGACAATGCCGAGCTCTATCGACAGTGGGGCCTCTCGCTGGAGATGATGAATCGTCCGGGAGACGCCGTGAAGGCGATGGAAAAGGCGCGTTCGCTTCGGCCTGACCATATCGACACCATCATTCCTCTCGCGATTCTCTACGAACAACTTGGCGAGCACTCGAAGGTCAACGAAGTGATTGAGGGTGCGGTTCAGGCAATGTCCGATCGAGGGCCAGTATGGCTCTTCTACGCCGAGTACCTTCTGCGCCAGAACGATCTGAAGGACGCCTTGTGGGCCGGGAAGAACGCGCTCGAATACAACGACGACGATCCCGAGGTGTTCGCGACCGTGGGCCGCATCCACTTGATGAATGACGACGTGGCAGGCGCCGAAGAATTGTTCGATCGGGGCTTGCGTCTCAAACCCAGGCATCCGGCGCTGCTTTACGGAAAAGGAATCTGCCTCATGGAGAACGAAGACTTTGAGGAGGCGATCTCCCACTTCGAAGGAGCACTGGAGTTGAATCCGACGAACGCAGCGGCGTTGAACAATATCGGGGCCGCCTACATACAGCTCGAGAAGCCCAAGGAAGCCTACCGCTACATTGCGAAGGCGCTGGAGGTCGATCCGGGGAACGCTAATGCACGGACAAATCTGGGGATCCTGCGGGAGCGCGGGGTTGTGCCATCTGGTGGGGAGTCCGTTCCCGAAGTCCCTCCAACGCCTCCCGGCGTGAAGAACGACGACGAGGGATGGCTTCCGATCGATCCGGGCGGTAACGCGGGTGGCGGGCGTTGACTTGCATGCGTCCATGCGGCATGCATGACGAGCACATGGGCGAAAGCACCGATCTCATTCTTGGAATCGATCTAGGCACGACGAACTCCCTCGTCGGTGTGGTGGATTCCGGATTCCCGATTCTTCTCGCTGACGAAGATGGGCAGCGGCTCACGCCCTCGGCGGTGTACTATCCGGTCGGCGAATCGGGAGGCGAGGTTCTCATCGGCGAAAAAGCCCTGAGGATGCGGGGAAAGGCAAGTGGAAGACTAGTCACGTCGGTGAAACGTCTCATGGGAACACACGAGGTGGTCCTCACGCACGCCGGCAAACCAGAGAGCGCCGTCGATGTCTCGGCGAGGATACTTTTGCGGCTTCGGGAGATCGCGGAGTCGGCGATGGAGACGTCGATCTCGCGCGCGGTGATTACCGTGCCGGCGTATTTCAACGATGCGCAGCGGAGTGCGACCAAGATTGCGGGCGAAGAGGCGGGCATGACGGTCGAGCGCATCGTGAGCGAACCCACTGCCGCGGCTCTCGCGTGGGGGCTCGATAAACTCGATGAAAAATCCCGGATCGCCGTCTACGACTTCGGCGGGGGGACCTTCGATGTATCGATCCTGGAGTTGAATGCGGGCGTGTTCCAGGTGCTCGCCACCGACGGCGATACGCGCCTTGGGGGCGACGACATCGACGTCGCACTGGCCGCGTATCTGTGGGAAAAGGCGGGACAAGGGGAAAGCGAAACGCCGGAGGCGTTTGTGAATGCGGCGCGCGAAGCGAAGTGTGCGCTTTCAAATGCTGAATCACACACCGTGCGATTGCCATTCTACGACGGCACGGACAGCTTCGAGATGCTTCTCGGCAGGGACGAATTTGAAGCGATCGCCGTTCGGATCATCGCGAGGACGCGAGCCCATTGCTTGAGGGCGCTCGCAGATTCCGGAGTGGCATCCGAAGAACTGGACAAGGTCATACTCGTCGGAGGGAGCACGCGGATTCCAGCCGTCAGATCTCTCGTGGCCGATGTCTTCGGGCAGGAGCCTGACGTCTCGCAGAACCCGGACGAGGCGGTGGCGCTCGGCGCGGTGATCCAGGCGGGCATCCTTTCCGGGGCTCTGGGGAACATGGTTCTTCTCGATGTCACACCGCTCTCGCTGGGTATCGAAACCTTCGGCGGCCTCATGAACGTGATTATTCCCCGAAACTCGACGATTCCGGTGAAGCGGGGCGAGATGTTCACCAACGCCGTGGCCAATCAGAAATCGATGCGTATTCGAGTGCTTCAGGGGGAGCGCGAAATGGCGCGCGACAATTGGCAGCTTGGAGAATTTGAAATCGAATTTCCCCCCGGCCAGAAAGGAAGCGCTCGCGTTGGCGTGCAGTTCGCCATTGATGAAAACGGGATCCTCCAAGTGCTGGCACGCGATACGGAGATGGAGATCGACCGCGTGCTCGAAATTCAAAGTGCGGCGGTCGATGTCGGGGACGAGAAGGTCGAGGCGATGATTTCGGAATCGGTGGAGCACGCGTTCGACGACATGCACGAGCGGCAGTGGACCGAGGCGAAAATGAAGAGCGACGAACTCCTTCCCGCCGTCCGTGAGGCAATGGAATTGGTCGGCGATCGTCTCGATGGCGTGGAGAGAGCGGCAATCGAGACCGCAGTTGAAGCAGTCCGCTCGGAGCTGGAATCCGGAGAGGTGCGTGCCTTGAAGGAGGCGAACACGCGGCTCGACGAGGCGACCGAGCACATGGCGGCCCTCCTCGTCGAAAAGGCGATGTCCGAATAGCCTAGCCTTCGTGCTTGCGCAGCGTCATCACGCACTCCAGATGGCGCGTTTGAGGGAATAGGTCGAAGGGCTGGACTTCTTCGAGCGCGTATCCTGCTTCGGAAAACTTGACGAGATCCCGCATCTGCGTTGCCGGATTGCACGACACGTAGACCACCGATCCGGGTCCGAAGACGAACAACTGACGCAGAAAGTCCTCGCTGCATCCCTTCCGCGGCGGATCGATGATCACCGCGCAGTCGGTTCCTGACCAAACGACCTCGGCAAACAGATCCTCCACTGTTCCCGCGAGAAAACGGCAGTTCGTGATCCCATTCGCCTCCGCGTTTGTCCTTGCCCACTCGATCGAGGTCTCGCTGATCTCGATGCCGATGGCCTCTTCGAATTCGGGGGCGGCCGCCAGGGTGAACAGTCCGCTACCGCAATACGCATCCACGAGGAAGCGCGCTCCGCTTGCACGGACGTGCGTGGTCACCCAACCGGTGAAGGCTTGGAGAATGAATGGGTTGTTCTGAAAGAAGTCGCCGGCGGGGAACTGAAACTTCAGCTCTCCCACGTGTTCCGTCGCGATGGCCTTGTTGTCCTCGATCACCCGGTTCTCGGAGGTCCGCATCAGCAGGGTGGCGCCTTTTCGATAGGTGGATGAGCGGTTGCGCACGCGCTGGCGGATGCCGGGGAGCGCATGGTTGATTTCAGTCATCGCGATCGGGCAGGTCTCGACATCGATGATCTCGTGCCGTCGTCCATTGCGGAGGAAGCCGATGGGACCGATCTGCGATTCGCCCTTCCTCGGTTTTTGGAAATGCGGGGTGATCTTCGATCGGTATCCGAATTCCTGCGGTGAGGGGATCACCGGGCGGACGTCGAATTCGATGCCCGCCATATGCGAGAGCAGTTCGCGGACCTGGCGCTGTTTCCAGGCAAGCTGCTTCGCGTATGTGAGATTCTGATACTGGCAACCGCCGCACTCTCCGAAGAGCGCGCAGAGCGGATCGACTCTGTCCGGAGAAGGGGCGATGACTTCGACAAGATCGGCGTCGCTGTAGTTCTTGTGGTTGCGGTAGATTCGGACGCGAACCGTTTCGCCGGGCAGCGCGAAGGGTACGATGACGACCCAGCCGTCCACACGCCCGAGGCCGTGGCCGAGGTTGGTCAGGGTGTCGATGACCAGTTCCATCTCCTCGTGATAGGCGAACGGCTCCGGATGAAAGTTCTTTGGCTGGTGGTTGCGTTTCAAATGAACGAGACAATGTTGCGCTGTTCCCTCGCGTAATCCGTTTCGTTGTTCCACGCATAGATGAAAGACAAGGGGAAAAAGAGCAAGTCCTCGGCGAAGGGAGGAGGCTGCCTCATCCTGTTCGCCCTGCCATTTGCGGGTGTCGGAGTGTTCATGACGGGGATGCTCGTCACGACACGCAGGACGGCAGGAAGCAAACGGTGGCGAGCGATATCAGCGGTTCGCACTTGGCGGAACATGTTGCTGCTCAGATAAGAAGGGCCGCTGGGGTGGCGGGGGGCTTCCCTGAACTTGCAAGAATCCCCGATTCGACTTTAGTAGTTAGAGTCTCATTCCTTGAACTCGAAAGTTTTCATCTTCATTCTCATTGTCGCGCTGATCGTTTCGGCCGGGGTCGTCCTGTTCTACGCGAAGCGACATCCCAATCCCTATTTCAGGCCGAAACGGGGTGAAGTCGCCCTCATGTCAATCTTCATGGTCCTGCTCTCGGGCGGATTCTCGTTCATGCTCGCCCAGCTTTTCGAATCGGACATCAATCTCCAGAAATCCAAAGAGGAGGAGAATTCGGTCATCGGAGCCGGGGCCGCGAATTCGGACGCTTTCGATTCCCCCACTCCCCGCCGATCGGAAGGGGGAGGTTCGGGCGGATCGGGAGGCAGCACACCCGACCCCAGTCTGCCTCCGTTTCTCCAGAAATAGAGTCTGACACCCAAAAACTCCCTAATCCGCCGGAGCGGAAGAGGGAGTTTTTCTGCGATCCTCGTGTGGTAAAAAGAGGCTGGCGTCTAGGCGTAGACAGATCTGGTGTGCGTTTCGCCGGGAACAAGTTGGTCCGAAGCAACACTGAGATTCTCGGCGAATTCGATCTCCCAGCGATGAATCTCGTCACGGAGGAAGCGAGGCAATTCCTTCCGAGAGGCCAGAGCGGTCGGAATGTCCATTCCGTGATGTTCTTGGATTTGTCCGAGCAGTTCTTCTTTGAATTCGGGCATTTCCACATCGACGGCTCCGAGGTAACTGAGGACTTTCTCAGCGTAGCTGCCCGACCAGAATTCTTCGGCGTCTGAATCCCCAGCAAGAACCGATGAGTGAACCACAATGTAGCTGGCTTCATCGGCGAATTGTTCTCCGATGCGCACGATGGCGTCGCCCATCTCCGAATCCGGAGTCACCGGCAGAATCACCGTGATTTCCGCGTCGAGTTCGGCGAGTTGCTCGTAAATGTCGGTTTCGGCGAAGAACTCGCACAGACTTTCCCCATGGCGCCCTGCGACATCGATCAGGGTCACGTCGGCCGAGTCGATGAACTCAACCAACTGATCGCCGTCGATCCCTTCGTCGAGATCCCAGAGGTGGGAGTCTCCGACTAGATCGGATTCACATGTGTGAACGGAGGCTGCATCGATACCTTTCCGGTCGAGATGGCTGGCGAGAACGGCGCCGGTTGTCGTGCGGCCTACCCCACCGTGTTCGTTGATGATCAGGAGAAGTTTTTTCATGATAGCAAAGCTGAATTTTATGGAAATTATAGCCAAGTAATCCGATTTCAAGGAGAATTTTAAAAAAATCTTAATTCAAGCAAACCGAAAATGTTAAGCAGCCCAAATGATCTGACCTTGAGGGCCGGGAAAAGCAAGTTTTTGGGCTGGTTTGAAGGTGATGTTTAAAATGTATCAAACAATTGATTTACAATAATATTTATAATTAGTATAATATAAACGGATTCACTCGATGTCACTCAGAACCACAGCTGCATTTCTCTACCTCTTCCTCGTTCAAAGTCTGGGGATGGTGGGTGCGCTTACCCAGACGTTTACGTTCGGACCAGACACTCCGATCTACACCGATGTGCTGACATTTCAGA
>CAJIAN010000289.1_pt1 | contig 19839 bp, 14 predicted proteins | sample 9199061 | NCBI WGS metagenome assembly CAJIAN01 (sample SAMEA7708264, study PRJEB35096) | sediment metagenome | biome: marine neritic benthic zone biome [ENVO:01000025]; feature: sediment [ENVO:00002007]; material: shallow marine sediment [ENVO:03000034] sea grass bed [ENVO_01000059] ...
CCTGCACGTCGCGCGTGGTGCTCACGGTGTTGCCATCGAGGTCCGCGTAGAATGAGTAGAGGTTGATCCAGCCAATCCGGCGGACGTTGCCTTCCTTGTCCTTCATTTCGATGAGGTCGGCGTTCGCCAGCTTGTCCTTGAGATCGACTTTCTGGCGGACAATGGCGATTTCCTTGGTGTTGGCTTCGTCAAGCGAGCCGGCGGGAATGACCTTGAGGCGGACCTTGGTGCCCTTCTTCCCGCGGATCATCTCCACGATCTTGCTGAGCTTCATGTAGAGAATGTCGACCATCTCTCCCTCGTCGCCCTGTGCGACCCCGACAATGCGGTCATTGACTTGAAGCTCGCCACCCTTCTCCGCGGGGCCGCCGACGACAAGGCCCTCGATCTTCGCGGCGCCGTCATCCATGCGGAGCAGAGCGCCGATTCCAAACAGGTGGTTGCGCATGCCGATGTTGAAATTGTCGAGCTCGCTCTGGCTGAAGTATTCCGAATGCGGGTCATACACGGAGCTGAGCGAGGACAGGAAAATGTTGCAGATGTCCTCTCGGTTGTTTTCGTCAAGGCTGCGATAGAAGCGCTCATAGCGCTTGACGACGTTGTCCTTCGGTGATTCTCCATCCTCTTCCTTTTTCTTCACGTCGCCAGGGGCCTTCACCTTGGGCCCGGCTTCCTTCAACTTTTCCGCCTTCTCGGCAGCCCGCTTGTTCTTCGCGATGCGGCTGAGCTCCTCGTCCAGAAGCTGACCTTCGATGATCCTTTCCCAGAGAGCATCGGCATCGGCTTCGTTCTTGGGCCAGGGTGAGTCCTTGCGTCGCCGCTCCACTGTCCGTTCGGAATCGAATTTGAACTCGGTGTTCTCGGCAAATTTCTTGATCTTCTTCACCCGATCACTGACGCGCTTCTCGTAGATCTCGTAGATCTCCATCGCGGGGGAGATGTCGGCGTCCTTCAGAAGGTAGCGGTCGAGTTGCTTCCCGTAGTTCTTCTTGAACTTGTCCACGTCTTCCTGCGTGAAGTAAAGGCGGTTGTAATCGAGGTAGCTCAGATAGGTGTCGAGCAACTGCTCGGAGACGTCGTCGTCGAAGTCCATCCGCGAGTAGTGCCGGTTCTGAAGCATGTTCGCCACATACATGGCGACTTGGCCATAATCAGTCCCGTTCTCTTCCTGAGCGCAGGCTTGAAAGCCGAGTCCGAGAGTGCAAGCTGCCAGGGAGGAAAGAATGCTGCGTTTGATGAAAGTCATGGGTGGTGTTCTTGTTCTGCCCGGACTAGGACCGCAAAAAGCATCCACTTCCGCCCGGCACAAGGCCCGGCGAATGCTTGAAGTGCCTTAGTTTCAGACTGATTTGAATTTTCCGTCATCCGAGAATGAATGTCTAATCATTTCCTTAGTTTTCCCAAACTTCACAATGCTCAAAATCGAATGTTTTACAGGAGGCATAGCGGCAACGAATGCCTTTTTAGTCTATACGAACGGCGATTGTCTTCTGGTTGACGCGCCGGAGGGAGTTGCCGATTGGCTCAGGGCTGCGGATCGCTCGCCGGACGCCCTGCTGCTCACGCACTTGCACTTCGATCACATCATGGACGCGGCGGAAGTGCAGCGTTCTTTCGGAGCGCGGGTCTACAGTCATTCGGCACCGGATCCCGATCTCACCTTGGAGAGTTTGCTGCAGGGGTTCGCGGGACCGGAGGTCTCGATCGAGGCGTTCGAACCAGACGTCCTGCTTGAGGGCGAATCGTCGCTCCATTTCGGGGAGGGCAATGAATTCGAGCTGCTCCACCTTCCCGGGCACTCTCCGGACAGTATCGGGTTTCACCTGCCGGAGGAGCAGGTGCTCTTCGGCGGGGACGTGCTCTTCCATCGCGGCATTGGCCGCACCGACTTTCCGCACGGGGACCATGATCAGTTGCTAGGGAGCATCCGCGAAAAGATCTTTCCTCTCGACGCCACCACACGCGTCCTTTCCGGGCACGGGCCCGAAACCACCGTTGGGGAGGAGCGCTCCGGGAATCCGTTTTTGTGAGTTGGCAATTCCGCGATAGCGCGCATGGTGTGGGGTGGTTTCACCGATCAAGATCATCGATCGCTACATCGGCAGGCAGGTTCTCTTCGCGACGCTCATGGGGGTCGCTGTGCTCAGTCTGGTTCTTGTGCTCGGGAATCTGTTCAAGGAAGTCTTCGAACTGCTCGTGGACAAGGATCTTCCGCTGGACTCGGTTCTCAAGTTCATCGCCTACATCCTGCCGTTCTCACTCATTTTCACCATACCGTGGGGATTCCTCACCGCAGTGTTGCTGATTTTCGGTCGTCTTTCCGCCGACAACGAACTGGTCTCCCTCCGCATGGCGGGCATGAGCATGAGGCGCATCTGCCGCCCCGTCTTTCTCCTCGCAGCCATTCTGGTCGCCTTGAGTTTCTGGATCAACACCACCGTGGCTCCCAAGGCGCAGGCCGAAATGAAGAAGGCGATGTACACCATGGTGGTCGACGATCCGCTCTCCCTCTTCGTGCCCGACCGCGTGCTCGATGACTTCGGATCCAACATCATCTATGCCAAGGCCCGCGAAGGCGAGACTCTCCACGGCGTGGAGATCCAGCAACTCAACGAGTTTGGGCGCCCGTTCCGATATCTGCGAGCCGATACGGCAGAGATTTCCTACAATCCAAAGACCGATTCACTGGAGCTCGAACTGCATGACATGCTCATGATCTCCAAGGGTGGGGAATCCGTGCAGGATCTCACGGAACTCACTCCGGGCGTCTCGGCAGGCACATTCCACGTCGCCATGCCACTCGACGAACTACGCGAGAAGGCGACGAAGGTAAGCGACAGCACGATTCCGACGAAGGAGCTGCGGCGCAAGCTGCGCACCGACGAGACGCTGGATGCGAAAGACAAGAGCAAGATCCGCACCGAGATCAACAAGCGCTATGCATTCTCCATGGCCTGCTTCACGTTTGTGCTCGTCGGCATTCCCCTCGGTGTCACCGCGCAGCGGCGCGAGACCTCGATCGGGTTCGCGCTCAGCCTGCTCATCGCGATCGTCTACTTCCTGTTCATCATCCTCGCCGACACCTTCAGGGATGATCCTAGCAAACAGCCAGACCTGCTCATGTGGCTGCCGAATGTGATCTTCGTGGCGCTCGGACTGTTCCTCTTCCGCCGGCTGAGCAAGAAATGATCTTGTTGAAGACGCGCTAGAGTGAGGGGTTGGGTTTCGATTCGGGTGGCACGGCGTCTTCGATGGCGCGGAGCCTGATGGCGGACCCGGACTTGGTGGCCTCCTCGATAGTCTCGATGACCGTGCGATAGGGCGTGTTTTTCGGGAAGTCGAGGTTCAGAACGGATGCTCCGGGCTTCCTCTCGAAGGAACTCGTTTCCTTCGGCTTGTCGTCATCACTGCTTTTTCGGGCTCCCGCAGAATCCTTGTCCAACTGCTTGAGAATCGATTGGAGCAGTTCGAGGCCTTCGGGTGTTCCCATGTAGATCAAGGAATTGCTCTGCGGTTCGGCGACCGTCTTGGAGCTGGGCGAGTCCTCGAGAATGATCTCCGCGATCTTCTGAAACTCCGCCACTTCGAGAAACTCCAGCGGAATGACCGCAGTGGTTTTGCGCTTGGGAGGTGCGGGGACGACCTGTGCTTTTCTGCGCTCGAGAAAAGACAGGGGTGGGGTAGTCGGGTTTACCTGGGCGGGTTCTTTTGGCAGCGTGAACAGTCTGGGTTTCTGACCGGGCGCGGGGACAAACACGTCTGGGCGGGCGTCCGGGTCTGCGGCTCCGGGATGAACGACGCTCGGGTCAACTGCGTGTAGGGCCGCTCTCACAAGTTGAACCATCTCCTCTTCCCACTTGCCGTCCGATCGTCTGCACACACGTAGACGCACTTTCGTGCCCTCTTTTCCTCTCAGGAGCGCGACAACTTTTTCAAGGCGGACGTGTTTGAGTTCTGTCATCGGTCCCTTGTCTCCGTTTCCGGCTGCCTTGATCAGGTCGCCGACCTTCACCTTTCCGCTCTTCTTCGCCGGTCCATCGAGAAGCGTTCCGATCTTCGGATACCCCGATTCCTCGTCGAGGGTGAGCGCCGCACCGATTCCGGCGAAACTCTTCGCGCTGGGATACTCGACGGGTTCGTTGACGAGTTCGCGGGGAACCCCAAGACGCCTTGCGAGTTTCTGCGTATTCTCCTTGGCGACTCTCTCTTCGAGGGCCTTGATCCGGGCTTTCGTGGCAATCACGTTCGGATGCTTGTCGGTGAACACTTTGCGCAGTTGTTCCAGATGCTCTTTGGCCGCCCTGAGAGACACGGAGGAGGAAGTCCCGCTTCGTGGTGCGCTCTCGATGATCGTGAAAGGCTCTCGGATTTTGACGTCGGGAGCGTCGGCCGTTCGCTTCGGCTTGACCACTTCGTCGATCGTTGGCGGTATGACGGGCTCAGGAACGGGAAGGGGTGCAGCCGGCGTGCTCGCCGGTTCCGCAGGTACGGGATTGATCGTGTCGGGGACGAGAGGCGCCGTTTCGACGGCATCGGGCTTCGCAGGTGTGTCTGCGGCGACCGGATCTTCGGGTGGAGTCGGTTCTACTCCTGAGGCAGGGACTTCCTCGACGGGTGTTTTGGGCTCGTCGCCGGTGGCATCGAGCATCGCCATCGGAAGGACGAGCACCGCGAATCCGATCGCGCAGAGCACGAACATCCCGCGTGTGAGGGCGCGGCGGTTGCGCTTCTGATTGAGGATGGCGACGAGCCGGCCCTCGAGGTTCGAAGGACGGGCCATCGCCACCGCACCATACCCGGCGGGGGCGGTGAACTCTTGGCCCGAGACAATGTGGAGCAGGTGCTCTGCGTAATCCGAGGGACGCATCCCGTGACGGAGAACGAGATCATCGCAGGCCCGCTCACGCTCCACATGCACGCGACGAGCGGCAATCCAGACCAGCGGATTGAACCAATGCAAAGCGCACGCGATCTGCACGAGCAACTGGGTCGCCGTATCGGCGCGGCGGATGTGTGCGAGTTCGTGGAGAAGAACGGCGCGTTGTTTCTCGGTGTCCCAACTCTCGGCACCGGACGGAACTAGGAGGCATGGATGCAGCGTGCCCCACGTCATGGGCATGGCGTTCCTTTTCGAGGAAAGAAGAACGCGGACCCGTCTCCGGATTCCCAGCGCTTTCCGCAGTTTCTCGACGCTGCCGTGAAGATTTCCTTCGTCGACCACCGCGCTCTTGCGTGCGAGGAGAGCGAGCCGAAGGCGACCGCGGACGAGGCGGAAAAGCAAGAGAACGCTGCCGAACGCCCACACAAGAATCGCGATTTGTCCGATCGATAGCGCGCTGCTCTCCGCTGCTTTCACAGGTTCATGCGGTGTCGCCACAGCGGCACTGACTGGAATCGTGTCGACTATCACGGCCGGGCTAAAGGCGGCCATCCCTGTCGTGGAGGGCGCGACCGGTTCGGATTCCGTGACGGTCCAGTTCGGAAGGACGCTCCACTTTGGCAGCGTTGCCGAAAGCACCGGCAGGACAATGAGCGCGGCGGCGGCGCAAACCCAGACGAGATGGCGTCCGGATGCGGACATCCCACGCATGGCGATCATGATGATCCCGACGATGGCGAGAATGATGGCTCCCTTGATCGCCGAGTCGGCAATGATGGGCAGCAATGCCACCGTTCCGGTGGCGGCGAGAGTCTTGATGGCAGCGATGGTCTTCATTTCGAGGTCAGTTTCCTTTCTTCCTTGCTTCGTCGATGAGATGGCGGAGGCGTCCCAGTTCGTCCTCGGTGAGAGTGGTTTCCCGCCGCCCGAGATGGGCAGCCAGCGCGTCTTCGACGGATCCCCCGAAGAAGGTGTCGATGACGTGCTTCAAGGCCTTCGAGCCCGCACGCTTTCGACCCTGGCGGGGCATGTAGACAAACTCCCGACCGTCCTTGCGTCGCCGGATGTGCCCCTTCTCCTCGAGAATCTGAAGCATGCGGCGGATCGCCATCGGCGTCGGCGCGTTCGGGAGTTTTTCCTGGATCTGAAGCACCGTCGCTTCCTGTGCCGCGTAAAGCGCGTCCATGATCTGACGCTCGCGGCGGCTGAGTTTTGCGGAGTCGGCCATCAAACTGAAAAACGGGAATTAATTCGTTAAGATTTTAGCGTTTGAGATTAGGGTGTCAACGGGAAACGTTAAAAAAGTAGCGAATGATCGCTCCGGATTTCCAATCAGCTTGGATCTTGCGCTGATGGGTAGCTTGGGGAGGATTTCGTCCGCGGATGATTGAAGTTTATCAGGCGGATGCGGGTTCGGATGGCTTGCGTGCGCTCGAATCGAGTGGCAACGGCAGGGATGCCGTCGCTCCTTGCATCTCTGCCGAGCGACCACCGAAGTGGCGGATTCAAGGAGGCACGGCGTCCTTGCCGTGTGCTGCCCTCAGACCTTTCGTGTGTGGCACGCAAGTTCCTGTCTGGCAAATCAACAATCGATGAGTCACCCCGTTGCGAACTCCGCTTCCACGCGATCGATCTCTTCCGAAACGTCGCTCCACTCGGTGTAGGCGGTTTCGAGTTTTGCGGCGGAGTCTTTGTATTCCTGGGCGACGTCTTTCACCTTGTCCTGCTCCTTGAAGAACTCCTGATCGGCCATGAGGGCTTCGATCTCGGCGCGGCGGGCCTCGATGGCGGCGATGGTTTCCTCGATTGATTCGAGCTGCTGCTTCAGCGGCCTGAGTTTGTTCGAGCGCTCCTGGCGCATCTGTCCCTCGAGCCGACGTTGCTCCTTCCGATTCTTGCCGGAACCCGGCGATGATTGCGCGGGTTCTGTGCTCGCGGGTGCCGAGATGCCAGCCGCTTCGGCTTCCTGGCGCTTCTTGTAGAGGAAGTCGGAGACGTTGCCGAGATAGGGGCGCGGCGGGCGGCCGTCGGGATAGAACTCGATGACCTTTTCAGTGATCGGATCGAGAAAGTCGCGGTTGTGGGAAACGATGACATACGTGCCCGTGTATTCCTTGAGCGCGCGCTGAAGCACCTCCTGCGAGCGCATGTCGAGATGGTTGGTGGGCTCGTCGAGGATGAAGAAGTTCGCGGGTTGGGCGAGCATCCGCGCGAGAGCGAGACGGGACCGCTCACCGCCCGAGAGGACGGAGACCTGTTTGAAGACATCGTCCCCATGGAACAGGAAGCACCCTAGCAAGGTGCGAACATTTCCCACCACGTTTGCAGACGCCACTTGCTCGACGGTTTCGAGCACCGTCTTTCCCGGGTCCAGTTCCTCGGCATGATTCTGGGCGAAGTGCGAGACCTCGACATTGTGTCCGAGCTTCCGTTTGCCTTCCGTGAGCGGCTCAGCGGCGGAAAGAATGCGGGAGAAGGTCGATTTTCCCGCACCGTTCACGCCGACGACGGCGATGCGTTCGCCGCGATCGATGCGGAACTCGACATCCGAGAAGATGACGTGATCGCCGTAGGCCTTTGTCGCGCGGTGGAGTTCGATGACGCTCTGACCGCTGCGTTTCGGCTGCGGAAACGAGAAGGCGATGCCGCCTTCGTCGTCCGGCTCGACCTCGATGCGCTCCATCTTCTCCAGTTGCTTGATCCGGCTCTGCACCTGACGGGCCTTCGTCGCCTTGGCCCGGAAGCGATTGATGAACTGCTCGGTCTTCTCGATCTCGCGCTGCTGGTTGGCAGCCGCTCGCTTCATTTGGTCGCGGCGCGCGACGCTTTCCCTCACGTAGAAGGAATAATTGCCCGCGTATTCCTCGACGCGTCCGTATTCGAACGCGAAGGTGCGCGACACTAGCGAATCCAGAAACGCCCGGTCATGCGAAACGAGGATCAGCGCCCCGTTGTAGCTCTGCAGATAGCCTTCGAGCCAGATCTGCGAGTCGATATCGAGATGGTTCGTCGGTTCGTCGAGGAGAAGGACGCTCGGCTCGGTGAGCAGGAGCTTTGCCAAGGCAATCCGCATTTGCCAGCCGCCACTGAATTCTCCGGTGTCGCGTCCGAAATCGTCATGCGGGAAGCCGAGACCAGTGAGCACACGCTCGATGCGCGGCTTCATCTTCGACACGTCGTGGTGTTCGAGGTGGAGCTGCAACTCGCCGTAGACCTCAAGCGCGTCCGCGTATTCGGCGCTCTCCGGTTTCAGCTCCCCGAGGCGCTCGCCCGCTGCTTCGAGTTTCTTTTGAATCGCGAGCACATCTTCGAAGGCGGTCTCTGCCTCCGCGAAGAGCGTCCGTCCGGCGACCTTGATGCCCTCCTGCGGCAGGTAGCCGACGGTGATGTACTTCGCCATGATCAGTTTGCCGCTGTCGCCGGTGGTTTCCCCGGCGATGATCTTCATCAGCGTCGACTTTCCCGCGCCGTTGGGCCCGGCAAAGCTGATCCGGTCCTTCGCGCTGATGGTGAGCGAAAGATCTTTGAAAAGCGTCCGGCCTCCGAACTGAACACTGGCTTTGTCGACGACGAGCATCGTAGTGGAAAGTGAATGACAAACGCCAAATGACAACTGACAATTGAGATGCGGGCGGCAGCCGGAATGCGAACATGTTACAAGGCCTCGAGATCAATCTGACCATTCCCGATCTCTGGCAGCAGCAGGCGGTCCGGGCGCTGAAGGACGGGAAAGACGTCATCGTCGATGCTCCCACCGGCGCTGGAAAGACGTGGGTCTTCGAGCTTTTCGTGGAGCAGGGAAACCGCGACGGGCAGGCCGTCTACACCGTGCCGACTCGCGCTCTGGCCAACGACAAATGGGCCGAATGGAAGGCGAAGGGCTGGAATGTCGGGATCGCGACCGGGGATGTGGCGGAAAACACCGATGCGCCAGTTGTGGTGGCGACCTTGGAGACGCAGCGCGAGCGGCTGATCAAGGGCGACGGGCCCGCGCTGCTGGTCATCGACGAGTACCAGATGATCGCCGACGAGTCGCGCGGCGTGAACTACGAACTCGCCATCGCGCTTGCTCCTGAAAACACACAGCTCCTTCTCCTGAGCGGCAGCGTCGAGAACCCGCACGAAGTTGCTGCATGGCTGGAGGGGCTCGGCCGGACCGCGGAACTCGTCGATGTCGTCGAGCGTCCGGTGCCGCTCGACGAAGAAGTGCTCGAATCCTTGCCGCGTGCTCCGGATTCCATCAAGGGATTCTGGCCCAGCGTTGCGGCCCGCGCGCTGATGGCGGACATGGCGCCGCTGCTGATCTTCGCTCCGCAGCGAAACGACGCGGAGCGGATTGCGAGAAAGATTGCCAACGCACTTCCCGACGACGATCCGATCGAGTTGCCCGAGAATCTAGCAAGCATCGCCGGAAAGGACTTGGCGCGAATGTTGCGATCCCGCGTCGCCTTCCACCACAGCGGCCAGAGCTACGCGGTGCGCGCGGGGATCATCGAGCCGCTGGCCAAGAAAGGTCAGCTCCGGGTGATCGTGGCCACCATGGGGCTCGCGGCGGGGATCAATTTCTCGGTGCGTTCGGTGCTCGTGGCCGACACGATGTATCGCAACGGTCCCTACCTCGAGCAACTCCGCCCGGACGAGTTGCTTCAGATGTTCGGTCGCGCGGGGAGGCGTGGAATGGACGAGGTAGGATATGTGTTAGTCACCCAGAAGAGCCCGCGACTCATGGATGCGGCGCCGCGACGGCTTCAACGGGTGAACGAAATCGACTGGCCGACGCTTCTCCGGGTCATGGAGGCGCGTCCCGAGAAGCCTTTCGAGGCGGCGCGCAAAGTCTGCGAGCGGCTCTTCAGCCGTCAGGACGTGCTGCTGGGGATCGAACCGCGGGCGCAGGCGCTTTCGGAAACGGAAGAAGAGGGAACGCCTTTCAATCTTGGTCCGCACAAGCGCGAGATTCTCGATTTCGCACGGGATTGGAAGGATGCGGACACCTTCGAGGAGCGCGAATGCCGACTCGGCGACTGCTGGGTGCGCCATGGCGAGAGGTGGCGTCGAGCCCTTCGCTCGGCGGACTTTGCGAAGAAACTGGGTAAGGGGAGTCTCTGCAAGTTGAGGACGGGTCGCGGATTCATTTATGGCATCGAATCCAAAGTGGCTCGGAGTGTCGCGGACAAGAAGTGGGAGCCGCTGCCGTGGGTGCGCAAGATGATGAAGCTTCGCGGCCGTCCGAGGTATTCGAGGGGCGATCTCGAGTCGGCGGTGTTTTCACGCATCGAAACCGAATCCGATGGAGGCACGATCACGCGGACGGTCATGCGGGGGAATCTGGTCGCGGTGCAACTCGACTTTTCCGACAAGATGGTGGAGGCGCTTGTCGATCCTGCCGGCAAGGCACTCATCGATCCGCCGCAGCGGAAAGTTTCGATCGAAGCGGAAACCGGGTACGAAGGACAAATCAATCCTCCGCCGGGCACCGCCGCGTTTGCATGGCGGAAGCTGGGGCTCGTCGATGAAGCGGGTCGGCCGACGCGGCGCGGTCAGATCTTCTCCCGGTTCCAAAGGGGCGAGGGATTGATGATTGCCGCGGCCTTGGAGGATGAAACCTATCCCATCGACGAACTCGTCTGGCACGTGGCGAATATCCGGGCCGGATTTCGTTTCGACGATACGGGTGGGGGAGGCAGTGAGCGTCTCGCTGCCGCAGCGAGGTCGATTTACGGCATGGTCGACCATACCGGGTATCTCGAACTCGGTCTCTGCCCCGGCTACGGAGAAGGTGCCGCCGAAGCACTTCAGGCCTACCTCGGTGGTGAAAAGCGAGCGGGCGATCTCGTGTCCGAGTTGCTCAGCAAGGGCGACATCGAACGCGCCCTCGTCGAATGGCTCAGCCTTCTGCGGCACCTCGCCAACGCGACCTCCATCGATCATCAGCGCTGGAGCGAATTGCAGAGCGCCGCGCGTGAAATGCTTGGAAAACGCCAATCTCACGTGCGGAGTCATCGAGTCCCCGAACTGCCCGCAACGGTCCTCAATCGGCGCGTCCGGCTCAGACTTGTTCGGTCGCAATTCGCCTGATTTACAGATTTTAGGCTCGTTATTTTACAGAATCGCCGTAAAAAGAGCCTGGCGTTGCGCACCATCGTGCTATATGTATTATGTATATACGCGGGCGCTCCGCTGAGGCCATGCGCAATTCCCCCGAAATACACCGTCGACTTCGCAATCGGAGTGGGTCTAGGAGTGGATTCACTCTGGTGGAACTGCTCGCTGTGATGGCGGTCATTGCGATCCTGTTTTCGCTCACCATTCCCGCCGTTCGCGGTCTTTCAGGGACGGCAAGTTTCAGCACCGGGGCAAGACAAGTCGCGAGCGCGTTGACGGCCGCACGCAGTCACGCGATCGCCAAGCACACCGTCGTTCGCTTTGGCATCGCCACGGCATGGCAGGGGGAGTCGAGCGCTGCCTTCAAAAAATACGCGCTGTGGGAATGGGACCGTGAAGAGGAAGGGTTCGTGCAGTTCGAGTCTTGGGAGGGATTGCCCAAGGGAATCATCTTCGAGATGGAACGCCCCAAATATGTGAGAGATTCCGCCTACGCTCGGAAAGACGGTTCCTCGATTCGCGGGGACTTTGTGCCCAGCCCCGATGGCGCCCGGTTCATCACCGGCGCCGGTGACGAGAAAGTGCAGATCGCGTGGATCGAGTTCACGCCTTCCGGTGGTGCGCGGGTGCGGGGAGGGGAGATGCGCAATATTCTGATGACGCTCGCGGCGGGACACTTGGAGGGCGGCAAGATGATCTACACCGAGCACGAGGACGGCGAACCTACCAATTGGGCGCAAATGAACATCGATACTCTGACCGGGAGGGTGCGCATCTATCGCCCGTAGGATGAACACCCGCAGACGCAGAGCGGCGTTCAGCCTCGTGGAGATCGTGATCACCCTTGGCATCATCGCGACCGTCGTGGTTGCGCTCTTGGGTGTTCTTCCGGCGGGTATGGAATCGGCCCGTGAGGCGTCGAGCAGGACGGTGCTCGCGGCGGTGCTCGAGGACATTCACAACCGGCTCGAGGGCCACAAACTCGAAGCCGGTTCGCTGCCGACAAGCCCGTTCTACTATGACCCGCAGGGTGTTTTCATTTCCGAAAACGCAACCTCGGAGGAAAAGGCGCAGCGCATCTATCGTGCGGACATCGAAATCGGCGACCTCCATGCCGCCAGCACACCGGAGCATACGGACGGGCTCATGAGTGTGAAGGTGGATGTCTGGTGGCCGGTCGATGGCGAGAGCGGTCGTCCGTTTCAGAAAAAGCCGCGCACGTCGGTGAGCTACTACCTGACCACACTCACCGGTCGCGACTGGGAGAAGATCGACCCGAGCTACGAACCGAAAATCGAATTCTAACACATGGTCAACCCTCGACATTCGAGCAGTCGCGCCGGTTTCACGCTGGTCGAAGTGCTCGTGTCGATGGTCATCTTCGCCATTATCCTCGTCCTGCTGTCGAACATGACGGGTACCATCACGCGGACGTGGGCGGATGGCGATGCGCGCGTCGAAACGTTCCAGACGGCGCGCGGTGCGCTTGAGATCATGACGCGGGAGATGACGCCGGCGGTGGTCGACACGCGCATGCAGTTCGTGGCGATCCCGGCTGAGGAGCTCGCTGAAGCGGGGGCTCCGAACGTGGCGCCGAACTCGCCGGCGATCATTTGGATGTCTCCGCTGGGCGAGCGCGGTGACCTTCGTTGCGTCGGCTACTACCTGCAGCGTGACGATCAGAGGCAATTCTACCGACTCAAGCGCATCTACATCCGGCCTGAAGACAAGGCCTTCTTCCCTCGCATGGTGAACGAAAACAATCCCCGGGATCCGCGCCTGCGGACGAGTCCGGTCAATGCCGACTGGTTCCTTCGGAACTGGAATCGTCTAGCGTTCGACGAGGAGGATCCGAACAACGAAGCCGCGGTCGTCTCCACCGCCGCCGACAACGTCATCGCCTTCTGGATCCAGTGCCTCGATTTGCAGGGCAATCCCATACCGTGGCTCGCCAACGCGCCGCATCATCCGGGGACGAAGATGATCTACAACTCGGCGGCCTATTTCCAGATGTCGACGACGACACCCTACGACGATGGCAGGACGACGGTCTTTCTCGCTCAGTCGAAGCAGACGATGAAGGCGAACCGCGTTCCTGCGGCGGTCGATGTGACGGTCATCGCCGTCGATTCGGGATCGCTTGCCAAGGACTTCCGCATTCCCCCGATCGAGCACGTCTTCACCCGTGAGGGCACGCTCGATGTCGCAAAAAGCATCCGGCTCTTCAACAAGGCGCTGCTGGATCGCAACATCAAAAACGGGCGCGCCTTCACCACGCGAGTCAAGCTTTTGAATGGAAGTTAGGATGCGCGTACGAATTCCAGCACCAATGCGAGGATCAGGCGCGGGCGTGGCGCTGATCACGACGCTGTTCATGCTTGCGATGATGACGATTCTCATCGTCGGCTATCTGAGCACGATGCGCTTGGAGGTCGGCGCCTCGGCATCCATCGAGAACGCGCAGAGGACGAAGATGATCGCGCAGGGTGCGGTGAGCCACGCCATCAATATTCTCCGCACGAACATCCCGGAACCCGCGCCGATCAATCAGGCGGTGAACGCGTTCAACCTCGAGCAGGATGATATTTCGGGATATCAGTCACGCCCCTTCAACAAGAAACCGAACTCCGCTCCCGTGACCGAAGCCGTCAACTGGGTGGTGAATCCCGGGCGGCTCGCCGTTATCGACGGTGGCCAGACGAGGTTCGTTCCGCTCCACACGGGCGAGGCGACGCGCGATCCATCGGGCGAGGCGACGCGTGATGCGGAGACCGTGGATATCAACGAACCGCTTCCGGGAGAGAAGAACCCACCGATCGCGGCGGCGTTCGACGCGTCCGGCGAGCCGGCGCCGAACAAGGACCGCCCGGAGATGCGCGTGCGCTGGGTTCCCGTGTTCGAGGATCCCGCCGAGACGCCCGGCGAGAAGAATCCGATGATCGGGCGATACGCGTTCTGGATGGATGACGAATCCTCGAAGATCAATTTCAATGTCGCGCTCGGAAAGCCGTCGACTGGCGACGATGGGAAGTTCCACGAGATGCTCGATATGGGAATGCTCACGCCCTTCTTCTTCCGTGGAGACAGCACCACTTCCTACGGGGGTTCCAACCGGCGTCCGTGGTCGCTGGGGCATCCGCGTTCGGTGAATCTCGACGTCCTTTTCGATTCGCCTTCGCAACTCGACCACAACAAGCTTCTCGCGCATTCGTGGCTTCACGGATTCAGTCGCTATCCCGAGGCCATTCTCGACTTCATCGATGTTCCCGATCCGGACGAGTGGCTGACGAACCAGCGATTCAATCTCAGCTTCTACAGTCGCAGTCCCGAGTTCAACGTCTTCGGCAAATCCCGCCTGTTCACGACGAACTACCCGCTGTCCCTCGAAGCGGGACCGCTTTACCAGAATCCATTCATGGTGAATCCTGATGGCGATCGGATTCTCCACCTGCATTCGCTCATGGGCAGTTTCGGATTCACCCGTCGAGTCGCTGATCCCGACGGAGGCGGCAATGTTCTCGCCGGCAACATTGTCAATCGCTCCCAACTGGAAATGCTCATGCGCTACATGCATCGCAAGTGGCCGGGATACGGGAAGAGCTTCGTCGACAAGTATGGCGAGCGGGAGTGCTATCAGACTGCGCTCAATCTGCTGCTCATGGCACGGATGGCAACCACCGGCATGGGCGGAAACGAGGCGGGGTTCAGTCGGTCGTGGGCGTGGCGGACGACGAGCGTCAACTATTCGCCGCACCAGCAGGAGATGCGGGGCAATCTGCCCGAGCGCATGTACTGGCGCGTCAACGTGGACGGGAAGGAAGTCCTCATGCTCCCGCAGACTCCCGGTCCCCACATCACCGAGGTTCGGATGATCTTCGAACCGGAGCCGACTCCCAACGGCAACGGTTACCACATCAACTACCGTTACGAGACCGAATACTACATGCATCCCTTCGGCCCCGTGGTCACCGGTCAGCGGTTCCCGACGCGCGTCGACTATTTGATGCTCAACGCCTCCGGCGCCGGTGCCACCGTGCGTCAGGAATTCGGGGCGAACAATCCGGACGACCGGCACGCGTCGAGGAACTGGAACCACGCCAACAGCCTCGGCAAACTCTATGCCCGCGTGAACGGATTGTTAGGTCCTGAGAACGCGGAGTTCCGCGGCAAGCCGATCATGAGCCGGGCGATTGCGACCTCGCCCTCTCATCCGCTCGGCAAGCAACGGCGCCGGATTCCGCCCAATCAGAACCAGATGGCGGTGTTTACGGACGCTGGCACAGGGAAAGTGCGCATCCAAATGCGGATGCGTCTCGGCATGGGCGTGCATCCGAACCTCCAAAATGCGAACTCTGCACGCGGACGCCCGCGGCAGATGATTCCGCTTGGCGAGACTGCCAACGACACTCTAGCGGCAGAGGGCGTGCTCGATCTGTTGAGTGGCGAGCCGCTCGAGTTCGCTTGGGAGATCTCCGATCCGCGTCTGAGTGGGGAATTGAATCAATGGATCCAGGACACCGACGATTCGGACGGCCAGATCGGCACGCCCGGCATGCAGAATACGAACGAGCCCGGCGACGATTCGACGCAGAAGAGCAAGTACAAGTACATCCAGCGGGGACCGAATGCGATGCGGCTTGCCGGACATGTCTACAACCGGGCGGACGAATACAACTCGCGGAGCCGCACGTCTTCGAAGGGTTACTGGTCGGTCATCCACACCGGAATGCAGTCCTCTGCCAAGTGGCGCACCGTGAATCTCGGTCCGGAAGACTCCCAAGAGAGTCCGCCCGACTGGCTTCTGCTGGAACTTCTCGGCGCCACGTATCCGATGCAGCACGACAATTGGAAGATCGACGCGACGCTGCCGGATGAGTTTTCGACGATCTCGTTCATGAACAGCACGGCGGGTCAAATCAATGTGAACTCGCGGATCTACCCGAGGAATCAGTGGTTCGAGGCGCCGGAGCGACGCAAGCCGCTCGAAGCTGTCTTCAGGCACCTGCGCTCGGACTCGGACGTCGATTCGCTTGTCGATGGGATCATCGACTACCAGAGCGACGACGAGTTCTTCGACTACGTCGGCGAGATCGCCAACGTGGATGGATACGTGCTGGGAAATCAATACGAGAGCGAATCGCCGCTGCGCGACATGGCGGGCTGCCTCACCACGCAATCGAACACGTTCGGTCTTTGGGGCGTGGCGCAAACGGTCAAGAAACGGCGGTCGAACTCGAAATTCGACGAGTTCGAGGAGGGCGACCGCGTGCTCGGAGAGAAGCGCTTCTACGCGGTCATCGAACGCTACCTCTGGCCGGGCAAGGACGGTCGTCCGGGCAACGCCCACGTGAGTGGGTCTGGGGAATGGGATCGGCTTGCCCAGCCGCGCCGGTTCATCAACACGGATGAGAGGATCACAGATCGGCTTTTCGAATTGCCCGGCTCGCCGCCGCTCAAGCGCGGTGGTGCCAACGAACAGGGCGCGCGACTCGTTCTCAATCTCGATGGATCCTATCCCGAATACGACGGGCCTCAGCCGGTGGGCATGGATCTTTTCGCCCAGACCGCCCTCGGCGATGTCCGCTATCGCGAGTCGAGTCTCGAGGACGCCTACAATCCACCCCAGCCCGTGGTCAAATACCGCGTTGCCTATTTCAAGTATCTTGATAAGTAGAACGCCAGCTCGATGATGAAGCTTTTCGGCACCATTTGCGCCGTCGCGATCCTATCGTGCGCTGCCGCCTACGGACAGAAACCGCCGGTGATGCCGGTCTCCCCGGAGCAGTTGGTGAAAGTCATGCCCGGAACGCTCAAAGGCTGGGTCATTGCGGAAGCGACCGCACAGAATCGTTTCATGAAGTGGATCCAGACGCGCGCCACGCGGGTCTACCAGCGCCGGAAGGGGGAGGCGAAGGCACGCATCACCATTACCGACACCGGACGCTACCCTTCGTCGCTGGTGCGGTTTCGCGACTTCAAGCCGGGCAAGGCGAACGGGGTCGAAAAGAAAATGATCCGGGGAAATCCGGCGCTCGTCCGCGACATTCCCGAGCGAGGAAAACAAGTTCAGATCCTCGTCCACGACCGGTTCATTGTGGAGTTGCTAGTGCCGCCGAACTATGAAGAAGACATGAAGCGTTGGATTCGCTCGATCGATCTACGCGCCTTGAGTCGTCTGCGCGGGCGACGGGTGCGGGAGCTGCCGAAGACCTACACCATGGTGAGCATCAACGAGCTTCAACCCTCGAAGAACCGTGAGTACAGTATGTCGATCACCACCCATGCCGAGGTCGAGGCGATTCTCCGACAGATGGACGAATACGAGGACGAGATCGCCGAGGGCGAGAAAGACGAAGAGTAGCGGGTGGTTTTACAGGGGCCGAAGAAAAGCATCGCAAAAGCGCAGAGGTCGCACTGCATGCGGCGATTGGTCTTTCTGCGCCGTGGATACTGGCGGTTGCTTCAACCTCTCGATTTCGAGCTTCTTCTGCTCTATCAGAGTTCTCTGTTCGGCGATCCTCTCTTCCCATGCTCTGACGGAAGCCTTCGTCGCGTCCAATTTGGATCGTGCCTGCTCGAACTCCCGCGCCATCTGCTCCACACGTGCCTTGTTGACCCAACGAACTGCTACGAACACAAGCAATGCAACCGCAACCTGAACACCCGAACATGACCACATCCACCGACCACCAGACCGGCGGAGGCCCTGCCTACGCGGCCTTCGTCGGCATCGACCGCTCCGACAGGAAGATCGACGTCACCGTCCTCGATCCGTCGGGCGGGCGCCTCGGCCAGCGCGAGATCTCCTCCGGGCCGGACTCGCTCGAGGACTGGATCGCCGATCTGCGCGCCGAGTTCCCCGAGGGCCGGCTCGCCCTGTGCATCGAGCAGCCCTGCGCCAACCTCGCCGCCTTCTTCTCGCGGTACGACTTCGTCGAACTCATCCTCGTCAACCCCGCCACCTACCGGAAGTGGCACGACGCCTTCGGGCCGTCGAAAGCCCACGACGACGTCACCGACGGCGCCGGCCTCGCCGAACTCGCCCAGCAGAACCACGCGAAACTCACCGTCTGGAAGCCCGACGATTCCCCCACGCGCAAGCTGCGCTCGCTCGTCGAGTCGCGCCGCTCGCTGGTCGATCTGCGCACCCGCCTCAACAACCAACTCGTCGCCCTCCTCAAGAACTACTTCCCCCAGGCACTCGAGCTCACCGGCAGATACCCCACGGCCGTGTCGCCTGCGACCTTCTCGCCGGGCATCGCCCCGGTCCTCAAACAGAGCGGCAACACCCGTCTCGTCCACCGCCGCTTCGCCTGTCCCGCCTTCCACCGGCAGTCGTTCCTCGAATGGGTCGGCCAGACCATCACCCGAAGTCGCTGGGCGCGCGCCTTCTACGAGCAGCGGAAAGACAGGGGCGCCACGACCTACACCGCGCGCAGGGCACTCGCCCACAAATGGATCTGCATCATCTGGCGATGCTGGCAGGACCGCACCCCCTACGACGAGCAGCAATACCTCGACGCCCTCTCACGGCTCGGAAGCCCGCTGGCCGACACGGTCCGACAATTCCATACCGCCGACAAGACACCGTGAATAATCCCGCCAAAATCAGTTGCTAGAAGGCCTCAGGTGTTTGTTCGGCCCGTTTCGTTTTCAAAAGCTCCTTCATCTCCCTTTTGGTTGCTGATGCAATGCGAGCCGCCTCAAGAAGCGATTCAGTTTCCGCCATCAACTTCAATTTCTTGATGATTTGGTCGAGCTCTTCGGTAGCTTTCTCGCGCCTATCGGGAAGAGTGTCGGGATCTTTGATGCACTCCCATGATCTGCGCAGTTTATTGCCCAGCACGCGGAACATCAACTGGCGGAACTCGATCTCACGGGCTTCCGCCTGAGCTTCTCTGAACTGAGCCCACCATGCCCCTTTCTCTTCAGCTGTGAGCGGCCTGTCCTCTGCGCAGACGGATCTGCAAATCAACACGAGAATGAATACGGTAATCGGCTTCATTGTTTCTTGGCCGAACGGTCAAGGCCAGCCAGCCGCTACCGGGAGCGCGGCTTCGCCTCCTTTTTCGGATTCTTGTTCTCCTTCGACTTTCCACTCGCAGCGGTAGCGGCTTGGTCTGCGCCGTTTTGTTCGCCTGGTGCAGTCGTTGCAGGAGGCTGAGCACGTGTGTATACAACAACGTAGTCTGACTCTGGCCTCATAAGCGTGTCATCATCCGCGAGGAGAAAATACTCCGTTACAGTGCGCGTCCAGTTTTTTCCCACGGCGTCCGTCAGCGTTCTAGTGAATCGCATCCAAATCAATCGCTCGCGATGCTCGCGCCATATTCCCGCAACTTTCGAATGTAGGCTTGTCGAAACGAAAGTCCCGTCCACATCGAGGATAAGGCGGCGTGTGGCTGTGGCACCACGCCAATTCCCGATGAATCTACTATCGCCCTTGGGTTTCGTCGCTTCCTCGCCAAGACGCTTCAAGAACCGAGCTTCGCGCTTGGCTGTCTCTTGATGCCACTTTCGGACTGCCGCCGCACGCTTCTCCTTAGGGATTCCGCAAAAATCTGGATCCGGTGCCGAGAGTTCGTTAAAGACCGATCCCTTGGAGTTTCCTACTGTGGGTTGTTGTTGGTTAGGATCGGAGTTTGATTGTGGCTCATCAGCAATCGCAATTCCCGTGATCGCAATGAGTACGGCTGTGATTGGGAATCGCATGTTCTCTAAGGCGAACGTTCGAGGCCACCGATTCGTCCACTGTGGTCGAGGGCGGCCAACACCGAAAGCATACCGAACGTGGAAAGATGGTCAATCGCACAGCGGGTGGACGATGGTGGACGATTCGCGTGCGCCGACTTGTTCGA
>CAJIAN010000746.1_pt1 | contig 19751 bp, 9 predicted proteins | sample 9199061 | NCBI WGS metagenome assembly CAJIAN01 (sample SAMEA7708264, study PRJEB35096) | sediment metagenome | biome: marine neritic benthic zone biome [ENVO:01000025]; feature: sediment [ENVO:00002007]; material: shallow marine sediment [ENVO:03000034] sea grass bed [ENVO_01000059] ...
CGGCGCGAAATGTGGCGCGCAGCCGATACGCGCGCAATGGCAAGTTGCCGGTGTTGGGACATGGAAAGATCGATCTTAGTCAGTTTAAGCCAAAGTGAGCAGTCGTGGCTCGACGCAGCAAAGGTGACGGTGGTGGAGCGAGTCTTGACTCGCTGCTCGACACGATGACCAACGTGGTCGGAATTCTGATCATTGTTCTCATCGTCGCGCAGGTCAATGTCGCCGAGGCAGTGAAGCGCATTCGAAAGGATCTGAAGCCGGTGAGCGCTCGCGAGATGGCGACGCTCGAAGCCGAACGCGACCGCGTCGAAGAACAGCGCCGAAAACTCGACGAGGCTCCAGACAAGGCAATCGCTCCGAGCGAACTCAGGAAACTCCGCGAAGAGCTCGCGAAGCTAAAGACGGAGATGAAAGCCGCCGAAGAGGACAAGAAGAAAATGGAGGCACTCGCGGCGCAGATCGCGGAGAAGGAAAAGGAACTCGAGAAGCTTGTCGAAATGGTGAAGACGGAAGAGGAATTTCTCGTCGGGCTCGACAACGAAGCCGCGCAATTCGATCTGACCAAGAAGCCAGTCAAGAAGGTGCGGATGCCGAATCCGCGGGACCCCTACGAAGACGCGAAGGAAGTGCTCTTCTACTGCAAGGGAGATCGCGTCATGCACGTCGACTACCCGGGCCTGCTCGCGAAGGTTTACGAAGCGATGAACCGAAACCGCGAGATCATTTACGAGAAGACGGACAAGCGTACCGTCTTCAAGCAGGAGCCGAGCAAGGCGTTCGTGAAACAGAAGAACATTCGCGACACGAATTTCGTCGCGACCATCAACCCGCATCCGAATCGCGCGTGGGCGCAGCTCATCATGACGCCTGACATCGAATCGGGTGGCGAGACGATCACCGATGCGGCAAAACACAACTCGCGACTAAGAAAGCACTTCAACAAGGCACGTTCCGATCGGAACTATCTTCTCTTCATCGTCCATCCCGACGCCTTCGAGACCTACCTGCTCGCGCGGCGCATCGCCGAAGAACAATACGTTCCCATCGGCTGGCAGCCGACCGGGGCCAAGGACATCCGGCGCTCCCTGTCCGGCATTCGATTCCACTTCGAGCCGCCCCCGCCGCCCAAGGACGGCGCAAAGCCGAAACCAAGACCCCCGAAGAAGAAGCCGAAGCTTCTCGACTGATCCTCGTAGCGGAATTGGTGACCATTCCGTTGGGGTGAACCTCGGCTCGCCCTCCCGGAACTTTGACAAGTTCCGCTACGCTACGATCGCTAGCGCGTGGGCGGATTCGCCTCGCGAACCGTTGCCCCACGATCCTTGCTCATCACGAGAATTGCGAACTTCCCGGCGCCTTCGATCTCATCGGTGTTCAGGCTCGCGTAGTCGAACTTTCCGCGCAGATCGGTGTAGCCATCCTTGTAGAACTTCACACCGGACGGCGTCTGCGCGTAGACTTTCACGTAGACCTTGCTGAGCGGCTTGCCGCTTTGGGCATCACCGATTTCGATCCGCCCGTAGTTCTCCACGAGATTCACCTTCAGGTCGTTCGCGTAATAGGCGTGCGCTTTCTTGCGACCCGCCGCGACAATTTCGACGAGCACGTTGCTACCGTGAAACTCCTTCGGCAGCGCGAACTGATGCGCCTCCTTGCCCTTCGCAAGTTTCACCACTTTCGTGAGGTTCGGTCTGACAATGCTGAACCGGCTCGAATCGCTGCTGACGAACGGATTCGTGCTGAACAGAAACTCGAGATCCATCCGGTAGTAGTTCACCGTCACCTCGGAGAGATTCCTGAACGCGACCTCGACCTCCTTGTTCTCGACCTTGAAATCGAAACTCGGCTCCGTCGCCGCCAACTGGTCCTGCTTCTGCTCCCGATCCTCGGGATCCTCGACGACGACCGCACTGCCCTCGATCTCATCGACCTGGCTGACGACCCGGGCAAAGAGATTCCGCCAGCGATCCACCGGATGTTCTGCGTAATTGGCCGCAATCGCACGCGCTCGGGCCGGGTCCGCTTCGTAGAACGCCACGTAGCAACCGAGGTAATCGTGCTGGATCTGTGTCGGCAGTTTGTCGGCATCGACTTTGCCAAGAAATGCCAACCCCTCCTCGATCCGATCCTGAAGCAGCATGTAGTAGGTCACCGCAAGGTTGTCCTCGTCGGTCAGCGCCTTGCGGTAGCTGAGCACTTTCATCAGACGCAAGTACTGCGCCCGAAAGTAGTTGTTCAGGATCTTGCGTTCCTTCCCGAGTTGATGGGCGCGGGCATTGACGAGCGGGCTGTATTCCAAGTGCTGATACCGATGACGAAGCACGGGATCGATGCTCACCAGCTCGCAGTCGATCGCCTCGCCTGTCTGGTCGATAAACCCGTCGGCATGCTGCAGAAACTGCCGCATCGGATTTAAGTCGTTGTGGTAGATCCCGTAGCTGTAGAGCGTGTTGTTGTAAACGTGGCGCGCTTCGACGAGAGCAATCGCTTTCTTGAAGAAGTCGATGTCCTTCATGCGCCATGCGATCCGATTGAGATCGATCCGATCGATGTTGTTCTGCTCGAGGAAGCTGAACACTTCGGCTTCCGTCCCGAACTGGCTAATATAGTCCCAGCTCGCCTTGTCGATCGAGCTGAGTTCGTCAACCACGTTGAAGGAGAACGGCTCCGCCCACGCCACGATCTTCTCTTGTTTGCCCACGTGCACCGGAAACTGCGGAAACGGCTCCCCCTTTTCGTCCGAAAGCGGGAAGTAGAAGTGATACTCGACTTGCGTCGTGTTGTAGGGCGCGAGCACGAGATGGCGGCTGCGGGTGTACTTGCTGGTCATCACCGGCACCGCGAACTGAGGGATCTGAACGAGCAGGTCCAGCTTCTGATTGCTCGATGTCGGATTGGTCACCACGACCTGGCAGCCGTAGACCGTGCCGGCGAGAAATTCCTCGGTCACGAACTTGTCGACCTTCTCGTTGTCGACGTGCTGGTAGCGATCCCCGTGCCGGAAGAAATTCTGGCTAAGCAGGATGGGCGTCTTCTGGTCGCTGATGGGCGCGGAAACGATCTCGCGTCGGAAGAAGATCGCCGGCCCGCCCGCAGTGATGGTCAGGGTCGCATCATCGGACGCTGTTTCGTGTTTCGAGTCCTCGAAGGGAAGATCGAGCACGCTCAATGCGAACATGATTTCGCTGAAGTTCCGGTGCGCCTCGGCAAAGTTCGACGAGAGGAACGTTCGTTTGCCGTCCCATGCGGCATAGTCGCGCCAGAACGCATTCACGGTCACCAGATCCGCGATCTGCTCCTCGATGGGGCGATGGTAGTAGTTGTTCTCCGCCCACTCCTTCGTCTTCTCAAGCTTGCGGTAGAACTGCCGAGCGCGTTCGCGGAGATCCTTGTCTCTCGGTCCGAGGTAGGCGAAGCCAGGCTCCGGCATGTTCTCATCGACGTCAAAATCGATCGCGTCCGCAAGCTCCTGCGCTCGTTCCTCCAACCGCTCCTCGACCTTCAGCGCACTGCGCAGTTTCTTCGTCTTTTGTTCGAGCCTCGCCAGTTTTTCGACCTCCTTCTCCACCGCCAGAACGCCGCCAGTGACGGCAGCGGTCTGCGGCGCTGCGGCGACCACCCCATCGCTGAACTTGGCCGCCTCCTTCAGCCTAGTGAAATCCCGCTCCTGATCCTCCATCAGCGCCTCCACAGCCTCCCCAAAACCCGCCGCTAGCTCGCCTTCCTCCGCACTCATCGCCCTTCCCTTCAGCGCCGTCTCGAACAAGTGGTTGGCGCGTTCCTGATCGAGAGGCAGCAGATCGTAGCGATCCTTCACGTGGCGGGCGGTCGCTTTCGATTCGTCACCGCCCAGCGTCTGAGAAAGCAGGATACGCTCGACGATGTTCAGCCGGCCGTAGCGCCATGGCTCGAGGTAGCCGGAAAGATCCGCGCCAGTCAGATAGTGATCGAGGAACGTCTTGTCCTTTTTGTTGCGCAGATAAGGCAGAACGACCGCCTTGAAGAACTCGGGATCACGCCGAAGGATGAAAAAGTTCAGCTCGTGGCAGGCATACTTCGAGTAGCGTTCCCGTTTCACCTTGTCGGTCAGCGTCGGCCAGTCGATGACAAACCGGAACTCCGCGAGCGTCGCATCGCCACTGAGTGTCGTGAACAGCGTGTAGACGTCCTTGAGGCTGTCGTAGGATTCCACTTTCGCCGTCCGCACGTCTCCGATCTTCAGTTTGTCGCCCTTCGCCGCGACGGTCACGTTGCGTTCTTCGGCGTAGTGCCCTTTCGGATCGATCCCGTTGCGGAGGCGGGTATCGCGCACCACCGGACTCCTGTCCGCGACCGAGAATTCGCGGTAGGCCGTGTTGCGCGGATCGATTGCCAGCACGTGAAGATGCTGCCGATCCCCAATGTCCTCCAGATCAAGGGTGATCGTCCCATCCTTCGCCGGAACGAGGTTGTAGGCAACAGTGGCCGCGTTGTGGAAGAAGTCGAGACTCGTGAAGCTGTGCGCTCCCCGACCTTGCGCCGCCTTGCGTCCGCCTGCCTGCCGAGTTTTCGCCTCGCGCGCGCGCTTGCTCGCCTTGTCTTCCGCACTGCGACTCCATGTCTGGCCTTCCTTCGCTGTATCGATCGCCGTCTCCGTCGTCCGAAGCTCCCATGGGTTGAGCAAGAGGCCGGGCCGCGCGAGCATGACACCGGGGAAAATCGGACTCAACTGCCGGGCGAGAATGTAGCGGTATTCGTCACCGATATCGCGGCCGGAAAGGAAGACCGAATTCGAGTGTGCCCGCCCGATGACGTACGGTTCGGGCGCCGGAAACCCGCCGAGGTTGGCGTCCATCCGGTAGTCGGGAAGGTAGCGCACCGCCGCCACGTGAACGCGGGTCAGCGGGTTCGCGTTGGCCAGCGTGATTCGCACCTTCTTGCCCTCGCTGGCCAAGCTGCGAATCTGGAGTGGCTTCGGATTCGAAATCTGGAGATGCCGATGATCCGACACAAGGTATCCGACAACCGGTTCTCCCTCCGTGATCCGGACAGCGATGATCGCACGGAGTTCCTTGAGATGAAGCTGGTAGTCGCCCGCCGCGAGATCTGCGATCGTTAGAAATCCATCCGCGACCGTGATCGAGGCGAACTTGTCCTCGAAGAACGTGCCGCCGCGCAGTTCGTAGAGGGCGAAACTTTCGCGCGATGGCTTGCCACCCGTCATATAGGGAATGGACACGGTCCCCCCAGCCTTCCCATGCACCGAAGCAGGCAGACTGTGGTGATCTCTCGGCAGCGACCAACGATGCCCCTGGCCGTTCGGACCCGTCGCATGCACCGCACTGATGCCCTCAAGCTCGCCGAGGTAGATCCGTCCTTCCGCATTCGTCTGCAGAGAAAGCCCGATGCTGTTCTTGAAATCGGGATGATGGAATTCGAATGCGACTGCCCGATCAGCTCTCGCTTCACCGGACTTGCCGAAGACCTCGACGACGAACTCGCCATCGATCTTCGCGAGGCGGTGATCGTCGATCACGTCCCTCGTGTCCATTTCGTTCAGCGTGAAGCTCGCCGAGGCCGACAGATTCTGAGTCTCTCCTTTCGCGAGGTTCTTCACCTCGGCGTTGAGATTGAATTGCAGCGTCTGCAGACGCTCCGGCACTGTGAAACGCCATGTCGATTCCCGATCCGGCAGCACTTTGAAATCCCCTGCCTCGGCGGTCGTGCTCACGCCATCGAGATCCACCGAAGTCACCGACAACCGAACGTTCTCCAGCAAGCTCAGAGCAACGGGCGCGCCGTTCAGCGACAGTGCAGGGCGGATGGCAACCTCGACCTCCTTGCGGGGGAGCAGACTCTCGCGATCGACATGGAATCCGGCACTGAGCCTGTAGTTCTCGGCAGGATGCTCGAACCGCTCGAGCGAGGCGAATTCCCCATCGGTGAGAATCACCGGCACGCGACCCGGGTTATTGGAGAAAGGAACAACGATGAACCCGTCTTTGTTCGGCGCGTACTCGCGCCCACCGAGCCAGACCGCCGGTTCCTCGACCGGCTTGTTCGCCGCATCGAGCACGGTGAAAAGCGTGCCCGCCGCCGAAGGCTGCGTCAGGTACTGAAGCTTGCCTTTGCGGACAAGGGCCCGGCTCGAACGTCCGTTTCCGATGAACTCGATCACCCACGTCCCCCGACGGTCCTTCAGGGAATCGAAACGGAATGTGCGCTTGATCCGCCGCAGCGGCGACTCCTCGTATTTGTGGGTCGTCTTCTCGTTGGCGACGAGGCCATCGAGTTGGAGGTCGGTGTTCACCTCGCGCCCATTCGCGACGTAGTAATTGAGCGCGTTGATCTCATAGACTTTCACGATCAGTGTCTCGACATTCTTGACGTGGATTGCCAGCTCCACGGGATCCTCGGGGGCGAAGGTCTTCGGATTCGTGCGCTCGAACTCGAGATCGACGCGGTCCTTGAGCGCCTGATACGTCCACGGATCGAGAAGTGACGACCAGCGTTCCTGATCACCACCGCCATTCTGGATCTTCGTTGGCGCGGAGACCGGCTTCAGCCATGTGTCGCGAATGTACTTTGCGTAGGGCTCGAAGCTCTTCTCCTCCACGAGGAAATGCATGAGATGCGCGCGCACGAGAGATTCGTCGTTTCCAACCGTCGCGCATCCCGTCACGGATGAAAAATCCTGGCCCAGATTGGCGCGGTGACGCTGACGGTCGGCGTCCTCGAGATACTTTGGGTTGATGTATCCCCCCTGGCGCGGAAGCCTCAGGTACGCCATGAAGAGCGTCTTGTCGTAGACACCGTTCTCAAGGTTGTTCGCGAGCACCCGGTAGAGCGCGTGCGCTTTCAGCGAGTTGAACGACGGCTCCAACGTCTTCACGAAATCCCAGACTCTCCGCAGGTAGGCATCGCGTTCCTTGGAATCGATCTGCCAGTCGATGTCGGCGCTCGGCCGCAGCTTCGACACCACCGCGTTCACGTAGTTGGTGTTGTTGATGAGCTTCGGCTGCAGTTTGAGCAGTTCCTTCAGCTGCGCCGGGAGAAGCTGGCGATGAATGGCGAACTCGCCAAATCCGCGCGACTCCTTCGACTTCAAATCGGTGCTGATCAGACCGACAAGCCCCGGATAGTCGGGGGTGGTCAACCGCTTGAGCAAATCACGTCGACGGACAGGCTCCAGCTTCAGCTTCTCGTTCCCCACCCAGCGAAATGCCGAATCGTGGAACCCACCCATGTTCTTGTGTCGCTTCAACGCCTGCTGAATGTAGGCGGCGCGCGAGATCTTCGTGGGATCGAGCTTGGTGGGGAGGTTAGGTTTCTTCCGCAGGACTTCCTTCTGGTGATTGAAGGAGAGCTTCAGATGTTTCTTGAGGTGGGCGAGCGTCGCCTTCGGATCGTCGCTGTAGCGCAGCAATGCCTGACGGTGTCGGATCTCCCACACGCGTCTCGTCTCGCCATGGCGCTTGATCCATGCCGGAAGCAGCTTCTCCACCTCCTCGTAACTTCCTTCGTTCTGGTGATGGAGCGCGTGGTAGTAGTAGAAGTCCTCGGTTCCCGGAATGAGCTGCTCGAGCGCCAGTTCGCGATCCTCCGCCAGCGCAAACTCCTCGATGAAACCGATCTCGTCAGCCGCGTGCACAACAGACGCCAGTTGAACCACGAAAAGCGCTGCTGACAAGCGCATTAAAAACAGCGGAAGCTTCTTCATCACGAAGCTAAGACGCGCACGAGAGCAAGCTCTTAGGAGAGTTTCGGAAATCCATCACACGTACGTGCTCCCGCCTGCGTCGAGTTTTCCCTTGTGACGTTAGAGACGTGTTCCCTACGATCAATCGCTATGCTGATGTGCTATTCAGCGGACAACTAAATCACCCTATTCACTTATGGCTACAAAACGGGCAACCAAGAAGGCCGCGAAGAAAGACTCTTCGGCGGCCTCGAAAAGCGACGTCGCAGCTGTTGAGAAACTCAACGAGGCTCGCGAAGAACTCACCGGCGAACTTCGAAAGACGATCGTCGGAATGGATCAGGTCATCGACGAGGTCCTCATCGCGGTCTTCTCACGCGGCCACGGGCTACTCGAAGGCGTTCCGGGACTTGCGAAGACCCTCCTCGTCAGCTCCGTGGCGCAGTGTTTGTCACTGAGCTTCAAGCGGATCCAGTTCACGCCGGACCTCATGCCTTCGGACATCACCGGGAGTGAGCTGCTGCAGGACGATCAGGCCACCGGAAAGCGCCACTTCATGTTCAGCAAGGGGCCGATCTTCGCCAACATCGTGCTCGCGGACGAGATCAACCGGACACCTCCGAAAACCCAGGCCGCCCTCCTCGAGGCCATGCAGGAGAAGATGGTCACCGCAGCCGGAGAGGACTTCGCGCTCGATCTTCCGTTCTTCGTCCTTGCGACGCAGAACCCGCTTGAGCAGGAGGGCACCTACGCGCTTCCCGAAGCCCAGTTGGATCGCTTCATGTTCAAGATCAACGTGAGCTATCCGAGCGTGCAGGAAGAAATCGACATCATGCGCTCTGTCACGGGAGGTGAAACGCCAAAGCTCAAGAGTGTTCTCACCAAGAAGGAAATCATCGCGCTTCAGGACCTTGTCAGCCGGGTTCCCGTTGCCGACCATATCTTCGAGTACGTCGCCGCACTTGTCCGGGCCACGCGCCCGGCGGAGCAGAACGCTCCCGGCTTCATCAAGGATTTCGTCTCGTGGGGATGCGGACCACGGGCCTGCCTGAACCTAATCACCGGCGCGAAGGCGCGCGCGATTCTTCGCGGACGATTCAATGTCGCCATCGAGGACGTTCAGGCTCTCGCCCCACCGGCCATGCGCCACCGCATGGGCCTGAACTTTGCCGCTCAGGCCGAAGGAATTGACACGGACGGTGTAATCACTCGACTTCTCGAAGAGATTCCGAGCGACGCAAAGCTGTACGATGGCGGAGCAAGAGAAACAGCAACCGCCTAACGGCGGCGGCGGCCGACGGCAATCCAAGTACCTCGACCCCGCGACCCTCTCGAAAGTGGGATCGCTGGAGGTGGTGGCACGGCAAGTCGTCGAGGGCATCCGCATCGGGCATCACCGCAGTCCCGTCCGCGGGATCAGCAGTGAATTCTCGGCATACCGCCAGTACGCCCAGGGCGACGAGGTCCGGCACATCGACTGGAAGGCCTACGCGCGGAGCGACCGCTATTACATCAAGCTCTTCGACGCGGAAACGAACTACATCGCGAACCTGCTTCTGGATGCCAGTGAGTCGATGACCTACTCGTCGGGCAAGATCTCGAAACTCGAGTACGCCAAGTATCTGGCCGCCAGTCTCGCCTACCTCGTCGTGGACCATGGCGACTCCGCCGGGGTCGGCGTCTTCGACGGGAAGCTGCAGAACTACATCGAGCCCAAGGGCAACATGCAGGTGCTACACGACATCTCCAGCGAACTCGAGAAAGTGGATCCGCAGCCGCGCACGAACGTCGGGGCGATTCTCCACGACTTCGCCCACCGCATGTCGCGCCGCGGATTCGTGATGCTGTTCTCCGACCTCTTCGACAACACGGAGGAATTCATCGAGGGCCTGAACCACCTGCGCTTCGGGGGTCACAACGTGGTCCTCTTCCACATTCTCGATCCCTACGAAATCGACTTCCCGCTCAACGGCATGTGGAAGTTCGTCGGACTCGAGGGCGAAGGCGAACTCATCACCCAGCCGGCGCGCGTCCGCGAAAACTATCTGAAGGAACTCGAGAAGTTCATCGGCGACATCCGGAAAGCCTGCGCCAAGGCCCAGGTCGACTACGTCCTCGTCAACACCGCCGAGCCGATCGAGCACGTGATTTCGAGCTACCTGCTCCAGCGAACGGCACTCGCGAAAGCCACCTAGCCTAGGCGTCCCGTTGTTTTGAACATCCTTTGCCCAAGCCAGCTTATCTTCGCAATGGCGATCGTCGGCGTCGCCACCGCGTCGGCAGAGCTGACCTCTCGGAACGCACCCGCACTCGCGAAGGTGTTCGCCGAACATCCCGACGCCGACAACAACAAGGACCGCATTCTGAACTTCGAGGAATACGACCAGTTCCAGCGTTCGCAGGGGGCCAAGGAACACGCGACCCCGGTGTCGATGGAACTGAAGAACGGCGATCTGTTCATCACCGACTTCGAGGAACGGAACCGCGGCCGCATGCAGCAGTGGGGATGGAAGTTCGAAGGTCAGGCGTTCAGCCAGGATCTTCAGAACGGCACCAAGATGATGAAGCGCCGCGTGGGGTTCTTCGGCGGGCGGTATCTGCTCACCAGTTATGCGAACACCGACGAGGCCACCGGCGTCGTCCGCTCGCCGGAATTCGTTGTCACCCGACCCTTTATCAAGTTCCTCGTGAGTGGCGGCGACTTTCCACGGCAGGCGAGCATCGAACTGATCGTGGAAGGCGAAGCGGTCCGCTCCGCATCCGGACGCAACGACGACTTGTTCGAGAGCGTCGCATTTGATGTTACCGAATTCGCGGGCAAGACCGCCCACGTCCAGATCGTCGATTCCCACCGTGGCCTCTGGGGGCGCGTCAATGTCGACCGAATCGTGCAATCCCAGGAATCCGGCGGCGCGCGTGTTATCAACGGTCGCCCGCGCCCATTGCCACAACCACCTAGCTTCGCACTGTCGCGGTCGAACCAGCGCCTCCGCGGCGATGGCGAAATCCGCGATGGGAAATTGCACGTCGGCGGAACGGCCCTCGCCCAGGAAGACCTCCTCATGGCGGTCCGCGATCCCGAACCGGGAGCAGTCACCACCGAGAGCGCACTGCGTCTCAAAGACGGCGAGGTCTGGATGGTTCGGAACATCACTTTCGACGACGGAAAGCTCAGGATCGAGAGCGCCATGTTCGGTGCCCGCGAAATCCCGCTGGAATCGGTGGCGAGTCTCGACTTCAAGGCGGCCGACAGCGCCAGCATCGTCAGCGAACCCGGCAATCTTTATCGGACGAACGGTGATCCCATTCCGGGAAAACTCGTCTGGGCTCGCGCGAAGGACATCGCGATCGACTGCGCCCTCGGAATCGTTCCCGTGCCGCGCGAGGTCGTCACCCGCTTCGTCCTCGCGAAGCCGGAGCCCCGCGAATCGGGCGACGAAATCCGCCTGGTCGACGGCTCGCTTCTCTTTGGAGAGATCACCTTCGAGGGCGACAAGCTCGCGGTAAAACACGCAACGCTGGAGAAGATCGCGGTGCCGTGGAATTCCGTGCACTATCTGCGCCGCTCGACACCGAATGTGCGATGGCTCGACCGCGCGGAATCGACGATCGTCGAACGCCGAGGACCGGCCCTGCCGCCACCGGCTCCCGAACTCATCGAACCAACCGACGCCACCCACCTGCGGGCCATTCGCATGATGCCTCGGACGGTCGTCCGCTACCAGATTCCAGCGCAGCACGCCAAGGCACTGCGCGGGCAACTCGTCCCCGTTCCCGGCTGCCGCGCCAACCTCTCCGTTCGCGTGCTCGCCGGCGATGCCGAGGTTTGGCAACAGAAGGTCACCGCCGACGGCACGATCATCCCGGTCGCCATCGATCTCTCGAAGGCCAACACGGACGCACTCACGCTAGAAGTCGATTTCGACGGACCGCTGGCATTTCCATGCGGCGTCGATTGGCGAGACACCCACGTCATAGCATCAAACACCTCGAACCCAGCCAATCCTAACTGATGGGAGCACTGAACTCATTCGCACTCTGGGGAAGCCTCGCTGCAGTCGGCATCGCGGTGCCCATCATCATCCACCTTCTCTACCGCAAACAGCGGAAGCAGACCGACTGGGCCGCGATGGAACTTCTCCGCCGCGCTCTCGTCATCCGCTCTGGCCAGGTGAAGCTGGAGGATTTCCTCATCCTCTTCCTGCGTTGCCTCGCCCTCGCACTCATCGCCTTCGCGCTCCTCCGGCCGACTCTGACTTCCGATACGGGCGGCGGGACAAGCGCGGGTATGGTCGTCGCGATCGACGCCTCCTACAGCATGAATCACGGCGAGCACTCGCGATTCGAGAAAGCCGTCGCCGCGGCCCGGCGTATTCTCGACGAGGCGCGGGAAGGCGATCCGGTGACGATCATGCTCATGAGCAGCCGCCCCGAGGTCCTCCTGCGTGGCGCCCGCTATCAACCGGGCGAGGTATCCGATCTCCTCGATACTCTCGACTCCGCGAGCCCCTACCGTCTCGGACTCGACCAGAATATCGAGCTCTTCGCGGAGCTCATCAGCGAATTCAAAACCGCAGGCAAGGAATGCTACCTCATCACCGATGGGCAGGAACTCGACTGGGGCGCGCTCTCTGATTCGGCAAAGGCAGCCATGCAACGCCTCACCTCGGAAGCCTCGTTCCTCGTCGTGCCGGTGAACGCGGACGGCGATGACAACTTGAGCCTCGTCGATCTGAAATATTCGGCGGGAAGTCTCCGCAAGTCGGGCGTCGCGCGCTTTACGGCAAGAGTCCGCAACACCGGAAGCCGGGTCTCGACGGCGGGCACGGTCGAGTTCTTGGTCGAAGGCGAACTCAGCAAGCGTCGCTCGGTCGGAGCCCTCGATCCCGGCGAGACACGGGACATCGATTTCTTCGCTTCGTTCGAACAACCCGGCAACGTCCGCCTCGCAGCACAGCTCTCGAAGGATGACCTCTCCACCGACAACGTCCGGCACGCCGTCGCCAATGTCCGATCCGGAATCAACGTGCTGTGTGTCGAAGGCGCCCAACCGGCCAGCGCGCCGACGACCTCCCGCAGTGGCGCCTACTATGCCGTGAAGGCACTGCGCCTGAAAAACCGCGGCGGCGAAGGCGGCATCAACGTGAACCAGGTGGAGGCTGCCGATCTCGGACTCGAGAATTTCGCGGAATACGACGTCATCCTGCTCGCAGGCGTCCCCGATGTGGCTCCGGAAACTTCCGACCGGCTCAGGAAGTTCGTCGGTCGCGGAGGAGGCCTGATCATGTTCGCGGGAGAAGGCGTCGATCCCGAGCAATACAACGAGCGCTTCGGGTTCGACGAAGAGAACGGCCTCCTGCCCGCCAAACTGGGCGAATCCGTCGTCGCGGATGAGAACGCCAATGAATTCGGTTGGTCCCTCGGAGAAGTCACCTCGACACACTCGCTCGCCGGAATTGTCGCGCGCCTCCCGAGCGAAATGCTCGACAGCGCGCGCTTCACCAAGGTTCTCAAGACCGAACCGGCTCCCCAAAGCGAGACGATCCTGACCGTCGCCGAAGGGGACACTCCCCTGCTCCTGTCGCGGAACATCGGGTCCGGCTCCGTCCTTCTGTTCACCAGCAGCGCCGACCGCAGTTGGAACGAACTGGCCGTCCACCCGCTGTACGCGATGCTGCTTCAGCAAGCGGCCACCCATCTGACCAGTCATCCCGACGCGCTCCAGCTCACCGTCGGCGAAGCGACGGAACTCGCCGTTCCCGGACGCGAGGTCGGCGACAATGCTGTTCTCAACGACCCGGTCGGTGGCTCGACAACCGTCCGCCTGTCCGGCACGTCGGACGGCGCGGTCTGCCCAATCGATCCGGACCGCATCGGGACCTACTAGATTCCCGCCGACGGGAGCGCACCTTCGATCGTTGTCGCGGCCAACGCGGATGCCGCCGAGTCGGTCGTGCAATCCATCGACGCGGGCGCGCTCGAGAGCCAGCTCGATCCCATCGGCGTCAACGTCGTGGCCAGCGACGGCGCTCTCGCGAAAGAGATCAAGGACGCGCGGCGCGGTCGCGAACTCGCCAACACCCTGCTCTGGCTCGGCATCATCGTTTTCATCGCACAAAGCGTCCTCGCCAAGTATTTCACCAACAAGATGAGCAAGGAGGACACCGAAGACCTCTCCGCGACTCTTCAAATGAGCCGCGTCGCCGCCGCCCGGCGTTCCTAACCCGATCGCTTCAACGATAGACTTCCCACACCATCATGAAATCACTGCTAGGCCTTGATCCATCGCAGGAAATCGACGGGATTTCGTTGTCCTTCCGCGGCGGCTGGTTTCTCGCGCTCATTCTGATCGCAGCAGCGATCGCCTTTGCGGTCTACCTCTACCGGTCGGAGACACGACTCACCCGCGGCCGGCGCATCGCCCTCGGCGTCTGCCAGGCCATCACGCTGCTCCTCATCATTCTCATCATCCTCCAGCCCATCGCCGAGATCCGGACGACGGACACCTTCAAACGCACGATGCTCGTCCTGCTCGACACCTCTCGGAGCATGGCGATCGAGGACCAGCGGACGACACCCGAGCAGGTCGCGGAAGCGGCGTCCGCCCTCGGAAAAATCCAACCCGGGGAATCGCTTGATCCCACCCGCGCCGACACCATGCGTGCGGAGATCGGGACTCCGAGCCGCATCGATCTCGCCCGGGCCGCGCTTCAAGACGACACCATCGGCTTGCACGGGAAGCTCGCCGAAAAGTATCAGGTCCGCTTTTTCACCTTCGACGAAACCCTCCAACCGAAAGCTGGCGAGGATGACCTCCCGTGGGGCGCGGAAACGCCTGCCGAAGGCGAGTCATCGCAGATCGGCACAGCCCTCGACGAAGCGGTCAGCCGCTTCGCGGGGCAGCCGGTCGCGGGTGCCATCGTGGTGAGCGATTTCAACTGGGTCGAAGGCAAGGATCCCACCGTCGTTGCCAAGAACCTCAAGGCGCGCGGGATTCCGGCCTATCCGTTGGCGGTCGGTGTTCCCGCTCCGCCCGACATTCGCGTGCTCAGCGTCATCGGACCGGAAGTCGTGTTCAAGGGCGACCGCGTCCCGCTGCGCATCAAACTCGACTCGAGCGGATACAAGGGTCGCACCATCGAACTCTCACTCTCCATCAACGGAACGCGGGCCACCAGCCAGCAGGTTTCGCTCGAGGACGGCGTCCAGTTCGAGGAAATGATGTTCATTCCGGAACAGGAATCTGGTACGCTCGAACTCGAGGTGGCGGCCGGCTCCCTCGCGGGCGAAACGAGCGATTCGAACAACACGGCGCAGCACAACGTCCGCATCCTCGACGAGAAGATCAAAGTGCTCTACGTCGAGGGCATGCCCCGGTGGGAATATCGTTACCTCCGCTGGGTCCTTCTGCGCGATCCGCGTCTGCAGGTCGAGTTTCTCATGACCCAGGGCGATCCCGCGCTTGCCGCCGCCTCGCCCCGCCACGTTGGCAGCTTCCCCCAGGAACCCGAGGACATCCAGAATTACGACCTCATCATTCTCGGAGATGTTCCTGCCTCCTACTTCAGCGCCAACCAGCTGGCGCAGATCGAGGAACAGATCAAGACACGCGGCGGCTCGCTCCTCATGGTCGCCGGCCCGATGGCCGCACCTGTCACCTACCGTGACACCGCGATTGGAAATATCCTTCCGGTAAATATCGGAACCGGCTGGGACTCGATTCAGGGCAACATCGCTCCGATCGTGACCGCCGCCGGTCGCGACAGCCTCGTCACTTCGCTTTCGCTTTCGCCGGAGACGAGTGACCGCGTCTGGTCGCACGTCCGCCCCATGGGACGCCTTCCCCAGCTTCAAGGTGCGAAACCCGGCGCCACCGTCCTTCTCACGCTGCCCAAGCGATCGGCAGACCTTCCCGACTATCCGCTCGTCGCATGGCAGCGCTACGGCACGGGCAAGAGCATGTTCGTCGGCACCGAGGATCTCTGGCGGATGCGCTACGAAGTCGGCGACCGCTACCACGCGCGCTTCTGGGGACAGGCGATCCAGTTCCTCACGCTCTCCCGACTGCTCGGCCAGAACAAACAGATCACCATCGAGACCGATCGCGGCAGCTACAGCAGCGGCGAACAGGTCCGCATCTATGCGAACGTCCTCACCGAATCGTTCGAACCGGTGATCCAGTCATCCTACGAAGTCGTGCTCGAGGAAAAGGACACGCCGGATTCCTCCGCCGTGGTCGAACTGACGCCCGTGCCGGGCACCCCGGGACTCTACTCGGCTTCGGAACTCACCTCCGCGGACGGCAGCTACATCGTGAGAACGCACGCCCGTGAGGCGGAGATCTCCAACCGCGCCGAATTCGAGGTCGCTACCCGACCGCTTGAAGATCGCGACACCGCCATGAAGTCGGATGTCGCCCGCCAGATCGCGGAGCTCTCGGGCGGCAAGCCGATCTCCATCGGCGGACTCGCCGGATTCCCGGGCGAACTCGGCGAGGAAGCGGAACTCTCGAACGTGGTCATTGAAAACAAAGACCTCTGGGATGTGCCGCTCCTGTTTCTGCTTATAGTATTGTTCGCTGGAATCGAGTGGTACCTGCGGCGCAAAGACAACCTTGTGTAACAACTGACGTGGACGAACCAAACACCTCTCCAATCGAAGACAAGCTCCGTGAAGCCTGGCACCAGGAGCGCCGATACATTCACATGCGCGGCGCCTCGCGCTTCGCCCTCTGGCTGATCGCTCTCGTCGCCCTGAGCTTCCTTATCGACTGGGGAATCCTCTCCCGAGCGGAACTGCACGGCGGTGTTGGCCTTCTGCTGCTGCTCGTGAACTTCGGCATCCTCACATGGGTGCTCTGGTACGAGTGGCTGCGCCACTTGAAGCCGTTCAACCCCGTCATTGTCGCCCTCGAAGTCGAGGAACGGCATCCGGACCTCTCCTCGCTCCTCGTTTCCTACGTCCAGCTGGAAAAACCGCGTGACGACCAACCGAACGTCTCCTCCGAACTCATCGATGCCATGCGCGGACAGGCGATCAGCGTCTCGAGACCCTTCAACTTCGGCGAAATCGTCGATTTCCGCCAACTGCGCAACCTGTTCATCGCCGCCATCGCGGTCGTGCTGCTCGCCGCCGCCATGAGTGTCCAGTGGAAGGAGCACGTCGGCACGCTCATCCAGCGACTCGCCGGTGTCGATGCGCGCTACCCCACCAAGACCACCGTGGAGAGGGTGACCGACAAGATCATCGTCCGCGTCGGCGACGAGGCCAACATCGTTGCCACGGCCAGTGGCATCATCCCGGAGTCGGGAACCCTGTTCACCCGTCCTGCCGAGGACGAGGATGCGAAATGGAAGGCCCTCCCGTTGAAGCGCGACGCGGACGGCAATCCGACTTTTTCGCGGACGCTCAAGGATCTGACCTCCGACCTCGCCTACTACGTTGGCATCGGTGACCACAAGAGCGCCGTCTACACGCTTCGCGTGATCCCGTCGCCGCAGATCAATGAAACGCACGTCGACCTGACCTATCCGATCTACATGAAGCGACGCTCGCTCCAAAGCGATCAGCTGAACATGGAAGTTCCCGAAGGCACGAAGATCACGTGGTATCTCCGCTCGGACACCGCAGTGAAGCGCTTCGAGGTCAAGACGGACCGCGAAGGCGCTGATCCCATCGTTGTCGAAAAGGACGCGACCGGAAAGAACCTCACCTTCTCCACCACCGCCGACGAGCCGTTCAAATACACCTTCCGCTGGGTCGAAGACGAAAGCGGACGCGCATTCGAATTCGACGACGTGCAGTACGGCGTCCGCGTCGTGGCCGATACCGTCCCCGAGGTTGAGATGCTCCGTCCCCGCTCCAACGGACGCGCGACTCTCAAGAAGACCCTCAAGATCGCCGCCCGCGCCAGTGATGACCACGGTCTGGGCAAGGCATGGCTCGTCTACTCCCACGATGGGGACGAGGAAAAGGACATCCTGATCGCGGATTTCGACGGCGCCACCGGAAAGGAATTCACCTACGAGTGGAAACCCGCCGACTCCATCGAGGACCTGAAGCTCCTCTCGAACGTGACCTTCGCGATCAAGGTTTCCGATCTCTATCCCGACGAAAAGAGCCATCATCGCCGATCGGCAACCCGGCAGATGACCATTGTCGATAAACCGGACTATCTCGACTGGTACCGCGCGGAACTCGCTGCCCAGAACGAGGAGATCAAACGGACCCGATCCGCCGAAAAACAGTCGTCAAGCAAGGTGAAACAGATAAAGGTACAAGAGGACGAGACGGCGTCCGTCCCGGAATCCGAACCAGAACCGAAATCATGATGAAAACTCCACGATCTCGCATGAAACGCTGGCTTACCCTCATCCCGATATTGACCCTGTTCGCACCCGTAGGCACGCGGGCCTCGGACCAGGATGACATCCTCCACACGGGAGAACGCCTCCACGTCGAGGAGCGGCGACAGCTGGATGTCGCGCGCCGCATGAACACCATCGTCCGGCGCATCGGTTGGCTGCTCGAAGATCTCGCCTCGAACGAACTCATCACCGAAGGCGGCGGCGCCACTATCGCCACGAGCATGGCCGGGCTTCAGAAACTTGCCCGCGGAAATGTGCCGCAAGCGACGACACTTCTGCGCACCGCGCGCGGCGACCTCGCCAACGCGCTGCCACACATCCAGGGAGCGGACGAGGAGATCACGCGCATCATCGAAGAACTCGATCGCATCATTGCGGGGACGACCACCGTGCTCGTCGACGATCTCCTGCTCCGCCAACTGCGTGACATCATCAAGGACGAGGAATTCCTCCATCGCCAGACCCAGGAATGGGGTCGGAAGCTTTTTGCCGACAAGGAGGCCGCCTCATTAGATCGCGGTCGTCTCTCACGGGCACAGCAGACGGTGGTCGACAGCTACCGTGATTTCTTTGGACGCCTCACCAAAGCGGAATCCGAAGCCGGGGGCACGGATTCGAAGCAGCGCTTCGCCGCCGCCATCCAGAGTCTCGTCAAATCCAAGCCGGGCGAGCTCATGGTGCGCGCCATCGCCAACATCCGGCAGTTGAAGGCCATCGCGGCCGACGGCGGTGCGGTCGGTGCTCAGAATCGAGCCATCGAGGCGCTCCGCGAGGCCGAATCGATCCTCTCGCCGAAGGAGAGCGAAACCTCCGACCTTGTGAGCGAGATCGCATCGCTTCTCGCGCAGGAAAAGGATCTCCGGAGCAATGTGGAAAAGAGCGACGACGCGATGTTCAAGAATCGGCAGTCCCAGTACGAAGCCAAGCAGCTCGAAATCCAGGGAAAGATCGGAGATGTCCGGACGGCGTTCTTCCCGGATTTTGTCTACACACCCAAAGAGCCGTCGCCCGAGGAGCCAAAGAAAAAGGACGAGCAGGATCCCTTTAACACGGCAGAGCCATTCCGATCTGCCAACGCGACGAGCAGCTCGTTCGACGAGGCCGCGAGTGACAAGGCGATCGCCAACGCGCTCGGTGACGCCGAGGTCGCCGCGAAGGATGCCACGGCGGACCTGAAAGCGGGTAACAAGCCGAATGCGCTCGAAGATCAGGCGAAGGTGATCGCCGCCCTCGAAGCCGCGCTCAATCAGGCGGAAGCGGCCGTCGCCGCCGAAGCGGAACTCGGCGAGGAGGGCAGTGACGATTTCGCGGACGCTGATGACGGTTTTGGCGATGAGAGCGACAGTTTCGGAGACGATTTCGCCGACAGTTTCGAAGAAGATTTCGCGGACAGTTTCGCCGATAGTTTCGCCGACAGCTTCAGCGATGGGTTTGGAGACAGCTTCAGCGACGGGTTCGGCGACAGTTTCAGCGATGGCTTCGGCGATAGCTTTGCCGACGGGCAAGGCCAGGGTCAGGGTCAGGGTCAGGGTCAGGGCCAAGGCCAGGGTCAGGGTCAGGGTCAGGGTCAGGGTCAGGGGCAAGGCCAGGGCCAAGGAAAAGGTCCCGGATTCGGCCAGCCGACGCCGTTCCAAGGCGATCCGAAGGATCTCGAGGAGAGCTACGCGCATGGAACTTCCTCCACAACGCCACGCGGCAAGGCAGTC
>CAJIAN010000397.1_pt1 | contig 19684 bp, 9 predicted proteins | sample 9199061 | NCBI WGS metagenome assembly CAJIAN01 (sample SAMEA7708264, study PRJEB35096) | sediment metagenome | biome: marine neritic benthic zone biome [ENVO:01000025]; feature: sediment [ENVO:00002007]; material: shallow marine sediment [ENVO:03000034] sea grass bed [ENVO_01000059] ...
TGAATGAATTCATTCTGACAGCGGACGGCGATGCCCAGCTCTTTCCGCTTGTCGAAAACGTCGTTTCCCACGCACCTCGGATTGACAGCTGGGAGATCGTCGCCCTCAAGCCGAAGCGAGGTTTTCCCGAAACGACACAGTGGGAACGGGCCACGATCCGGATCGCAGACGTCATGGTCCGACCGGAGTTCCGCAAGGACACCGCCACGCACGGCCTCCACCTCTACGTCGACGGGCTGGACGAGACGAACGCAACGGAGATCCACAACGGACTTCTCCGCGCGATCGATTCCGGCGTCGGCGAGCGGCGTTTCGCCGAAAACGTCGAATCCACCTGGGTGCATCCCATGTCGGCGCTCCTCGACAGACCGGATTTGTTCCGTTTGCCGCAACTCGACGCCTACCTCGACGAGCAATCCGATCGCCAACCGGATTGCACGTAACTACTTCTCGATCAAATAATCTCCGATCACGAGCGCACCCAGCCCGGTGGTGTTGAACATGGCGATCGCATCTTCGACCGAATGGACGATCGGCTTGCCCATGATGTTAAAACTGGTGTTCAGGAGAATCGGGACACCCGTTCTCTCATTGAAGGCGCTGATCAGATCGTAGAATCGCTCGTTCCACTCTTTCTTGACCGTCTGAAGCCGGGCGCTGCGATCGACGTGCACAACGGAAGGAATCTTTCCGGCTACCTCCTCCCGCACTCGGAGCGTGCGTTCCATGTAGCGGGACTCCTGGTAGTCCTCGAAATATTCCGGTCCGAACTCGTGCAGGATGGAGGGCGCGAACGGGCGATACGACTCCCGAAATTTTACGACTCCATTGATCTTGTCCTTCATCTCGGGAGATCGAGGATCGGCAAGAATCGAGCGGTTTCCCAAAGCACGGGGACCGAATTCGGCGCAACCTTGGAACCAACCGACGATCGCACCCTCGGCGAGCAGCGCCGCGACTTCTTCGCAAATCGTCTCCGGCAGATGACGCAGGTTCCCGGTTTTGCAGAACCTGACGAGATTTTCAAGCGCCAAGGGCGAGCATGCCGACCCGAGATAGGGACTTCCCGCGTGTTTCGGAAGCGGTCTCTCGGGGTGGTCCCCCTGATACGCCATGAGGGCGGCGCCGATGGCATTGCCGTCGTCTGCCGGAGCGGAGGGGACGTACAGATTCGTAAACGGCGTCTTGTTCAAAACGGTGCCGTTGAACGAGGAATTCAACGCGCACCCGCCAGCGATCACGAGATTTTCCGAAAGGCCCTCGGCATGGAACTTGCCGAGAAGTTCTTCCATGATGTCCGAGTAGACGCGTTGACCAGTCAAGGCCATGTCCGCCGCCTCGCGGGGTGGAGCGTCACTGGGGCGTGCACGCAGCTCCAGTTTCTGGAGAGCTGCTTTGACTGTCTTGCGAGACCCGGGCTGGACGACCGCCCCCTTCACTGTGAAAAACGAACGCAGCAGTTCGTAAAGTTCGTCATCGACTTTCCCGTAGGGCGCGAGGCCCATGACTTTCCATTCCTCGCCTTTGAGAAAGTCGAACCCACAGAGTTCAGTCAGTATCTTGTAATAGAGACCGAGACTGGCGGCTCCACGGTTCTTCCGAACGCAACGCAGTCTTCCTTCCTCGTAGTGGTAATACGCGATCGACGACATTTCGCCATAGCCATCGACGACCATGCAGGCGGCCTCCTCGAACGGACTGCCCGAGCAGGCATAGGCGGCGTGCGTTTCGTGATGGGGAAAGAAGCGGAATCGGGCATGCTTGCCGAACTGCTGACGCACCCTGAACGCGAGATTCGAACCCGCGGACTGCTGAAACGTCCACTGCATGTTCTGGATCCACGCCATCGCGTAACGCAGAAGACCAACGCGAGTGAGGCGATCGCCACTCGGGGCGAGGATCTTTTCTCGGTTGATGTGTCCCAGGGCAAACCCCAGCCGCAGCAGACGATGCATTTTCCGACTCCAACTGTTGCCCACGACGAATTCCGCCCCCGGGTCGCAGTATTCCTCGATGAGTTGAGTGATCCGGACGATGTGGTCGGGAATGCAGCCCATCGCCCGCTTGTTCTGCAGGAAGCGCTCCGTTCCCTCTGCAAATCGGACCTCGCCCTCAGGCCCTAGAATCGCGATCGCGGGATCGTGAAACGTGGTCGCCAGTCCGATGTAGTTGGTTGTCCCAGAAGCGCTCATGAAGATCGGCATGCCGAGTCTTCAGGAGAACACCAGGCTTGGCAAGCCTCCCCTCCGCTACAGATCAGTGGGTGCAGTGCATTGGCCCTTCAAAGGTGACATGGCGACGGAACCAAAGAAATTTCCTCGCCAGAAAACCGGGCGCGTCGAAGACCTCAACCACGCCGGACACATTTCCATTCGCATCGCGAACCGCGCGCCGAAGCACGCCATCTTGCGTGAACTCGATCACGAGCGGTCCCTCGATCTGGTTGGCAAGCCGCCGCAGTTCGAACATCGCGACGATGTCGCCAGTGTTGGCGTATTGCTGTGCGCTGTTGGAATTGATCGCCGTCGAAAAGATGTCGGGCTCGCTGGAGACCACCCGAACGAGCTCGTCCTGGAATCCAAACCACGAAGTGCGCCGCAGGAAGAGGTGATTCTCGCCGAATTCGGTTCGCAGATTGCTGAACATCGAAAAGCTCGTCTGCGTCTTGCAGCCCACCCACGGCATCGTGGCGTTGACGAGCGGGAGAATGAGCGCGAGCAGCACGGGAGCGGCACGCAATTGTCCGACAGTGGTCAATGGCCGTGGAGTCTGGCGCAGCGCGGCAATCACGAGGGCCACGAACCAGATGGTGGTGATGATCCAAAACCAGAGACCGATCTTGTAATTGACCTCGAACACCTCGAAACTCCGTCCCCGGTTGAAGTAGAACCAGACTTGGCCGCGAATGACGGCGAAGAGCATGATCATGAAAAGCCATGCCGCAGCTTTTCCGTTGCCGAGTTTCAACGCGCGCATCGATGGCCAGTCGCGGGCATTCGCCAGACGCGTGAACACCGGGCCAGGCAGGAACAGCAGGAACAGGATGAACATCAGGGTGGAGAATCCGTACACTCCCGAACTCGGATGGAAGGCGAGGAACGCGTGGAACAAAAACCCGATCGCGATTCCAATCAGACGCGTCCTCGGAATGATCATGAGCGCGGGAATTCCCCACTCGACGACGAGCGATCCATAGATGGCCGGCAAGTCCACCCAGTTTCCTAGATTGTGGATCCCAAGCTCGGCCGCCGTGTCCTTGAACATCTCGGCGGCACAGCTCAACGACGGATCGAGGTAGTCCCGGTTCAGTTTCTGGACGCCACTGATGAGATAGAGCGCGATCAAGAGCACACGCAGGAGCGGGGCGAAGCCTTCAAACCACTGTCCTCCATCCACCTTCCATCGGTTCCGGACTGCGTGAAAGACGAACACCCCGAGAATCGTCAGATTGATCATCCAAGTAAACAGGATGTGGTTTGGAACGAACGGCATCTCGTGAAAGATCTTCGCAACCGAGGCGACAAGGAATATCGCGAACCTCGGCACGGATCCCGGGCTCAGCAGTACCCATCCCGCCCCGAAGAAAACAAACCAGCCCCATGGGGTGAGCATCCAGAACGGCCAGCTCACGAGTTCCATGCAATGCACATAGGCCCAGAGAATCGCGAAGATGCGAAACGCTGCAGCGCTATTGGATTGGTTGTTGGTCGAATCCTGCAAACCTGTGCCGCCTATCTCAGCCCCACGTCCCGATCACTCAAGTGCAAAAGTATGGCGCTGCCTACTCTTCCAGAATCTTGATCAGCCTCTGGCGCTCCGATTCGTCGGTCGACGTCACGCCAATCGAACTCCGTGCGGCCTGCCGATCGATGCGATTCGTCAGCGACCGCAACCATGCCTCGCCGGCAGCGGGGTCGGTACGGAATAGGTTCGCACCCCCAATGTAGACGAGATTCGATCTCTCCTCGCCTTCGGGAAGGCTTTGCGCGTATTGGAGGGCAGAAGCGGGATGGTGTCGCGACCAGCGGACGACCGCAGCCTTGTGCGCATCGCCTGCGCGTTCGGGGGGAAGATCACGCGTCCACTGCACAGCTGCCTGCGGATCCGATTCCGCGCAGCGTTCAGCCACTTTTGCCGCCAGACGCGGATATGGAACTTCACCGCTCTCGACATGGGAACGCGCGGCAGCGAGATCGTTCGCAGCCCACTGCGAAGCTACCGACGACAACGCCTGCGACCGAAGTGGCTTTGCGACCTCACCCAGCCAGTCCAGCGCCTCGACGGGATTCTTGCGCGCAAGGTTCAGGGCGATTTCGCGAACCATCGTTCCCCGCTGCCCAGGTGGGACTTCCCTGAGCAGATCAATCGCTGCTTCAGCCCCTTTCCGCTCGCCGATCGAACTCGCGAGATTGGCGAAGTACTCGTCTCTCGCTCTGAGTGGAAGGTTTTCGTTCACCCACTGAGCACCCTTGACGGGATCATCGGCATGCACATGACGGGCCATGGTGACCAGCGTGGAGTCGAACGGTTGCAGATCCGGAAACTCCGCGCGGAGTTGGCGATGCAAATCCATCGCCTTTTCGGGACTCTGGTTGGCGACATGCCCGAGGAGGTATTGGTGAGTCCGCGAGCGAAGCATCTCATGGGGCAACGATTTCACCCATGCCATCGCCGCCTTGGGATCGTCCGCATACCACCGCTCGGCAAACTTCCGGGCGATGTCTACCGAATGGCTTGTGTCGGGCAGCTTCGCCAACGCGGGTGCGAACAGTTCTAGTGGCGGCTGGGGATAGGTCGCATGAAAATCCTCCGACAAATGGGAGCTGTATTCCGCGATGATTCTCAACGCCTCGGGATGGCCGGTGACAATCGCCTCACGTGCAATGCTCCCAAACGCCTTGCTTCGACCAGCCCGTGTGGGGAAGGCCGCCGCCAACTCCTCGGCTCGCGACGAATCGGAAATCCAGAGCCCTTTGAACGCTGTCGCCATGGCGTTGCTCACCCAGAGACCGGCAGCTTTTCTGTCCGAGGCATAGGCAATGAATGCCTCGGGATCCTTCTCGGCCCACATTGCGAGCAGATACCGTGATTCCATCCCCGCGTCCCTCATCCGAGTCAGGATGCGCGTTCGTGCTTCTGCCGTGGTCGCGGATTTGAACTCGGTCTCCAGACGCAGACGCTTCGCCAGATACGAATTCTCGACGATCGGTTTCGGGTCATGTGAAATCGAAGGCAACTCCGATTCCGCTACACCGTCAGCCGCTGTCGACGGCCGGGTGAGGATTCGGGCAGTCGCGAATCCGATGACGGCTCCGACCAACGCAAATAGCGATGCGAATCCCACACGCCTACTCATTGGTCTTCTCCAAATCGCGGAGTCGCTGTTTCTCTTCGCCATTCAATTTCGAATCATCAAGCGCCAAGAGCGCGGCCTCAGGGTCACTCCACAGCCAGATTCCAAACGCATGGTCGAGGGCGCCCGTCCGCAGGTTTCCATCTGCGATTTCCAAAGCCCACGCGAAAGCCGCCTTCGGATCGAACGGGGCCACCGCTTTTGCCAAACCCGTCGCCGCCTCATCGCGCACCTTGCCAGGTTGCAGCGTCCCCAACCATGTGGACGCGGCTTCGGGATCGCGATCGGCCCACTCGCCCGTCAGCCGCTGTCCGATGTTCGCGATTCGATCCCCGAGAGGGTGCCCGGCGATCCAACGTGCGCCGGACTCCGGGTGATACATCCCCATGCGACTCGCGGTGGTGTAGGCGGATAGGAAGGCATCCCGTAGTTCGCCATCAAGTAGTGCGGTCGCCACTTCTTCATCGGTGAATTTCTCATCGGCGCCCAGCTGCTCGCGAAATGACGGCGCGAGGTCAACCGCCAACTGCCAGGCCTGACGGTGATTACCCCGGCTTGCCGCCCCACTCAATGCGCTCCCGACTGCAATCCGACGCCACTCCGGATCCTCGATCGCAGAGGCATAGGCGAGGGCCTCGTCGAATCTCGCCCTTCCCCATGCGTTCATCATCCGAGCCGTCGCGTTGGGCGGCTGATCCTGAGTCTCGCGGAAGAACTTGGCATAGTCATCGCGCGACCATTGTCGACCGAGCGCCTCAAGCAGACTTCTGCGCGTGTAGCCCGACGTATGCTCGGTGATTGTCCTCCAAATCTGTTCGGGTGACATGTCGAGCTTCCGGAGAAACGCTGCCGCGTGCGAACCCGCGCGAGAGCCGCCATGCTTCTGCAACCACTCGAGGGTAGCTGGGAGATCCACCGCCGCAAGTTCCGACACGATCGCTCCAGCAGCTGGGCTGCGATCACGCACGGAAGGCTGATTGGTCAGTTCGGCTATTGCGGCGTGGGGATTGGTCTTCGCCCACTCTTTCAAAACGATTCCCACAAAGAGCGAACTCTCACCGGCCCACTCGAGCGCTGCCTCCGGATCGCGACGAGCCCATCCGGCAGCAATTCCCTTCTTCGCCAAGTCGCCCCATTTTTCCGCCCTCTCCAAGGCAACCACGGGATCGCGCTCTGCGAGTCCGGCAAAGCCGGCGGTTAGCAGCTCTCGATCCACCGCGGATTTGGCAAGCGTATCCACGATATCCAAGAGGCGCGATGGATCTCGGACAGCAAGATCCTTGAGCGCGGCGGCGATCACCATCTTGCGCCAATCCAATTCTTCGTAGTTCAGGGCCGCTTCCAGCGCCGCCTCGGGATCGCGCATCCCCCATGCCGCAAAAAACTCGATCGCCGGATCCTTTTCGGCCACCAGCTTGGCAGCGGCCTCCCGCGGATCGACGTCCATCCAGCGTGCAAGAAGAAGCGATTTCAGGTAATAGCGCTCGGTTTCACTCTCGAACACGCGATTCTTCAGCTCGTCATACCGCTTGGCAAAGGTTCCGAGTTTTGATTCGGTGATGGTGCGAATGTCAGGATCGGATTGATCTTCCGCTGGTTTCTTCTCCGGAGCCGGACGCGTCTGACTCCCTGAGGGCACCCGTCCGAGGAGCGCCCCTACAGTGAGACCAACGATGCAAAAGAAAGCGTTGATGGTTACCAAGTTCATTCGCCTTCGAGGATCTCGACTAGCGCGGCATGATCGTCCGGATTGAGGGGGAGCGCATCGAATGCCTCCCGTGCTTCGTTGGGAACGGTTGCGGCCCGGTCCAGTCGGATGAGCGCCCGTTTCAGCTTCGTCGTTCGCAGTTCGGGATCGGTGATCGAGTTGGCCCATTCGAGCGCGGTGTGCGGGTCGCGGTAAATGGCTCGCTCCACGATCGCCGAAGCTCCGACGTCGCGGGCCTTGCCCGGTTTGAGTTCCCGTAGCCACGCCGCCGCGCCATTGATATCGATTTCCACCCACGGACGCATCAATTCTCTCACGTGATCGGCGAAGCTCTCGTGGTCGGCGAACTGGGTGATCCAAGCGGCTGCCTCGCCGGGTGCCTCCTTCGCCCATGGATTCGTGATCGAGTGTCGCGACTGTTTCAGTAGACCGGGGACTTCCTGAAACGCCTCGACGACTGCAGCCCGGCTCGAAAGAGGAACTCCGGCATCGTGCACCAGTTCGTAGGCAAACCGGTTCCGACGATCACGGTCGGGAATCGCGAGAAGACTCTGCATCCCAGCACCGTGTTCCGCCTGGCGGAATTCCTGCCGGAAAATCTCACTTTCGCGATCAACGCGAAGCGGCTCGCCAATTTCGTCAAGAAGCGCTCGCGCACCTTCGAGATCGTAGGGAACCATCGCCTTGATGATGCCAGCGATGACCGCTTCCCGCAGTGCCTCGTTCCCAATCCGCCGCGCACGCTCCAGCGCCACTTCAACGCCCGACGTCGAGAGGCTCTGCCCCAGTTGCACTCCCTTGTCGCGAGCATCCTCTTCATTGAAATCGGAGTCCTCGCCCGTCGAAAAATGATCTGCGTCAGCGATCGCCTCGAACCAGTCGAGGGTCGCTTCGGGATCGCCCCGGATCAGGCTACGGAGATAGAGGTGCAAAGACATGAACTCCGGGAGCTCCTCGCGGGGAAGCCGGCGGTAGAGTTCCAACCAAGCCGTCGTGTTCGTAGATCCGCTCAGCGAATTCGTGAAGATATGACTCAGTGCGGCTTTCCGCTTCTCGGGGGAAAAACTCATCAGCCATTCGATCGTTTCCGTTGGCCGCTCACTCAGCGCAGCGTGGTAGTAGTGCCAAAGCGAAATCGATGCACCGCCGCCCTTCTGTTCAGGAAAAGCCAGATCCAGAACACTGAGTAGTTTCAGAGACTCGAGCGCTTTCTTCAGATCGGTCTGCAAAACCTCGCCGACACAGCTGCGTACCGTCTCCAGGAGTTGAGGATCTTCGATCTTGTCGACAAACGCCTTAATGGCATCGACATCCCGCTCTTTCATCTGGTCTCTGACAATCGCGCGAACCACATCGGTATCGAGAGACTCTTCATCCCGAAGGAGCACCGCCGGATCAAGCCCTCGATGCAGCCAAATACCCACGTACCAGTCGAGGGGAACCTCCAGTTCCTTGGCCGCGGGCAGATTAAACTCCGCATGCCGCGCCGCGATGAACTGCCTGCAGAAGTCGAGCATCGAATCGGGGGCATCCGCCAGAGCGGCTGCGGGATCACCCCTGAGTTCCGCCGCGGCGAGAGCAGAGCTGGCGAGGTTCTCGTCCTCGCCGAGTTGCTCGGAAACGTACTCGGCATCGGTCTCGGCGATCCGCATGACGATGATGGGAAAGAACTCCTCGGCGCGGTCGTCACCCCAGAAACCGGGCGAGTCGCCGGTTTCGTCGAGTTCGATCAAGGAGTCGATGAACTCCGTCATCGTGTCCGAATCGCTCTCGCGCAGCCATTGATACAAGGCAGTAGCCGAGCCGAGAACATCCCCCGCTTCAAAACGTTCGGCCGTCAATCGAAGCAGGCCTTTGCCTTGTGCAATCGCTGTCGGTCTCGGATCGGAAACCTGTGGCTCGACGATCCCCTCACCATCGGAGACCGGCTCAGGCTCCGCATCCTTCTGCGCACTCCGACGCGCACCGAATCCAGCCGCAAAGGCGAGCAGGATCGCGAGGATGGGAGCTAGTTGACGAAGCCGCATCATCTCTTGAGTTCCGGAATCCGTTTCAAGGATTCTTCAGGAAGATTGCTCACCGCCCAGTCACGGAGCGCCTGCTTGTTGCCAAAGCTTCCCTTGCCGAGGGTGTCGCTGATAAAGCTCGCCTGCGCTCTTCCCGGGGGGATCGACGAGACGTATTCCGCGAACTCGTCGGGAGCGTGGTTCAGCCATCTTACCGCCTCGGCGCTGATCATCCTCCGCGACACCTGGGGCGGCAGCGATAGAATCCAATCGCGTCGGCTTGCGGAATCGCGAATTCGCTGACTGAATCGCTGCAATGCGGCGAAGTCCGCATCCGGCAGCTCGGCCGATGCCCGAGCCGCCGCCATCAAAGTCTCCGTGGGTGGACCGCGTCCTACAAGCGCCCCCGCCACAAGCCTCGCCCGCAGACTCTCGTCTTCGGTGGTGAGAGCCCACTCGACCACGGTCTCCTGCTTCTTCACATCGTCGTAGACGTTCTGGCTCACCACAAGCTTGAGATCCTCGAACTTATCGGGCCCGGTCACGCCACCGTTCACTGCGGCCTCCAGTGCGGCAGGGAGATCCTCTTTTCCCCATCGCATGAAAACGGAGCGCGAAACGGGCAGTCCATGTTCGCTCGCCCAGGCGAAAAGCCCCTCGTGATCGACGTAGCCCCAGCCCTTGAGCACCGCATCCCGAGCCTGTTCACGCCATTGCGGGGGAACGCCGTCCAACTTCGCCATCGCAGCTGCAGGATCCTTCTTCGCCATCGCTTCGAACGCCGAGACGTAGATCATCTGCGCCAATTGAGGGAACTCGGAGACCAGTTCCGTGCGGCGGGAAGGATCCTGCGACGCCACTAGTTGTACCGGTCCATAGGCGACTTGCCGGCGAAGCTTCTCGTCGGAAATACTGCGCAGGAGCTCCATGGCGATATCGGGATCTTTCCCCGCTCCGCCTTGGAAAACGAGCGACACCATGTGTGCTCGAAGGTTCTCGGGCGGAAACACCATGGCTGCAGCGAAGGCCGCTTTCAGGTCCCGTGCGCCCCACTTGCGAAAGAACGACCGGCGGCGGCTCGGTCCAATGTGCTCCCTGTAGTGCGAATCGGGAAATCGTTTCTTCCACGCTTCGCGCACCGCCCACTGCACCAGGCGGTAGCCGGGATCGGTGTCGTAGAACGCATCGTCGACCTCGTGGCGAAGGTGACGCAACCGTTGACCGTTCGCATTCTTTGCCCGCTTCAGGATTCGCAGGCTGACATCGGCGAACGAAGGTTCCGATCCGTCAGCGCGCGGTAGGCGAAGATCCTCCGCAGGCTCTTGCCTGGTCGTCTCCAGCGCACCGAAAACCGCAGGGTCGATCCGGCGTTCCCTTTCCGGATTCCCGAACACCCATCCCATCACCGCGGCTGGAATGGTCAGTAGCCAAACCAGCCCGCGCCCCTTGAGTCCTTGAGTCATTGGTTGCGCCTATTGGACGATAGCTGGTCCGCGCTATTCAAGCCTTCATCTGCAGCGACTCGTAGCTCGACCTTCCAATGTCGAGTGGGCACGAGTCCGCTGGTCCAGAAGCACTCGACTTCTGGGAGATCGAGCTCCGAGACCATGTATCCAAGCCGTGCATTTCCACCGGAAACTGCGCTAGGATGGCGCGGTGAGGATCATCCGCGTCTATGCGACTATCACCATCACTCTAGCCGTCGCCATCGGCGCGGCGGTTTTTTGGTGGGCGGTAGCCAGAAACCGGACGGTGACGCTGAGCTTGAGCTCGGGTCAGGAAGGAGGCGTGTACTATCCGCTCGCGACGAGCATCGCGGACGTGGTCAAGCGCACGACGGATCGCATTCGCATCGAAGTCGTCGAGACAGACGGGACCGGGGAGAACCTGAAAAACATCGCAACCGGCCAAACGGATCTTGCCATCGTGCAGAACGACGTCTCCGGACACCGTGCGGTTCGGACGCTTGTCCCGCTCCACAATGGCGTTCTCCACTTCTGGGTGCTCGAATCCTCGGAAATCAATGGCATCACCGATTTGCAGGACAAGACGATTGCGGTGGGATTACCTGAAAGTGGAACACCCGAATTGGTGGCCGCCCTGTTCGCCCACTATGAGATCGGAGGCGGAAGAACAAAGCTGGAAGAACTCTCACTTCCGGCATCGTGCGAGGCGCTCAAGAGCGGAGCCGTCGATGCGATCCTCATGACGATGGGGCTCAAATCTTCCGCGTTCGAGAAGCTCGTCGAAGAGACCCCCGTGCGCCTGGTGCCGATCGGTGAAGAAACCGGCCCCGGGAGTGAAATCGAGGGCTTTCGCTTGTCCTATCCCTTCGTTCAACCGCGGGCCGTTCCGCGATACGCCTACGCACCCCCTCGGGAAGGCCATGCCGGCGTTCCTCCGCAGTCAACTCCGGCAATCGGCGTCCGTGCAATCCTCGTCGGACACGAGAATCTGCCACGCCGCATCGCCAAAGAACTGACCGGTATCCTTGTCGAAAACAAGTCTGCACTTGCAAAGATGCACCCTAGCGCCGCCGAACTCACCGAGCATTTTGACGCCGCCACTCTCCAGTTCCCGATTCACAGCGGTGCTACCGCTTACTACCAGCGGGATGAGCCCGGGTTCCTGCGACAAAACGCGGAACTATTGGGCTTCCTCTCGTCCTTGATTGTGGGCATAGCCGGGTTTGTTCTCGCAGCGCGTAAATGGCTGGACCAGCGTCAGAAGGACCGGATCGATGCCTACTACCTCGATCTCGACCGTATTCTCTCCAAACTGCGGGAGTCCGAACTGTCTGGCGACGATCTACGCAAGATGGAATCGGAACTGCAATCCATCAGACGAAACGCCGTTGCTCTCCTCGCCGCTGAAAAACTGCTCCCGAACGAATCGTTCCGCATCTTCCAGTCCCTTCTCAACGACTGCGAATCCGCAGTGGCCCGCCGCGCGGAGCGTAACGAACGGTCGTGACGCCCGAGTCTCGGCGTCAACCAAGTGTCAGCTGCTTCGTCTCGCCCGCCTTCACCGCCAGCCAATCGAGCGACTGGTAGAGCAACGTACGGCATCTTGCGCCGTGTTCCTTCGCACCGTCTTGCAATTCGTTCGCGGGCTGAATGTACTTGTCGGCGATGTCCTTGCCGAGATGACCACCGGCAATCGACGCCTCCACCTCCGCAGGTCCCATTTCCAAGTGGAACTGAAGACCGAGCACTCGAGAATCCATGGCGAATCCCTGATTGGCCGTCGCCTCGGAACTGCCGAAAAGTTCCGCACCCTCGGGGATGGAAAACGTCTGCCCGTGCCAGTGCAGCGGGGTGAACGAATCGGGGAACATTTCGATCAGTGTATCTGTCGCCTCCGCCGAACGCGTCACCGGGAACCAGCCGATCTCGGTTTCATCGTTCGCCTTCACCTCGGCACCGAGGGCATCGGCGAGAATCTGCGCTCCGAGGCAGATTCCGAGCACCGGCTTGCCTGAAGCGAAGTAGCGCCGCAGCCACGCCTTCTCCTCCTTGAGCCATGGGTATTCATCCTCGTCGTGAACGCCCATCGCGCCACCCATGACGATGAGCAGGTCGATCGACTCAGCGTTCGGGGGAGCGACACCAGGTTCGAACCACTGCGTTCGCGTCACCTCGTGACCTCGCACCTTGGCCCATTCGGCGATCCGGCCAAGCCCTTCGAAATCGACATGTTGGAACCAGTGGACGCGGATTGCTCCCGCACCCTCCATGCCTTTCGCCAGCGACTTTGGACGCCCCAGCAACCCAAGGGCCAGCCATGCTCCGACGAGAAGGATCCACCAGCGTTTTGCATTGGCGACGAAGCCCTCCGTCCACGAGGCATCTGAAGACAGCCAGACGACGGTGGCACTGAGACAAAGGAAAAACAGCGCCGCCCAGAACATGCCCAAAGTGACGGTGAGAAACCAGAAACCAGGCATCTTCTGATCGGCCCGCATCTTGTCGGGAGCCGGATAGAGCATCCGAACCGGGGCAAAGACGAGATACGTCATCCACCATGCCATCAGCGACGTGCACCCGCCCCGTATGCCACCCTCGCTGGAATCGGATTGTCCGTTGCTCATGAGATTAGATGATTCTTACTGCGGCGATCGATTACCAGCAGCTTTCGAAACAGCGTAGCGGAACTCGTGAGAGTTCGGACCGAAGCGCACCGGAATGCTGCGTCGTCGGAATTGTCACCAATTCCACTACCCATGCCACACCTATCGCCGGATCAATAATCGTCCGAATCGAAGCTTTCGTCCAGTCGTTGACGCGTCTTTCGCCTGTCCGCCCGATGTCCAATCTGCCGGATCTGCTTGGGCGTGAGTTCTTCCTTGCGGCGCATCCATGGCGGCGTGCCCCCGTCGCCCGCCATGATGGAGCCAAGGGGTTCGATCTCGGCGACCACGTCGGCGAGCCCGAACTGGCCGATCTGGGCTTTCACCTGCTCGGCTGACTTGTAACCGACCGGACTCTCCGAAAGATCGGGCTTTCCGTACCACCACCGGACGTCGATGCCTTCGGTGTGCTCGTCGATCGTCTTCGCCACAAGGGATTCGTCGATCTGCCCGTCCTTGTCGCGAAATGCGCGCATCGTTTCAGTCCGCGAAACGTTTCGGCCCGCGCCATGGGGACAAAACGAAAGGTAGTCGTCGTTGTCACGACCGAGCACGACGAGAATCGGCGCCGCCATGTTCAACGGGATGAGACCCAGCAGCGGATGCCCGTCGTCACCCCGCCATGCCGGAGTCGCGCCCTTGCCGTGCATGAAGATATCGCCACGCTTCCAGACGAAGTTGTGCTCGTTGCCGAAGTCGCAGACCTGGGTCGCCTCCGACTTTTCGAGAAAGCGCCGGTGGATGCTCTGGTGATTCGCCTTCGTCCAGCGTCCGACGTACTGAAGAGCCTCCCAGTAGTCCTTGCCCGCATCGGTGTCGTAGTCGATCCACATCGCGGGTTTCGGAATGCCTTTGCCGACCTTGCTCGTGTGTTTCTCGGCAGCCTTGTGTCCGCGCTTGTAGACCTGGGCACCAAGACCTCGCGATCCATGGTGGGTCACTAGAGCGAGCGACTCGAATCTCCCACCTCCGGCGCTCGCCTCGCGCATCGACTTCGCGAGCGCGCTATGACCGTGGGCCTCGAGTGCCGCCAGCTGGGCGTCGTCGAATTCGACCTTGCCGAGAAAGGCGAAGTGATTGCCGTCACCCTGATCGGCCATGTGGATCGTCGCGTGCTTTTTCAGGCCGGTGAGAAACGGATTTTCCCACACGTCCTCGTCGATCACCGGATGGTGGACGAGATCGTCAGGCTTGCGACCTCCAAACCCGAACCGCGTGGAGGCCATCAGATTGTCGAGCATCTCGCCAACGTCCTTCCCGCAATTGAAGAACGTCGCATACATCGAGCAGCAGATATCCGAACTGTGCGCGCTGGGGATCATCGCGTTCTTCACCGCGATAGCGCCTCCGACGGGAATCGTGCCCGGCGCCGATCCCGCAGGACACGCGTCGGGCATCACGGCCCCGCGCTCGATCACCGGCGTTCGCAGCAGCTCCCTCATGTGGCGCCGCACCTTGCCGATATTCTTCGCGTCCGCGTCGCAAGTCGCCTCGATGGCCTCGGCGATCGGACCCGGTTCGCCGTGCTGCGTCAGTTTCGGCCGCGACTTCGGCACCTGCTTGGCCACGAGTTTCAGAAGGTATTTCCGATCCGAGATCCCGCGCGCCTCGTACTCCGCCGCGACTTTCAGCGCCTCACCGATTTCCGGTCCGTTCTGCCAGCCCGCCTCGAGAAGATCTTCTCCCGTTACGATAGGCATGATCTGTAACTCGAAAATAGTCCCAAAGTGCTGTTACGCAACGCGTTTCGGTGCCGCATGGAAGTGACCCAATCCGCTTGATGCGGCCCCAAATCTTTGCGAACTTGATTCTGCCTCAATTTTTGTCCAATCCCCCAAGGATTCCCCAATTTATGAAAAGGTCCCTCAAAACCCTTCTGCCCCTACTTGTACTGTACACCGGAGCCGGTCTCGGCCGCGCTGAAATGGTCGTCTTCAGCGAGATCATGTATAACCCGGCGACCGGGAAGCCCGAATTCATCGAAGTCGAGAACATCTCGGTGACGCCTCACGATATCGTGAAGTGGAAGCTCACCGGAGAGATTGACTACACCTTTCCTGATTTCTCTCCCGGCGATCCGCAGGCGGCCTTCCTTCAGGCCTTCGAGCGGATCCTCATCAGCGAGGTCGACGAAACGACACTCCGGGCCGCCTACCCTTCGATCCCTCCGGGCGTTCGGGTATTCGGCCCGTGGACCGGCAGTCTCGACAACGCCGGCGGCAGAGTCTCACTGGAGGACAAGAACGGGGTGCGGATGTGCTCGCTCCGTTACGACGACGAGGGCAGATTTTCGCCGGCGGCGGACGGCACCGGACACAGCCTCGTTCTGCAGGACAGGAACTTTCCGATCGACGACTTCCGGCTGTGGGCTCCCAGCAAGTCGAATGGAGGAACGCCAGGTTCGGTTCCTGTCGGTTCGGCCGAGGAACCATTCCCGAGTCCGGAGGTGGATCTGACGGTCGGCATCCCCTACGTGAACTACGCTGACGAGTGGGATTTCAACGACCAGAACATCAATTTGGGAACGACTTGGAAAGACACGAACTACAACTACTCGCACAGCGGCTGGACACTCGAGAACGCCGGGGGCAACAACGGAGGGATCTACGGATTCGAAACCGCCGGGCTGCCATCGCCCGGGCTGCAAACGCCGATGCTCAACAGCAGTCAGGCAGCGAACCACATCACCTACTACTTCAGAAAGACGTTCACCTACAACGGGCCGACAACGGGCGTTTCTCTCACGATTGACCAGATCGTCGATGACGGCGCGGCCTACTATCTCAACGGCACGGACGTAGGGCGGATCGGCGTGCCTGCCGGAGCGGATTGGAAAACGACCGCGAACCGGACCGTGGGAGACGGTACGGAGGAACTCGCCGTCCTCAGTCCGTCCGCATCGCTGCTCGTCCAGGGGACGAACGTCCTCGCCGTGGAAGTCCACCAGACAAGCGACACCAGTTCGGACTGTGTCTTCGCCGCGCGGTTGAGCATTTCGGCGCCCACGCAACCCAGTCTGCAGATCAACGAAGTCCTTCCCGCAGGTGCCGGTGTTGGCTTCGTCGAGTTCTACAATCCCACCGCTTCGCCGATCAACCTGAACGGCTACTACCTCACGGACGATCCCGGAAACCTGACGAAGCACCAGATCACCCAGAGCATCAACATCGCAGCCGGCGGCCTCGGATCTGTGGGTTTCACCGAGTCCTCGCTGTCCGTCACCAGTCCGACGGTCGTCTACCTGACTGAGCCGAATGGCACGACCATCGTCAACGCGATCGATGCCAACGTCCCGCTCGACGGGCGCTCACTCGGACGCAAACCCGCTGGCAGCGGGACCTGGTTTCTCTTCACCAACCCGACGCGGGATCTTCCCAATACGAGTGCCAGCGGTGTGGCGGAGTTTCTCAAGCTGAGCGAGGTCCATTTCAACACGAACAACGAAGCCGATTGGGTGGAGGTCCACAATTCGAGCTCGACGGCGATTCCCGTCACCGGACTATTCATCGCCACCACCAACGACTTCTCCGACAAGGTCGCGCTCACTGGTTCGGTCCCCGGAAACGGCTACGCCAGCTGGAACGTCGTCTTCCCGACGAGCGGGGGCGAGATCACCCTCTTCCTGATCGACTCTTCGAACAATGTTCTCGGCGCCAAGGTGATCGAACGTCCAAACGGCCGCGATTCCGTTCAGACTTGGCCCGCCGGCTCGAACGAGTGGTACTCGTCGTCCACCGACACGCGCGACGCCGCCAACAATCCGGATCGCACCGAAGACATCGTCATCAACGAGATCATGGCCGACCCCCTTTCGGACCAGCGCAGCGGCGAATTCGTCGAACTTTACAATCGCGGTCCCAGCACGGTCGATCTCACCGGTTGGCGATTCACCGAAGGCATCAGTTTCAGTCTCCCCCCCGGAACGAGCATCGGCTCCGGCGACTATCTCGTGGTCGCCGCGAATTCCGCATGGATGAGTTCCGTCTACGGAAGCATCACCGTGGTGGGAGACTACAGCGGATCCATCGCGAACAAGGGCGAGGTCATCCGGCTCGAGGACAACTTCGGCAACCTCGCTGACGAAGTCGATTTCAGGGTCGGCGGCGACTGGCCGGAGCTCGCTGACGGCGACGGAAGTTCGCTGGAGCTGCGCAATGCATTCATGGACAACAACCAATCGTCAGCATGGGCGGACAGCGACGAGAGCCAGAAGAGCAACTTTCAGCAGTTCTCGTTCACGGGTCAATTCCTCCAGCTGCGCACGGAAGGCGGCCCGACCGACTACAAGGAACTGCACCTCAAGCTCGTCGGCGACGCCTACGCCCGTCTCAACAACATCGAGCTGAAACGCAATGGGACCGGCTCGAACCTGCTGCAGAATTCAACCACCCAATCGACCAATGGTTCGAGTGCCAGTGGCTGGCTCTGTCAGGGAACGCACTGGGCGAGCTTCGTCCAGAGCGGCGAACTCCACTTGATCTCCGACGGCCATGGCGACAACAAGGCGAACCGCTGTGAGATCGACTGCACCGGCATCAACCAGAACGACAACCTGACCCTGACGTTCCTCGCCCGCTGGGTGCATGGAAAGCCCACCATCATCGCCGAGCTCTGGGACCGCAGCATGGGAACCGCTTTCCATCTTCCTGTGCCGAATAATTTGGGAACGCCCGGCGCGGCGAACTCCGCGGTTATCGCGAACCCAGCGCCCACCGTGGCGGATGTCATCCACAGCCCGGCCGTCCCGACATCGTCCGATCCCGTGCGCGTCACTGCCCGAGTCGATTCCTTTGCTCCGCTGACTTCGGTGGATCTCGTGCACCGGCTCGATAACATCAACGGCAACGGCACGTGGCAGAACACGGCGATGAGTGATGATGGCTTCACCAACGGCGACGAGGTGGCCAACGACGGCGTCTACACCGCGACGCTCACGCAATACCAAAGTGACAACAACATCGTGGAGTTCTTCGTCGAGGCCACGGCGAACAACGGCGAATCCTCCAAGCTGCCGAAACGCGGGATGGACTGGCCGGCGATGTGGGTCGTCGACAACAGCACGATTCCGAACGACCTCCGCACACAGCGGTTCGTCATTTCGACCTACGACCGGGACGCGCTGGGTGGCGCGGGCGAGAGTTCGAAGTTCCAGTACGACTTTCCGCGGCTCTCGAACCACTACTTCAACGCAACCTTCATCTCGAACGAAGGCGAGACGATCATCTACGGCTGCGAACTGCGGAAAAGCGGCAGCCCATGGACGAGAAGCAGCGGCAACGGCCTGAGCCGTGGAAAATGGAAGACCCCGCCCGACAAACGCTTCCGTGGGTGGTCGAAGCGGTCATTCGACGACGATGCCGCGAACAACGGAACGCGCCGCTACCACAATCGCATGTGCCGCTACTGGCTCTACCTCTTCGGCCACGCGGCCAACGAGAACGAGTTTGTCCGAATGATTATCAATGGCGGGAGCCCCAGCCTCCGGGAGGATGTCGAGCCCGTGGCCAATGACCTGCTTGACCGAAACTTCGAAGACGGTGCCAGCGGCCACCTCATGCGCATCGACGACCAGTGGTGGTTCCGCGACGACTGGAACCGCGGTCAATCGAACGCGACTTGGCAATACAAGACCGACAATATGGTCCGCTACCACGCCGAGTGGATCAAACGCTCGCGCGAAGCCGAATACGACTACGGTCCATTTCTCAATGTCGTACAGAAGGTAGGGACCAACAACATCAACGAGCCCCAGGCCGAACGCCTGTTCGACCGCGAGTTGATGACGATGAATGCCGCCGTGCGCGGATACATCGGAGACTGGGACACCTTCACCCTGAACCGCGGAAAGAACGGCTACTTCTATCGCAAATCGACCGACAAGCGCTGGATGCTGCTGCACTGGGACAGCGATCTTGGCTTCCGCGCGAACGAGAACAACGTCGTCGGCAACCTGACCGGAGTGCGAAACTACTTCTACAAGCCCTACATCCGCCGATCCCTGAACTACTATCTCGACGAGATCATTAACAAATACGCGGGCGGTTCGGCACGCATGTCCGGATGGATGACCGCCGAAGAAAACTCGTCGAATTCCTTCAGCATCGACACCGGCGGATTCAATTCGTTCTTCACCCAGAGGCGCGGCCGCATCGAGACCGAGATTGGTAGCGCGCTGAATACCACGTTCAACGCGAGCGGAGCCACCAATACCAGCGGCAATACCATTGATCTCACCGGAACGGCGCCGTCCGACATCTTCCGCATCGAGGTGCTCAACCACCCCGAAGCGGTGTTCACGTGGACGAGCACCACGAATTGGAGTCTCACGGGCATCAATCTCGCCAGCGGAACCAACAACCTCATCGTCAATGGATTCGACATCGAAGGAAACATCCTTTCTACGGACGTTCATGTGGTCACGAAAACCGGGGACGCGCCTCCGGTGATGGATCTGGATTCCGACCCGGGATCCCTGAACATCAGCATCA
>CAJIAN010000260.1_pt1 | contig 19563 bp, 15 predicted proteins | sample 9199061 | NCBI WGS metagenome assembly CAJIAN01 (sample SAMEA7708264, study PRJEB35096) | sediment metagenome | biome: marine neritic benthic zone biome [ENVO:01000025]; feature: sediment [ENVO:00002007]; material: shallow marine sediment [ENVO:03000034] sea grass bed [ENVO_01000059] ...
AAGACGCGGATTCTCAACAACGAGGTCGCGCTCAATGACATCACCGAGGCCGATGACGTCAGATTTCTCTCCTTCGAACAGACTGCCGATTCCATCCTAATGGACTGGGAGGTCTCCTTCGTCTACGAACCAATACCGCTAGCGACATTCAAGGCCACCCGCCCAACCGAGTCGGTCACCTATCGCGCCAAGCTGACTCTGGCGAACGAGTATCCTCCACCGTTCGATGATCCGGAAAAATACCAGTGCGTCCGCCTCACGCACCCTGCCAAACCGGACTTTCATCTTCTCGGTTACGTGGACCGCACTACGGTTTGGGGCGCGTCGTTGCTTGCTCGAATGGAGTTCGAGGCACCCAGTGTTATCGTTTCGATTAGATATCCGTCAGACTCCTCGTCCGACTTTCACGTCGAGGTCACCGGATTGGTGCACCCCTCTTGGTATCTGTAGGCAGTAGTTCCGATCAGTTGCTGATGGGAATGAACTGAACACAATCCACGATGACAAGACCATCGGCGCCATCGTTTCTCACTTCGACGTAGCTCTTACCCCTGCCTGGATTCAGAAGGAATTTCCCAAGGGAAATGAAGAGACCATCAATGGGCGGCTTCTTGCGCTGGTCGAGCTTCAGTTTTGCGCCACCTCCCGCGTGACCGACGACAAGCGGCACGTTGGACGCCCTGTCCTCACCGCTCGTGAAGGACATTCGGACCTCATAGAGGCCGGCTTTCGGGATGAAGGGGATGAACAACACGGCTTTTCCCCCCTTTTCTCCGGAATTCTCGTCGTGCAGATAGGATTTCCCAACGAACGGTCGTGCATCACCACTTGATACCGTGAAGCCGGAGCGGAGGATCTTGTCGTCGTCGATCACGATGCCCTGCAACTGTTTCGGGTCCACTGTCCCATCGACGATCTCGAATGGTTTCCACGCAATCACCTGACCCGCTGCAAGCAAACGCTTTTGGAGAGAACCATAGTCGATTTTCTGCACAGTCGTTTTGCCATCGATGGCAAGGGCGGCTGCGGTAGCCGCCGATTGGCCGAGAGTCATCGAAACAGATTCGACTCTGAGCGCCGAGTAGGCGACGTGGCTCGCGCTGAGGCAAACCGGAACAAGGAGATTCGAACATTGTTCGGTCTTGGGAACGATCGCACCGTACGGGATTGGGAATGGCGAAAATCCTCCAATAGTCAGGTCTCCTTCGTTACGCACGCGTCCCTTCGTATCGACGAAACGTTGCACGTGGTGCACGCGAATCCTACCCGCGCCAAGACCCACCGGACGTGCGGTCGTTTTGGCACCGAGGCAATGCTGTTCAGTGAGTACAACGTCGGACACCATCCGCCGCGCTGCGCGAATGTGGAGTTGCTGCGGCCATCCATCACTCTCTGCGAACTCATCTTTCGCCAGGCCCCATTGAGAGATCTGCTTTCTGAGAGCAACCGGGCTTTTCAGATGGTGGGCCATCGTCCACATGAGGCCCTGCTGATACAAGAGGTGCTGCTTGGCGATTCTCTCCCTTTCCTCGTATCCGGCTTCGGGGTAGGCGTGACTTTGCCCAACGAAATCGACCGAGATGGGACCATTGTTTCCGGTATCGGTCTTGCCATTGGGGATCGGCTCGGATCGCCATGGAATGTTGAACCCTCCGGCGTTGTAGTGTCTGAACAACAACTCGTACCATTCCTCGCGGTAGCCTTTGGGTTTCTTCCACGGTAGGCGGTTCTGCTCGTCGCGAGTCATGCACATGCGGTATGCGTAGGCTTCGATGCGGTGATCACCGGATCCCTCCTTACCGGGGCCGCTCGGATTTAGGAATGGAAGCAAACCGCTGGAAGAATCCCCCTTCTTGAGATGGGGATCAATTGGGCGCAACCCGAACTGATGCTCTCCGACGTTCACGGGTCTTACGCCATTCGACGGCTCGCCGTAGGCGTCCTTCCCCTCTCGTCCAACCGTGTAGTGAACCCCGGCCGACGCCATCAAATCGCCTTCATATCCAGCGTCGATGAAAACCGATCCCGAGAGACGTGTCCCGGACTCCATGGTAATTGCCACGATACGCGAATTCTCATCCTTCTCGACACCGGCCACGCGTTCCAAACGCTCTCCTCGCAACACGGATACTTTGGCATCGGCGAGCATCTTCTCCAGAATCGCCAATGCGACAGACGGCTCAAAAGAACGAATCTCCCCAGCCGCCTTACCGAAGGCGTCGGCCTTCTGCCATTTCCAGTTTCCTGGCTGCCCATAGTGAGCCTGGACACTCTTGACGAATTCCGCCGCGATGCCACACACCATCTTGGGCTCGGGAAACTGACCGGCCCCCAATCCGTGGGTGAGCGCTCCCCCAATCCGCTGCTCGGGTGAAACAAGAACGACCGACTTCTCCATCCGCGCCGCTTGAACCGCGGCCGCGATCCCTGCGGGAGTCGCCCCATATACGACGACATCGTACTCGTTTGCCTTTGCTATGGTGGTCCCGGTGAGGAGCAGTGATCCGAACAGGGCGGCAGAGCTGGTGAACCTTAGTTTTCTCGCGTTACTCATGGCGGCAATCTCGCAACAAAAAATGGGCGGTCCCGGTGTGGGACCGCCCATTCAAAAATAATCCTTAACTAAAAATCACACCAAATTCAGAACCTTACCGCCGGCGACGACGCACGAGGAGCGCCGTGACCGAGCCAAGAATCAGAACAGCTGTGCTCGGCTCGGGGATGCGCACCAGCTGAACAGTGCCGGGACCGTCCGGGACCTGGCCGCCGAGAGTGGGCGATGTCACAAGAGGAATCTGCGCACCGTGAACCACCGACCCTCCCGTAAGGGCTGTAGGAAGATCAACAGCGAACGGAGCGAGTCCCGGATCGACCGGGTTGTCAGGAGTGTTGATACCAGTGGCGACGACAGCATATTCGTCGGAACCGGTAAGATCCGCTCCTGCAACGTTGCCGAAGACGAGGTAAAGTTGGGTGCCTCCAGGAATGATGGCCCCTCCTGGGTTGGTGACAGCGCCACCCACAGAATAGGAACCCGGATCATTGGCGACGTTGGGGCCACCGAACGTTCCGGAGCCAAACGCGGTGAAGGCACCTGCCAGTTGGGCCGGTGTGGAAAGCGTGGCCGGATCGACGTTGAATGTACCGATGGCGGAATAACCCTGACCATCGGGAATCAAGCCCGCTTGGTTGTTCGTGCCTGCACGAACGACATTACTGTAGCTGTTCGCAAAACTCGTGCTCGTGTACTGAATGGTCGAGTAAGCCGAAGTGACTCCTGCGAGCAGTGCGACGAGCGAGAGAGAAAGCTTTCTCATCGATGTGGATTGAGTGCGGTTGAGGTTCATGTTGGTGTTCAATGTTTCGAGTTGAGGATTACTTGTTTCGAATTGAATGGGTTGTTCGAATTAAATGGGTTGATTTACAGAGACGAAACTGTGTTTTAGGAGAAACAGGAGGGCTCTTCAATCCTTTTTTTTCGAAATGAAGAGCCCTCCCAAAATATTGCCGGATGGCAAGCTGGCGCGCTTTAGCCGCCGCCGTTGCCGTCCAAGTCAAGACCAGCGGGGATATCCAAGGTCAGGTTCCCGGCGCTTCCGCGACGCTGGACGATAAATCCGGAAGTAAGGGTGTCATCGGGGAACTCGAGGAAGGTCAGAGCACCCACCTTGCGCCACGCGCCGTTGTAGTAGTACTGGGTGTAACCACCGGGCGTGCCATCGGGAACCCAGACAACGTCTCCGGTGTTCTGGTCGCCCTGGGTCAGTCCCGCGCCAAGACCGGACTCACCGAGCTTCACGTCAACTGGAAGAACGCGGCTGAGGTAGTTGAAAGTGCCTCCACCTTCGACACCAGTCACCGTCGGCTTGGTCAATACGTGACCGGTGAAAACGACGTCCAAGCTTGAGGCCGCACGACTCTGAACGAAGATGCCATCCGTGAAGTAGACGGGCTCATCGGGGAACTCGAGGAAGCTCAGTGCTCCGACCTTCCGCCATGCGGTGTCGTAGAACATCTGCGTGAAACCACCTGCTCCGGGGATCCAGACGACGTCTGCCGTGTTCTGGTCGCCAGTCGTAAGCCCGGCCTCGTTACCAGCACCGAAGAGGTCGGAAATGGTTTGCGTGGCGCGCACCTCATAGCTGTCACCTGCGGCAACCACACCCGAAAGATCATCGACCGTGGTCAGTGATGTAGTGTCCCACGTGGAAACTTCCGTGTTGTATCCTTCACCGGATCCACCTGTGATCTTCACCGTGTAGTTGGTTCCGGAAGTCAGCAGGGCCGTGAAATCAACATCGTCATCGAAGAGCTGGTTGGGGAGCGCCGATTCGATGTCGCCAGCGGCGGAGACAGCGTTGTTCAGGTTCGAGGATAGGAGGTTGAACACGCCGGGTAGGATGGTCTCGGTGCGGTAGCCGACCGGGGCCGTCACGGCGGTGTTTTGAGCAAACAGCGGCTTCGCTAGCAAGAGCGCACTGGATGCAATGCCAAGGAGTGTAAGGGTACGCGTTTTCATTGTTTTAAAATCGGTTATTTTTGGGTGATTTTCCTTCAAGTTAAGGGCTTCGCAATTTCGTTGCAAGACTTTTTACACAATCTTTCTAACGAGATCGAAAGCGTTTTGTTACAGGTTTTTTCGGTTTTTTTGGGGCTGATTCTGCACCTCGCGCGCCATTATCAGAAATCCTCGGAAAATGATCCGAGAGATCAGGAACTGTGGATGATTTGAGCCGCCAAAAGAGCGGCTTTCAGCCAGTAACGACGTGTTTCGCCTCTTCCGACGCACTAACGACGTTTTTTCTTCGAATTTCCAAACAATCGCTTGAGAAATGGCTTCCGCTTGGCGGGCACTTCCTTGACCGTCGACGGGGCGGACTCGGGCAGCGGGCCGAGATCCGAAGGGAGTTGCGTGCTCCCGGGAGCGGCCGGCTCCTCGATGGTAACGCCGGGATCCTTTTCTTCTGCGCTCCTCAAGCGCTGCGGAATGAGACGCGGACGGGACTCCGGGAAGAGTGAGGGGACAGGCTCCGGGACCGGGCTCGCCGCGTTGACGACGTCCATGCCGCTCACGGTTCCACTGATGGCCTTGACGTTGGCATCGACGAGGTCGTCGCCGCCTTCGATGATGAAGGGCTGGAGGAAGATGAGGAGTTCCCGGCGGTTCCTCTCCTTCGAGGTCGTGCCCGTAAGGTTCCTGATAATAGGAATACGGGTGAGAATCGGGAGACCATCGGCGTTCTTCGTCTCGTCCTCCTGGATGATCCCGCCAAGAACAACGATGCCCCGATTGGGCAAGCGGACAGTGGTGTTCAGTTGCTGGGTGGCAATGTTAGGGACCTGGTTGTTCGAGATCGTCGTGAACCCGGTAATGTTCTCGTTCTGCTGGGAAATCGTAAGCGTGACCTCGTCCTTGGAGTTGATGAGGGGAATAACCTCGAGCTGGAGCAGCACTTCCTCGAAGCCGATGCTCGAGTTTACCGTGTCATTGTTAGTAACGCTGGAAACCGTCTGAGTCGGAACGGCGACCCTCTCACCAGACGCGATGTCAGCCCGCTGGTTGTTCGCGGTAAAGACAAACGGACGGGAAATGACCGAGAACTTGTTCGTGCTCTCGAGAGCGTTCACGTAGGTGTGAAGGAAACTGCCGATCTGCGCCCATACGTTGAGACCCTGGGCCGTCGCCAGTGGAAAGTCGTCCGGAGTGGTCAGCGTCAGCGGATCGATGATGGTGGGCCCCCGGTTTCCGGTAGTGCGATAGAGACCGGCTATGTTGACGACTTCGTTCCCGATACGGATGTCATCCACGGTGCGCAGCAGATCGAAACCGGTCCGGATGTCGTTGCCCAGTGTCACCTGGCCGATGATGGCGGAGATGTAGACCTGCCGGGGACGGATATCGATCTCGTCGAGAAGCTGATCGATGATGCGCAGGTGCTCGGGCGGCCCCGACACGATGACATTGTTCAGCTGCGAATCGCCGATGAGCAGCGTGTTTCCGATGAGAATGGACTCGGGACCCGCGAGCGCCTGGGGATCGCCCAAGGCTCCGCCGCCGATGCCGCCCCCACCGCCGCCTCCGAAGGTGCTGTTCGCGCCCCCGATCCGGTTGTTGGTGCCGGTGGTGCGGTTCGTGCCGGTTGTCCGGTTGGTGCCGGTGGTGCTGCTGGTGGGCCGTCGGGCGCCCGAGCCCGTCGTCCCCTCCTCCATGTAACGGGAAAGCGCGTTCTCCGCCACGGGCATGAAATCCTGGACGCTCAGGTATTTGAGCTCGCGTTTGAGGAAGTTGTCCACCTGACTCGGCGCGTCGAAAAGTTCGATCAGCTTCTTGATGTAGACGACATCGACCGGGCGGGCGATGACGAGCACGCTATTGGTGCGCGCGATAGGGTGGATCTGGACGGAATTGCTGTCCGGAGTGGATGCGCTCGCACCGGCAGCAGCGGCGGGAACTCCCGGAGGAGTGGCCACGACGGCCCGCCCTCCCGAGGATCCGCTGCGCTGGGACGACTGGGCATTGATGATCTCGTTCAGCGAACCGGCCACGTTCTGGGCTTCGGCCCGTTCCAGGGGAATCGCCTCGTGGGTGACCTGCGTGGTTGGCTTGTCGATATGCTCCTTGAGCTTGATGAGCGTGCGGATGAGCGGCGTGTTGTCCGTGACGATCACCGCACCGGCATTGGGAACAGGTGCGATGCTGCCCCCGACCGCCGCGTTGGATCGGGCAACGAGTTGGAACGTCCTTACCGCGTCCTCCGGCGTGATGTAGTCGAGAACCATGACGTAGCTGACCACGACCTCTTCCTCGGGCAGGTCGTCTGGATGGATGTAGACGTTGATCCCATGCTGGCTGGGCGGCTTCCCGGAGGCATTCAGGACCTTCGCGGTCTTGTCATCGATGTGGACGATGGCGAATCCGTTGAGAAGGAAGGATGACTCGATGAAGGGCACGGCCTCCTCGGGACTCAGGGGACGCGTGGCGCGGATGGTGAGCTGCGCCTGCGACACCGTGTTGTCGAGAATGAGCTTCTTCCCGGTCAGCTCCTCGTAGAGGGGCAGGATCGCCTCCGTGATGGGAGAGTTGACATAGTTGAATTCGACCGGCTGCTGCGCGCGGACCAAACCTGACATTGCCAGAAAAATTGCCGCCCCCAGGAGGGCAGTGGTGGTGCCCGGAGACGAACCTCCGGTGCGGCGGTGAGTTGATAGTCGATGCATGTCTATGTGTTGGAGAGGACGGAACACCGTTCCGTTCAATGTTGAGGAAGAATTCGCAGGAGCTGGGTTCCCGCGTTGGGCCGTGAGTGGGTCGGACCCAACGCAGGCGGGTTGATGGCTGGAAGAGTGTTAGGTTGAGATGGTCGGAGGCTAGCGGTTCGTGGTGGGCGGGAGGACGACCCTGCGGCGTTTGGGTTTCGCTGCCGTTCCGCTCGCCTGCGTGGTGGTGGCAGTTGGCGTGTTGCCGGCCGCCTGGCGCAAGTGCTTCACGAGAGCTTCGTTGGCTTTGGCCTGTGACTTCGTGTTTGTCCCGGTGCTCGCTGTCCTCGGTGTCGGAACATTACGGCGGGTTCCAGGCAGGTTCCGGTTCGCCGGGACCGTCTTGGGCGCGACACCGCCTTTCGGCGCCGCAGCGAGTCGCTTCTCGTCGAATCCGATCTGCGTTCGGTCGCGGCCATCATAGATGGCTACCATGGCCTCTTGAGGGTTTGTTCCATTGGTGACAGCCTCGACGACAATTTCTCCCTCGCCAGTGGGAGTGCCGGATCGGATCGTCTTATAGACGTTCTTCTTGTCGACGATGGTGACGAGGTATTTGCCGCCGATCTTTCCAATGCCGACAACCTTGTAATCATCGAGCGGATTCACCTGCTTCACAGCCTCGACGACGGGAGGTAGGATCTCCCGATCGAATGGGGAGTTGCCCCACGTTCCCGCATAGCGCTGCGGAGGGTAAGTGGGTGGCAGAAAATCGTCGTCCTTGTTGGTCGCCGACGTGCGACCGATTGCCGCTTCGAACGCGGCCTCGCGCTCTTCGGCTGCCTCTTCTTCTTCGGGAATCGGTTCGGGAGCGGGCGGCGGGCTGTCCGCGGGCTTACCGTCTGGCTTTGACGGCAGGACCAATCGCCGCGCGGCGGCGTCTGCTGCGGCGGGGGTGTCGACCGGCTTCGCCCCAGCAGCGGCACTAGGAGGCTGTGCGCCGGGCGGGGCTACGGCGGGCTTCGCGTCGGGAGGAGCAACTGCGGGTGGAGGAACCGGGGCGGCCGGCTTGGCTTCGCCTTCGGCCATTGCAATGATGGCACCTCCGCCCAGGAGGGCGGCCGATGCCACGGTGAGTGTCTGCAAATTCAATTTCATCTCGATTCTCCTGTTCGTTCAATTCTGCGCCACACTTCCCTTCGCGTAAAGCTGGCTGAGCACGATTGCACACTTTACGATCGCCGGATCCTTCTTGTCCGGCTTCAATTCAAAGCTGTCCATGGTTCGAAAGCCGTCGCGGGTCTGCAGGAGACTCAGGAAGCGCACCACTTCCTCATTCGAACCGCTCACCGCAGCGACGATCCCGATCTTGTCGAAGTTGTCGGTGCTCTCGAGCGCCACCGGTTTGAGACTGTCGACCGACACCCCGGCGAGGTTGGCGGCGTTGGTCACCGCACCTTCGAGCTTGGGTGCCTCGGTGGTCTCGTCCGTAAACGCGGGCTGCCGACTCTCCATCCATGCGCGGCGCTTCAGCCAGAGATCGCGCTCGGCCTCCTCGAGACTGAGCAGACCAATCTGGTCGCGGAGCTGACCCGCCTCGATGTCGGCGGCATCCTTCTTTTCGCGGAGGATGCGGAAACCGAACAGGTTCACTAGCGCGAACACCACGAGTCCAAAGGCTCCGAGCAATCGTTTTTCGCTACGCTTCATCGTCCCATTTGTATTTTCCTTGAATCTTGAAGGCAGCGGTCTTCTCCCGCTTGCGGGTGTCCACAGTCGGACGCTTCGTCCACTGCCAATTGAAGTCCTTGAGAAGATCAGACTTGAAGACCTTGCCGCCGTACTGGTTTGCCACGGTGGTGTTGCTCGCCTGACCGTCGATGACGACCATCCCATCGGTGATCTTGAAATCGACGAAGCGCACTCCTTTCGGCGGAAGGAGGCTGACACAACGATGGAAGACTTCGATCGGATAGCGGTTCCCGTCGAACGCCTTCTCGAACGTCCTCCACTTCGCCCGCTGGGGACCGATCCAACCGACCTGGGGTTCGAGGGCCGCGAGCTCGGCGCGGAGATTGGAGACCTCACGCTGCTGCATGAAGTAATTGAACAGGGCGAAGCCGACGCCCACAAGGTAGAGGGCGGCGACTCCGAGAATGATTTTCTTGCGCCGTTCCGCCCGGGCTTGCGCCTGGCGAAGCAGATCGACTTCCGCCGGCACGAGTTTCGATCCCTTGGCGGGAATGACAGGACGCGGCTTCTCTTCGACGATGGGCTGGAGTTCGAGTTGCTCCTTGACCGCCGCCTCGACACCGGAGTCCACTTCTTCCGTCCAGATGACGAATCCGGCGGGCTGCGTCACAACGCCTTCCACGAAGAGCTGCATGAGCAGGCACTTGATTTCGTGCACCGCGTCGAGGTCCAGGGTATCGCCACTGAGGGCCTGGAAGTAGACCAGCTGATCGTTGCGGGTGATCGCGATGACGATGCGTCCCAGTTCCTTCCAAACCGTGACGTGATTCCCGGGCAACACGAAGAATCGCGGACTCACGTCAAAGAAGTCGGCTCCCAGTTTCGGCAGCGAGTGGCTGTAGTTCGGTGAGAGAACGGTCGCCAGAACGAGATTCCTTGCCGCGGGCTCGGCGGGCTCTTCAGGTTCGCCGTCTTCCGAGATATCCAAACCTTCCAGCCCCTCGATGACGGGCTCGGATTTCTTCGGCTCTTCGGGCAGCGCGGGGAGCGGCTCGCCCTTGAGCGCCATCTTGTAGTCCATCAGCGTCCCGTTGACCGAGTCCGGCTTCAGACCCAGCTTCTCAAGCTGCATGTCGACGACATTGGGAAGCAGCGCCGGATCATCGGTCGCCACCCAAAGTGGAATGGCGAACGCGGAGACGAGGGGGAAGCCATAATGCGTCGCATGTCGAAACGGCTCGTAATTGCCCTCCTCGTCGAGTTCCCTCTGATCGATGAGTTCGAACACGCCGGACTGGCGCTGCCAAAGCTCCCAGCCTTCTTCGCCGGGGATCGCAACGATGGTCTCTTCCTCCTTCTTGCTCACAGGACGGGTACCTCCTCTCGCGATAGGATGACGGGACGGCTCTGACGATTGCGCACGACGACAATCAGCTTGCGACGGTAGTTGCCAACGATGCCGATGCTCTCGATGCGTTCGGTGCTACTGCGGGTGGTGAATCGTGATGCGACGAGCGCTGGATCTTCGGCGAGTCCGTCGCCTTCGACGAAGGCAAGCGCGTCCTGCACGTTCTGGAAAAGTTCATCGTCCTCGGTGTCGGGAATACCGTCTTCTCCGTTGCGCATTTCGATCAGCGTATCGACGTAGTCGGGCTCCGTTCCCGCGGCGGCGGCGATCAGTTCCGCGGACGCTTCGTTGATGTCGAGCTGGCCCTCGCTCCAGATGGTGAAGTATTCGCGCCACCTCGGCTGGAAGGAAGCGACCACATCCATCCCTCTCACTAACATTACCTCCTCGAGGTCGTAGAAAGGCCTGTTGAACGGATAGTTTTCGAATCCGATTTCCGTGTAGAATTCGTTCTCGGCTCCGTCATCGAATCCATCAAGTTGGTTCAAGTCGTCGGGATCGACCCAATCCATGAGAGCACGCACCACGAGAACGGCGTCCTCCTTCTCCATGCCCCACCGGTAGAAGAGTTCTTCCAGGAGCAATTGATCACCTCCTGCGGCGACAAGCCGGTTGATGTTGAGCCATCCCCCCTCGCTCCGACGCCGCACTTCGAAACCCTCTCCCCTCTCGTTCACCTGCCGCAGCATCGGATCCCACTCCTCGACGGCTGGGTTTGCCGCGATGGCGACGCCCATCTCCGCGAGCTGGACGGCGCGGAATCCCCGCTTCTGCGCAACGATGACGTCCATGTCCGAGTGCACGACATACACGGTCGAAAACACGGCCAGCGAGAGGATCGCCATCAGCCAGAACACCGCAATGAGCGACGAACCGCATCGGCGGCCGCGAGAGCGGAGTCGGAGGATGAGCGAGGAGTTGGACATCGCGGGATTCTAGGGCCGGCGCTTAAAATTTAACACCTCAAATCACTGAGGTTTACAAAATTTGTGCATCTTGGAGTCAAGACGTTCAATTTCAACCCATTTTGCTGTCGATGCTGATTGGCGTTCATCTTCTCTATCTGGTTCACCGCGAACGAGATGGTGGCACTGGAGTCGGTCTTCGCACGCTTGAGCCGCCCCCCGAATCCGTCCGCCCTCCTGGCCTTGTTCCACCCGGAACGGTCACGCCCGAGCCTGTCGAACTTCCCGTCCCTGAATTCGGCGTCCGTGTGGCGCCCTGCACTATCTGGGCGGGATCGGCGACGACCGGGATCCAGAACACCGTGCGGATCGGAGCGGAGTCGTCGTAGAAAGCGATCTGCAGTTCGACCATTGACGGCCGCTGGTTTGGCCGCACCCAATCCTCCTCCCACTCGTCGGTCTGTTGGTTGTAGAAGAGCCACTGCACTGCCCGGATTCCATCGATCAGGACAAGATCGATTCCTTCGTCTCTCCCTAGCGATCCGCTGTCGTGCGCTTCGGCTTCCTCTTCGTTGAGATATCGAACGCGAAACTGATGCCCTCCGAGCGGGGCCTTCTCCGTGGTCAGAATCACCTTCGTCGATCCCGCTGCCACGGACGCCCATGAGAAGGCGAGCGGATAGTCGCGGAGGACGAGTTCCGATTCGTAATAGCCGCCGAGTCCTTCCGGGGGCTCCATGCTCAGCTTCCCATTGCCGGGGAGGCCTTCGATGTTTCTTCGCAACACCTGGATGAACGAATGGAGATGCATCTCCCGGCCCTGGTTCTCCACGACGGAATTGCTCATCTGAAGCGAGGCCGTGGCGATCGCGTAAATACCTCCGATAAGTAGCGAGATCAGTCCCAGCCCGAGAACAACCTCGAGCAGAGTGAAACCGCGACGACGCGGATCAGCGGTTGTTCTGGTACATTGGTTCATAGCGATAGGTCTCGGCGATCTCCTCATACTGGTTGTCGCCCTTCTCCCACGTCGCACGGATGATGATGTGCCACATCCGATCGAGAATCTGACCGTCGTAGTTCTCCAGTTCGAGAATCGCGATCTCGCGTTCGTAGAAGACTCCGTTCTCGTCCTCTTCGAGAGGTTCGACCCCCTCCTCGAATTCCACCGCCTTGCTCGCCTCGGTGAGATAGCTCTCGAGGGTGCGCAACAACTTCACCTCCTTGCGCGAATCGAGCGCGTTCTGGGCGATGGCGTCCAGTGCGCGTGTGAGCGCGACTCCGACGATCCCAAAGAGGGCCATCGCCATGATCACCTCCAGAAGTACGAAGCCGGCGCCGACTTTCGCAAGCCGGCCCTTCGAACTGGAGCTCATGCGCGAGGTCATGGTGGCAATGTTAGGGATCGATGATCATGCGCTCGTCCTGCACCTTTGCGGTGAGCGGGTTGAAGTCCATCTCGATGAACCCGCGATCGTTGCTGAAGGCGATCGTGACCGGTTCGCAGATCCCACTGGGATCGAAAACCCACTCGACAGACTTGGGCACGCTGAGGTCCTTGTCGATCCATCGCTTCCATTGGATGGTCATTCCTTCGGGAAGTTCGTAGCGCGCGATGATCCGCTGCTGCGGTCGCGAGATTTCCTCTTCATCGTCGAAAAGGCTCGGCCCTTCGGACAGCCGTTCGTTCTGGTTGCGGTAGAAATCATCGACATCCTCCTGGCGGACATGCGTCTCGCGAAGCATGAAGAACGTCTGGTTCATGAAGATCGAATACGATCTCTGCGTGCTCACCGAACGCCGCATCGCATCCCTCGCCAGCTCTTTCATCTTGTTGGCAGGTCGACGCAGGCGCTTCTCGTCGGAAAGCGAGTCGAGACTGAAAACGGTGAGCCCGATGATCAGCGACGCGATGAAGAGGCCGATCATCACCTCGATCAGGGTGAAGGCCGACCTCTTGGAGCACGCTTGAATGGCGGGGTTCATCGTCATGGATTGGACAGCCCCGGCAGCGGCCACGTTCAAGTCATGGCAGCATTAGCAAGCGCAAGAGGGAATGGAACCGACGAATTACTCGTCCCAGTTGCCAATGTCGTCTTCATCTCCCGGCACTCGATTCGGTCCCGCGGAGAAGATGTCGAACGATTCCGAATTGTGCTGACCGGGATTTCTGTATTCGTAAGCGTTCCCCCACGGATCCTTGGGCAGTTTCTTCATGAACTGTCTCCAGCGCTTCACGTCCCCGCCGGGGCGGTTGACAAGATCCTGGAGTTGGTTTGGCGGCACGAGGTTGTCCATCTCGTAGGCCCGCAGAGCCGAGGTGAGTGTCGAGAGATCCATCTTCACCCGCTTTTCCTTGCCGGATCCGAGAACCCCGGTGAGATGAACGATACCGGCACCGACAAGTAGGGCGACAATGGCGAGAACGAGAACCATTTCGATAAGCGTGAAGCCGCGGTTGCGGCGGAGGCGTTGCGTTGTGGATACTTTCATGATGTGAAGAAGGTGTTTATTCTATAAACGAGTCGAGGATGCGGTGCACGTCCACCGCGCGTACTGAGTATGACACTCGAAGAGCGCAGGATGTTCAACCGGCGAGCGCCTATGGTAATACGATTTGCCTTGTTTTCCAGTGATTATCGGTTCTCCAGACCCGAGATCGTCTGGAAGATGACGGAAATCATCATATAGGCCATGATCCCAACCATGCCCGCCATCAGTAGCACGACCATGGGCTGGATCAGGGCGCTCATCTTCTCGATGCTTTTCTCGAGTTCCTTGTCGTATCGAACAGACGCCCGCTCGAGACTTTCGCTCAGGCGGCCCGTCTGCTCACCCACTGCCACCATGTCGATGAGCAGGGGTGGGAAGAACCCTGCACGCTTCAGCGAACGCGACAGCGCGGCACCCTCCCCGACGTTTTCGATCACTCCCTTCAGGAGCGATTTCAGATAAAGATTCGGAGTCGCGTCCCGCCCAAGTTCGAGAGCACGCAGAAGCGTCAGTCCGTTTCCAACGAGATTCCCTAACGTTTCCAGAAACTGCACGTAGAACCGCGTCCTCAGAATCGGACCCACTATCGGCAATCCGAGTTTCGTCCTGTCCCATCCCTCCCGGTTCTGCTCCGCCTTCACGTACGATCTCGCGAACATGATCATGCCGATGAGCATACCGATGATCAGCCACCAGTAGCCCTTCATGAAGTCGGAGAGTCCGATGACGAACTTCGCAGCCCCGGGCATCGTCCCGCCCGTGTTGTCGAGCAGCATCGTCAGTTTCGGAATGAGGAACGTGATGAACAGGATTGCCACTCCGACACCGGAAGCGAAGAGGAAGGAGGGATAGATGAGCGCAAACAGAACCTTGCTTTGGAGTTCCTGAATCGTCAGGAGGTACTGTGCCTGGCGTTTGAGAATGGTCGCGAGCGCACCACTCACCTCGCCCGCCTGGGCGAGACTGCAGTAGAGATCACCGAAGCTGTTCGATGCCCTCCGCAACGCATTGGAGAAACTCGTTCCGTCCCGGACCTCCTGCCGGAGAATGCGTGTCACCGTCTTGAGCGCGGACAACTCCTCGCGGTTCTCCATGATGCGCAACGCCGGCTCCAATTGAAGCCCGGCTCCGATGAGGTCACTCAGCTCTTCGGTGAACAGAACGACCTGCGCTCTCGAGAGCCTCACCGGACCGTCCGGCAACGGCTCGTCCTCGTCGCTGCCGCTGGCGCTCTTCGCTTCCGTGGCCAACGCGCTCTCACCATTGCTTCCCGCCTTCTTCGCCACCAGCGCGACCGGCTGCAATCCGCTGCGGTCCAGACGTGCGAACGCCTCCGGACGGTCGCTCGCTTCGAGTTCGCCCTCCGCCTTGCTGCCGTCGGGCTTCAGCGCTGTGTAGGAAAAAACGGGCATCGCTGCTGCTAGTCGATCGAGGCCTGGAGTTCGCTGGTCGTCGCACTGACGACTTCCTCGACCGTGGTGTCTCCACTGAGGACCTTGAGATAGCCATACTGCCGCATGGGGAGGAATCCGTCGCGGATCGCCTGTTCCATCAGCTCGGCAGCCGAGTGACCGCGCACGATGGCTTCCTGCATCGCCGGAGTCACCAAGGCGATCTCGTAGATGGCCATCCGACCGTAGTAGCCGCTGTGGCGGCACTTGTCACAACCATCCTCGGCGGCGGCGTATGTGTGCCCCGGCTTCCCGATCGGGAAATCGATTCCCGTGAGATACTCCGTCGAATACTCCTTGGGCACCTTGCAATTGGGACACAACCTGCGCACGAGGCGTTGCGCCAGGAATGCCCGCACCGCGGCGGAGACAAGGAATGGTTCCACTCCCATGTCCGTCAGTCGGCTGATCCCGCCAATCGAATCGTTGGTGTGCAATGTGCTGAACACGAGGTGCCCCGTCAGCGAAGCACGCACGGCGATCTCCGCGGTCTCGAGGTCGCGGATCTCACCGATCATCACAATGTTAGGGTCACCACGCAGAATACTCCGGAGACCGTTGGCGAAGGTCAGATTGATCTCGGGCTTCACCGCGATCTGCATCACACCCTCGAGCTTGTTCTCCACCGGATCCTCGATGGTGACAATCCGCGTTTCCGATTTGTTCAGAGTAGAAAGGAAGGTGTAGAGCGTCGTCGACTTACCGGAACCAGTGGGTCCGGTGATGAGAACGATGCCGTTCGACATCGAGAGCAGTTGTTCGACGTCCGTGCGCACCTTGGCGGTGAGTCCGAGACGCTCGATCGTGAACTTCTCCTGGTTGAGAAGACGGAGACTAACACTTTCGCCTTCGACGGTCGGGATGGTGGCGACCCGCACGTCGATGCCCTTCTCATCCATCTGCAGATTGATCCGGCCGTCCTGAGGGAGCCGGCGCTCGGCGATGTCGAGCTTCGACATGATCTTGAGTCGGGCGATCACCGATGACTGCAGGGCGCGAATGTTGTCCGGGACGGCGACATCCAAGAGCACGCCGTCGATGCGGTAGCGAATGCGCAAGTCATCGGCAAGGGGTTCCACGTGAATATCCGTGGCTCGCTGCTCGAGCGCCTCGCGGATGATCTGGTTGACGAATTTGACCACCGACGCCTCCGCGTCATCATCGTCGATGACGTTGGCCTCGTCCTTGTCGACATCGAGCGCCTCGAGATCGAGATCGCGACCCATGAGGATCTGCTCGAAGGTATCCGCGCCCACACCATAGAGTTCCTGGATCCCCTGAAGGATGCGGGTGCGCGAGGCCATCGCCCATTCGATCGGAAACTGGATCATCTGGCTCGCAGCCTGACGTGCGTACAGATTGAAAGGATCATAAGTCGCCAGCACGAGACGTTCAGGATGGCCGTTCAGTCCTGCTCCGTTCGCCCCCCCGGACTCGTCGCCGACCTCTTCCTCACTCGATTCCGATTCCTCTGCGTTCTCCTCGTCCGCCTCGGATTCGCGCTCAAGAAAATCATCCTCCTCCTCGAGTTCCTCACCCTTCCCAAACCACAGCGGCAGCAAACGGTACTTCAGTGCCAACTGCGCCGAACAGATCTGCTTCAGCTTTCGCCGTCCTTTGGGATCGAGCGTATCCCGCCAGGGAATCTTCAACTCCTCGCTGATCACCTTGAGAAAATCCTCCTCCTCCACCAACTGCGTGTTGAGCAGTTCCTCGATCACCGAACGCTGCGCGATGGCCGCGCTGTCGACCACCCTTTGACAGGTTTCGAGGTCCTCGGTTCCGCTTTCACGGGCTGAATTTAAAAAGATTTCCTTCATTGAGTGAGGGGGAGGCCCATGGGCACACCTCGGGAGGGAATGGGCTTTACGTTATTCCTTAGATCAAGGAAAGCCGAAAAACGTTCAACGTAATCGTGTTTTCCGGCGAAATCGACCGCATTTTTCCCGTGAAACGGAAAATCCGCACGCGACGACTTACCCCGTGTGGATTCATCAGGGCGCCGGGCCCCCGAAGATTTGAAAATCTTTAGGCGTGGCTACTGGGAGGGCACCCGGAAGAGTTTTCCGCTGAACGGACAGCGTTCAACCGCGCCTGCGGGTTTGCCTTTCACCTCCACGAGAAAGTTCCCGTAGGGACTCACCACGTAGCCGGGTTTTCCCTTGGCCCATTTTGCGGTCGGGGCACTGGGGACCGGTGAAATCTCCTTCTTTCTCGCGGCCTCGGGAGTTGCGGGTTTGGTGGGGGCGGTCTCCTTCTTTTCGGCAGCCGGCTTCGGCTCTCGAGCCGGACCTTCCGGCTTTTTGTCTACCTTTTTCGGCTCTGGCTTGGGTTTCTGCGGTTTCTTGCTCGCGATCTCGGTTCCCGCCGCAGGAGGGACGAGAAACAGCTTGCCGGTGTATGGACACCTCACCTTCGTTCCTGCCGCCAAGCCTTCGACATTGACCACTTGGGATTTCTTGGCAAAGGGGCTGTAGACGAGGTTTTTCTTGTCTGGAACTCGCTTGCCGTAGGGCACATCCGAGATCACGAGGCCAGGATTGCCTCCAGTGTCGCCGGCGTCGATTGTCCGCGTAGACTTGTCCTCAACCTTGGAGGTGGATCTCGGAGCGACGATGCGAGACGGCGCGGCGCGCAATGGTAGGATCGTGTTGACGACCATGGGATGCTCGCGCCTCGATTCCTCGGCCATCGGCGTCCGGAAGGGCCTCATCGTGTACGGACAGAGGACCTCGCTTCCGGCTGGGAAATCACTCACGTCGACGAGTTTCCGAGTATCAGTGTGCGGGGAATACACAAATCCAGCTCTACCGGGAACCTTCACCCCAACTGGAAGCCCGCCTCGGATGACCACGGGCAACCTTGTAGGCTGATCGCTCCGAGTCGCAACCATGTCGGTGAGCGGACGGGTCGGCTGCACTGAACGATGCTGTTCGGCCGCAAGTAGCCGTTCTTCGTGGGTCTTCGATAGATAGCCAATCAGGCTGTCACGCTGCATGCCGCTCAGAACCTCGGTCAGGGGCAGACGGCAGGACGTTTGAGTGAGTGCAAAGGCGAGACAGACACTGGCGGGACCAATTCGGCAAATCATGTTGAGCGGTTTCATGGGTTCCTCTGGTTGCCTAGAACTCACTAGCGAATCCGGCAGCTCCAAAACATGAAGATATTAACGAAAATTATGGTAAACTCAATAAAATCTTTTCATTTTTGGAAAAAACCTTAAATTTTAGACGCAGAATTGGGAATGAACTGTTAAAAGTTTTGACGGAAAAGCTTACATTTGATAGGAGAGCAGGCGGTCAGGCGGGACCAGACCAAAGGAATTTTGAGAGATTTTAGAAGATGTGCAGGCGCCGGGATTTCAGTTCGTTTCGTCTCGCGGGCGCACTCCGGCAGAGCAGCCGCTGGTGCGCGGCGGTGTGTGCCTACGCATGCGTCGGGTTTCTCGCGTCCTGCGGCCCGGATACTCCCGAGGGTCAACTCCGCAAGCTTGGCCTGAACGTGTCGCCGGAGTCGGTCGTCACCGCCGCCACGGACAATCAAGTCAGCGCTCTCGAGCTGCTGAAACGAACCGGGGTGAACCTCGAGCACCGCGACGAGGAAGGGCGCACCCCGCTGATGCACGCGGCGGCCGCGGGAAGTAGTGACGCCGCGGATTTCTTCATCGAGCAAATCACCCACATCGACGCCACTGACCGTGGCGGGGTCACCGCGCTTGGTCACGCCGTCCTCAATTTGAAGACGGCTATGGCCGTCGACCTCCTCGAAAGGGGGGCGAACCCTGACATCGTCATCAAAGACGGACACTCTCTCCTCGCAACCGCTGTCCGCCATGAGGATCGGCCGATGCTTGCTGCCGCACTCGAACACGGTGCCAGCCTCGGAATGAACGAAGCGTTGTGTACTGCGATCCTTCACGACCTCCCCGAGTTCGCGCGCGAACTGCTCCGCTATGGTGCGAATCCGGACACGCGAGCCAATGGAACCCCGCTTCTCGTTCACGCGGTTCGGACCGGCAACAACAGCATGTTCTCGCTCCTTCAACTCTACGGCGCGGATCCTACCCTAACCGATGCAAAAGGAAACGCCGCTCTCCACGCCGCGATCGCAAAAAAAGACATGGCCAAAGCATGCCTTCTGCTCGAGAAGGGAGCGGACCCGAATCAGCCCGATGGGAACGGTGCTCTACCCCTGCGAATGCTGTTGAACTCGAAGAACACGGAACTGCTGGAGCGCCTCGTCGCCGCAGGCGCCGACGTCGAAGCACCCGACGGCGACAACCATCGACCGCTCGCCCACGCGATCGCCGCGAAGGATTGGGAAACCGCGGGGTTCCTTCTCGATAATGGAGCGAACCCCGATGGCCCATGCCGGAACGAGGCGTCGCCTATGGAGATCGCGTTCCAGGACAACAACG
>CAJIAN010001089.1_pt1 | contig 19433 bp, 16 predicted proteins | sample 9199061 | NCBI WGS metagenome assembly CAJIAN01 (sample SAMEA7708264, study PRJEB35096) | sediment metagenome | biome: marine neritic benthic zone biome [ENVO:01000025]; feature: sediment [ENVO:00002007]; material: shallow marine sediment [ENVO:03000034] sea grass bed [ENVO_01000059] ...
AGAACCGAGACGGCACTACCCGCGTGTTGTTGAACGCCACGGCATCACCGTCCCGGATGTGGCTGCAAAAGTCCGCGAATCTCCCGTGCGTGATGTTTTCCTCCTCCCGATTCACGATCATCATCCGCGAGCTGTCACGACGGTCGAGCGGCCGCGAGGCGATCAGTTCCTCCGGAAGTGCGTAGTCGAAAGCTCTCGTCCGCAGCGTCATTTGGCGGGCGACGGGCGGTGGGCATCGCCAGTGGTGACGCTGTCGAACCCGATATCGTGCGCGAGGTGCACGACGACGTGCGCCAATTCCTCGACGAGCTGACGGTGCCTGACTTCGAGAAACACCCACCAGAGGAAGTAACCACCGACCAGCCAGAGGAACCCTAGGGGGGAGCCCATCTTGAACGCAAGAAAGAGCAGCGACACCGCGATGACGGCGCTGGCGGCAAGGGTGAGGGTGGTCGCTTTCGAGGAAAAGCGGACGCGCGTGAGCTTGCTCTCGTCCTCGTGATATTCGGTGACACTCGTCATCCTAACCATCCACCAACGACTCTTCCTCACTTCGAGGTCCCAGTCCCGCCAGCCGTTGTCGAGGGTGAACGGCCAGCCCATCGGTTTCAGTGTTTCCACGGTGCGCGAGAGAATGGTGTCCCGGTCGTATCCTTTCTTCTCGCTCCAGAGCGCAAGCAATCCGACGCGTTTCCACACACCGAACTTCGGGAGCACGGTGATCTTTCCGCCGAAGAGCGGACCGCGCGGTGTCACTCCGCGACGCAGACTGCCGATGAATCGCGCACCACCACGCAAAATCGGCTGGGCGGTGCAGAGAAACGCCAGCATCAATCTGCCGCCCAAATGCTGGAACGGCTTCTCGATACGCCGCCGCATGGACTCGCGAATGGTGAATCCCAGCGTGACGAGAAACATCGTCAACGAACACCAGGCGAGCGCGGGCGTGAACAATCCAAGCACGAGCAGCAACACCACGAGCGCCACCCACGGGAAGCTCGTCACGGCATTGAACAACTCGGGCTGGGTCTGTGCGTAGATCGTCTGGAATGGCGCGTATCCGAAAACCCCTTGGTAAATGCGCGGCATGCGCTCCGAGGACAAGGGCTGACCCGACTGATAGACGACGCCATGCCAGCGCGCGCCGCCGAGACGGCCGAATCGCTGGGCGTGGCGGCCGATGAGCAGCGCCTCCGCCTTGCCGTATCCAATCTGCTGCTTGAGATAATTCCACACCGTGTCGCGGCGGAAATGCCAGACGAAGGCACCCGGAAGGTAGCCGATCTGCGCTCCCTGCTCCTCGAGCCGCCAACAGAAATCCACATCGTCGCCCGCCCTTCTGTATTCCTCTGCAAATCCACCGACCCGATCAAAGGCCTCCCGAGTCACGGCGAGATTGCACCCGGGCAGATGTTCGGCGACGCGGTCGGTGAGCAACACATGCGAAGGCGAACCGGGCGCCGCGGTCACGCAGGCCTGCACGAGGTTTCTCGCTGCGGGCGGAATGTTAGGACCTCCGGCGGCATCGTAGCCATCCCGGAGAAATCCGTGCGCGAGATACAGAAGCCAATCCTCATCCGGCTCGCAATCGTCGTCCGTAAAGGCGAGAATCTCTCCACTTGATTCCGAAGCGCCGCGATTGCGCGCCGCGCTCAGTCCCCGGTGCTCCTGAAGCACGTAATTCACTTCGGAAAACTCTCGGACGATCTGCGGCGTGGCGTCACCCGAACCATCATCGACAACGAGAATCTCGTAGTCGGGATAGTTAAGCTTCTTCAGCGACTGCAGGCACTGGCGAATCGTCTTTTCGCCGTTGTAAGTGCACACGATAACGCTGATTTTCGGAGTCCGCGAAAGATCGAGCGCATCCGCCGGACGGCTGATCAACGGGAGCCGCTTCGCCAGCTCTTCGTAGGCGGGCTTCGGCTGGCGGTCGCGGTCGACAAGACCGAAGTCCCAACCTTCGACCCAGTTGCCACCGCGATACCACGCATCCGTGAACGCAAAAACAACCGAACCCGCACCGCCCGAGCCGAGCGATTCGGTCAGCTCCCAGTCGACCATCGCGGTCTGCGCATTCCGGCCGTGGGATTTGGTGTCGACGCCGAACTCGCTGATCAGGAGCGGCTTGTCACCCGCGAGATTCTGCAAGCGTGCGAAGTATTTCGCGAAGGCCTCGCGTTCTTCAAGGTAGATGTTGAAGGCGACGAAGTCGGCGTTGTCGGGATTCAGGTACTCCGTCGAGGGATAGTTTGCGTAGGCGAACAGGGCATTCCCGTCCGCCTCTTTTCCCTTCTCGATCATCTCCTCGAGCAACAGCTTGACCTTCCGGACTCCCAGCCAGCGCACCAACGTCGATTGGATTTCGTTGCCGACAAAGTAGCCACCCACCGCGGCATGCCCGCGGAAACGGTTCACCACTTCCTTCACGCGCCTGGCGAGAGCGATCCTCTCGGAGCGTTCGTGCATGAAGTCGACATGGTCGGTCCACGGCACCGAGAGAAGCGTCTTGAGTTTCCGCTCGGCACAGGCGTCGAGAAATTCGAGCACCGGTTCTTCGTAGACGCGGACGACGTTCACACCCAGCGACGCGATGAGATCGAGATCGTCGCGCATCCTTGCAAGCTCGGGGAGTCCAGCTCCATCCGAATCACGCTTGGCGAATGGGCCGTAGGTCACCCCTTTCAGGGCGATCTTCTCGCCCCCCACATAGAAGAACTTCCCCGAAACACGCAGGCGCGCCCCGGCGCTGTCGTCGCTGGCCGACATTCGCCCTACCCTTATGCAGAAATCGCACAGTCAAAAGCGATTTTGTCAGAGCAGTCGACCGCGGTTCCACTGGTAGTCGATCGGATCGACCTCGTAGCAGATCTCCGGCTCGACCGGCTTGTCCCGGAAGAACGCCCATTCCTGCTCCCGCACATGCACGAGCTTGCTGCACCATGCCTCCTCGTCCCGCGTGATGGTCACGATGTTCATCTTGCAGTTCCCGGTCGGAGCCATGGCACAAGGTTTGTATTTTAGCACCGCCTTTGCCTGGTAGATGGAGTCGAACGGTGTTCCTGGACCGAGCGCGACGGCCATCGACCGATCGATCACCGCATGCGCGCAGGCGTCCGGAGAACGCACATCGATCGTCAGTTCGTCGCCATCGTCCGCGAGGTCGATCTCGCCGTGGTGGAATCCGAAATCGGTCATTCGATTCCCCGCCGCGCTGATCAATCGGCTGTCGCAGTCGCTTCGGAGGAAATAGAGACCTTCGAGGGGATTCCCGTTCGGTTTGTAGCGCACATAGAGCCGATAAGCGACGTGCCGGTAGCGCATCCCGAACACCGCCGGCACCCCCTTGGGACGCATCGCGTCGACCTCGGAGACAACGACGTTCCAGAACGCGAAGCCGCCCCGACTCACCAGTTCGAGACCGGGAGGAATCAGTCCACGCACCGCTTCCTCCGGAGTGCGGAAGGTGAAAAGCCAGCAGCGGTCCACGCGGCCACGCATCGTCAGCGGGTTCTTTTGGAAGAGGCTCATCGTGACGCCAGTCCTTTCACAAGTCTTGCGAGTCCCCACAACACGAGGATTGGGAGAGAGAAGAAAAACACGATGATCGCCAGCATGACGAACCCCGACAGCAAGCCTAAAAACCCACCCGCCAAAACCGAGAAACGCTCCAGCAGACTCTCGTAGACCGCCGGAGGCACGGCAGTAAGGAGCATCACCGCGATCGCCACCGCCATCGCACCAAGATACGCCTTGGCCATCCACTCCACCTCCGCGGCGACTAGGCGCTCCGAAGCAAGCTTCAGTCGTTCTCTATCGCTGCTCTTCATTTTGGATTGCTCCATCGCAGATCTTTCCAGCCGAACGCACCCGGCTCCGGCAGACCGTTGCGGATCTGCACGTCGGTGAAGGGCGTGCTCGGGACAAACGCCTCCGGTAGCTCCGCGCATTCGCCCCACGGTTCTCTCAATCCCTCCGCGAGAATCCTTACCTGCGCCCTCGCAACCAATGGCGTCTTCATCAGCCACTCGCAGAACACCGCGAGCATGCGATGGCACCACACTGGCGCCTTGACGAATATCGGGCGCTTGCCGACCACCTTCGCCACCTGCCGCACGACCGCTTCCAAGGTCAGCTCATCGGGACCGAAGGCCGCGAACGTTTTGTTCCTCAACGCATCGTTGCCAACCGCAGCCGCGGCAAGAATCCTCGCGACGTCCGCAACGGCCATCGGGCGAACGAGTTTCGACCGGATGCCCACGAGCGCGAAAACCGGGAAGGTGTGGAAGGCGTGGCTGAGGTGATTGAGCATGTGATCTCCCTTCCCGTAGGTCACCCCCGCCTTGATCACGGTGTGATCGATGCCCGAGTTCCGCACGATCTCCTCGGCCGCGAACTTGGATTCATGATAGGGCGATCCGCAGTCCGGACGGGCCCGGAGGAAACTCATCAAGCTGAGGTGCTTCACACCAGCCGCCTTGCAGGCCTCGACGACATTTCGCGTGCCCTCGACGTGGACGGCTTCGTAGGTTTGCGGACCAATCTCGCGGTTGATCCCCGCGCAGTGCGCCACCGCATCGCAGCCATCGAAGGCTGCCGCCAGCGCAGTCGCGTCGCCGAGCCCGATCCGGTACACGTTCTCGCCCTCGCGCGCGTTCGAGAGCAGAACCACTTCGCGACCATCCACGAGGAGCTGTTCCGCGAGATGGCTTCCAACGAATCCGGTTCCTCCAGTGATGGCGATGCGTTTCATTTCAGCAATTGGGCAGGAGGTTGAAAAGCAGGGCAGCCGAGTAAACGACGGCGAGGATGGCGAAGAGAACGGCGAGGACGATCTCGGCCAACCGAATGTCTTTCCCGCCGGTCCCGTCTTTGAGAAAATGACACTGGATCACAATTCTTCCGATCCACCACGCGGCGAGGAAGCCGCAGACGGTCGCTGCGAGCGCGGAGCCGTCGAGCAGGATCTCGCGTCCGAAAAGCGAGATCATCCCGAAGAAGAGATTTGTAACGAGTATGTAGGCCGCGTAAGTCCAAAAGACCTGCCGGGAAAGCGGCTGCATCATTCGAAACTGGTCCCGCCACTTCAAGACCACCGGGATCGCCGGGCTCGCAAGCACGAGCAGGATCTGGCCGACACCTGCGGCGAGAATTCCCCAGCCGATCCAGTGATGCCAGAATTCGAAATTCATGATGCCCGCGTGTTAGGGTTTCGGATTGATGATGACGAGGAAAACGAAGACCGCGGCGAGGAAGGCGAAGGCTCCCGTGAAGAGAACGTTGAACACGGGATACCGGCGCTTGATCTCGCGGTTGTAATAGAAAAGTTGAACGACCACCCGCAGGCTCCAGAAGATCGCGAGGAACCAGACAAGGGCTCTCCCGATACCGCTGGTTCCGAGAAGATCTTCGGCGAAGAAGAAACACGCCACCATCGAGGCCCCCAGGACGAGGACGATGTAGACGCCGTGCACGATGAAAATCTCGCGAACGATGGGATCGAGTTTCGCCAAGTTGCGCGCGTAATGGAGTTTCCGCGGCGCGAAGAAGTTCGAGAGGAGGATCATGAAGGTGATCGCTCCCGCTCCTCTCAGGAGCCATTCGCTGAGGGTGAGCTCGGTCATCGTTCGGCGGGTTGGGTTTTGGCGCAGGTTCCGGTGTCGCAGCGCCCGCAATACGGCGTTGCCGATTCGATTTCCCCGGCGAGGTCCGACTCGCTCCGGCCCCCACCGAAGAGCTTCGAGAGCTTCAGACGGTTCCGCGAGACGAGGTGGCAGATCTTCTTCGCCAGGGGGAGCAGCATGGGGCTGGCGAGGCGCATCGACATCTCGCGGCGCGCTCCCAGCGCCCACAGGCACATGATCCATGCCGTTCCGCCCTGGTAGACCGCGCCGTTGTCCGCCATGACCACGATCTCCCTGTCCGGCCGAAGCTTCCCAATACCCGGGCAGATGCTCTCGGCTTCGGGTGACTGGTAGGCAGTGAACTCAATGTTCACGTATTTCGGCTGACCCTCGATCCACTTCCGGGCTGCCCGGCACATGCTGCAGCGCTCGTCATAGAACACATGCAGGGTGTGGATCGCGGTGGAAATCGGAGTCGCAGTCATGGCGTCATTTCTCGGTGCGGTGTTTTCCGTATCAGCGCTTGGCATCAAGCAGCGCATTCGTCGTGGGCGCCACCGGCGGCGGCGCGCTGTCCAGCAGTGCCCGCTTCCGCATCCGCGTGAAGACGTAGATGTTGAAGAAGTGCATGCCGCCAAGGACGAGCAGCACGACGCCAAGCTTCGTGCTCAACGCCTCGAAGACACCGGCAACATTCGGAATGGTCATGCCGAGCTTCAGGTAGAGAGTGATGAAACCGATGTTGATGAGATAAAATCCCACCACCAGCAGATGATTCACCGAATCGGCCAGCCGCTCGTTGCGCCTGAAGCAGTCAACGAGAAACTCACGCCCGTTGCGAAATAGGGTCCTCGCCACCCAGATCGTGATGGCGACGCTGATCGTCAGATAGATGAGATAGGTCCATACAGTGAGGTCTTTCATGGTTCTGTTCCTTTCCAGTTTTGGTTTCGTATTATCAGAAGTTTCAGTAAATTTTGAAAGTTTGGTTCAAATAAAAAGCAATGGGGGTTTTCACGCGCGAGGCGGACGGCGGCAGGATTGTCGGTGCGGATTCATTCTAGTGGTCATGTTAGTGTTACTTTAGGAACTTGGTGATCCAACGAACCGTTCGGCTCTGTTCGGAAGAGGCGATCTTGTCGAACATGGTGTCGGCGAGTTTGAGGAAATCCCGGAGATCAGTCATGATCCGGGTGAACTCCTTCGCGTCGGCGGTCTTCAGTTTCGCGGTGCGCACCTTGCAGTCGTCGAGAACCTCGAGCGCTGGCGTGATCTCCCGTCGTTTCCGTTCGCGAGCGATGATGCAGACCATTTTCCACACGTCCTTTTCCGCCTCGAAGTATTCCTTCCGCTCGCCCTTTCGAATCACACTGCGGATCAACCCCCACCCCACCAGATCGCGCAGGTTGGTGTTGGCATTCCCGCGGCTGATGCGAAAATCCTCCATGACCTCGTCGGTGCTCATCGGCACCGGATTCGTCAGGAGCAGGGCGTGAATCTGAGCCATCGTCCGATTGATCCCCCACGCACCGCCCATCGCTCCCCAATGCGCGACGAATTCGTCGCGGGCCTCCTCCAGATCCTTCTCTGTTTTCGGTGCTTCCATTACTTTCAATATTTACTGAAACTTCCGATGAAGCAAGAAGAAAATGCTCTTTCGGGGCGAGAAAAAGGCCGACACCGCGAGGAGCGGACGCCGGCCTTTCGGGCAATTCCGGTTGTCTGGGCTAGGTGGTGGCGACTGCTTCCGCGCCGGTTTCGCCGGTCCGGATGCGCACCGCCTCTTCGACGGCGGAAACGAAGACCTTGCCGTCTCCGATCTTGCCGCTGTTGGCGGTCTTCACGATGGCGTCGACCACAGACTCGCTCTGATCGTCGTCGACCACGATATCGATCTTCACTTTTGGCAGGAAATCGACGGTGTACTCGCTGCCGCGATAGATTTCGGTGTGGCCCTTCTGACGCCCGAATCCCTTCACCTCGGTCACGGTCATTCCTTGGATACCGATTTCCGAGAGGGCTTCCTTCACGTCTTCGAGTTTGAAGGGCTTGATGATGGCTTCTACTTTTTTCATGCTGATTTTAAAGGTTCGTGATTGTGTGAATGTCTGGTTCCAACCGCCCTGGGGGACGCCGTAAGCGACCGGACGGCTGCCTAGTGATTAAGCGAATCCCGTGCCAACCTCCGCAGAATTTCTCTTACCACTGATAATGAGACGGTTACGAGCAGGGCGGCAAGCCTGGATCAGCACATATGGTCAATTATTAATCATATGATGGCAATTGACTGATCCTATTTCAAGCGAATCATCATTTCCATTGCTGGCAGGTGTGCCGTGTGGTTCTTTACCGCCCGAATTCAAGTACCACCGATGCAAGTCATGAAACTCCAAACAATCGCCGCCATTTCGCTCCCTCTTTTTCTCGTCCCGATCGCCAATGCAGCGGACGACGATTCGATCACGCTCAAGTCCCAGATCGCTTCGGGCAAGAAATACACCCTGAGACAGGACGTCACGGCAACGATGCAGACGCCACTCGGAGGCAATGCGGAAACGAAAACGAAGATGTCTTACGACACCACCATGGCGGTGAAGGACCAGAAGGGCACGAAGAACAAGGTCCTCACCATGAGCCTCGACGGGTTCAAGATGGAGATGGACATGGCCGGGCAGAAGATGGAGTACGATTCCTCGGATCCCAACAAGCAGAACCCGCTGCTCAAAGGCATGTTCAGCGGCATGGCCGACAAGAAATTCGAGGCGATCATCGACGAAGAAGGAAATGTTCTCGAGGTCAAGGAGGAGGGCAAGACGGGATCGGCTGCCGGAGGAGTGATGGGAATGGGATTCGGCAAGGATGAAATCAAGCAAATGGTGACCTCGGTCATCGATCACGGATTCCCGACCAAGGCGATTCGACCGGGTGACACGTGGAAACATTCGATCGATTCGTCCATGGGCAAGATGGGTGGCCTGAAGATGAGCCTCGACTACAAGCACGGCGGCACGGCCGAACTCGACGGGAAGAAATATCCGAAGCTCATCGTGAGCGGGGGCAAGGCGGAAGGTGGCGACCCGGCTGCCGCAGGCGGGATCGTCGACTTCAAGAAGGCCGACATGAAAGGTGTGGTTCTTTTCGATAACAAACTCGGAGTTGCCCGCTACAGCGAGATGCAGATGGACATGACGATGTCGGCCGGCGGTGCCGAGCTCCCGATGAAGTCGAAGATGGTCTCCAAGCTGGTCAAGGTGGAGGACGTGAAGTAGCGCCCTTCCTCAGGATCTCCTACTGCAACGCAAAGAGCACGACGCTGTTGTAGACAGCGTGCGCGATGATCGGCGCCAGCAGCAATCCGGTCTTCCGGAGACTGATCGCCGCCAACACGCCAAGCCCGAAAACGGGCACCACCGACAAAGCCGGATGCACCACGGCGAATATGGCTGCGCTTGCGACCACCGACCACCCCACGCTTAGCGTCCTGCAGAGTGATCGGAACAGCAGGCCCCGGAATATAAACTCCTCGAAAACGGGAGCCGCCACAATCACGAGTATCGCCAGCCCCCAGCGCGAATTCGCGAAAAACTCGGGCTGGCGCATCTCCTCTTTGAGCACTCGGAGGGCTGGCACGGCATCGATGACCGTCAGGTAGCCCCACGCGACGACCGCGGCGGTGAGACCGGTGACAATCCCGATGGGGATGGACTGTGCCAGCGCCCCCCGCTTCTCGCTCGTGAATCCGATTTCGACCCACCAATTCGGAATCCGGCGAACCATGCACACGATGCAGCACACGAAAACCACCACGGCCCCCGACACCGAGAACGCGGTGTTGAAATCGAAGACGTCGGCCGTCGTCTTCCGCGCAGTCATGATAACAAGAATGGCGAGACCTTGGAGGATGAAGAAGGCAAAGGCGGCCGCCATGGCGAAGCTCAGTGAGAGGCGCGGTGGCGGCTCCTCCGTCGGATCGAGAAGGTACGGAAGCCGCTCGTCCACCTTCTGCCAGATCGCAAATGCGAGGAACGAAGCCATGACGATGGTCGCGATCTTCTGCATCGCTACCGGAGTGTAGATGCCATAGGCGTACATCGTTGCGAGCATCATGTATCCGTAGATGCTCGAGATCTTCACACGCTTGCGCCCGTGCTCCTGAGCAAGCGGATCGAAGCTGAGCACGCCGATCCCGCCGGAGATGAATCCATAGATCACGACACCGACGAGAGCCATCAGACAGGCACTGATCGCCTCAGCCCCCCAGCTCACCGAGCGTGCTCCCAGATAGACGAGCATGAGCGCGACGTAGATGAAACTCACCGCAGTCATCACGACCAGTTTCCGCCGCATCAGCGTCGAGAGCCGCTCCGGAAGCGTGTAAAGCACCCACAGAGCCGCCCCCTCGGAGGCGAGCAGATTCAGGCCTCCAGTGAGAAGAACGTAGGCACCGATGCCGAACGCGATGGTCGCACTGTGATTGGCGCTCCGCTCCGCCGCGACGAACATCCCGGAATTCAGGACCAACTGGATCCCGACAAAGAAGAGCGGGATGATAAAAATCGAAGCGAAGAGATTCCGGTCCCGACAGATAAGGAGCAGATCCTTCTTCAAGATCCCCCGGAATAGCGATCGCCCTCCACTTGCGCTCCGAGCATCGCCCACCCCCACCCGGCTGCCCTGATACGCATTGGGCGCGGCGACCAGACCGAATCTCACCTGGCGAGACGTCCATCCGACCGCGCTCGCACCGATCACCAGTGCAACAACGCCAAGGCCAGGAACAACCCAAGCTCCGACCCCCCCATGGAAAGCGAATGCAGGAATCGAGGCGGGAACGATCCATTGCCAGAATGGCTGACGGAGGAAGTCCCCCGAAATCCAGCTCGGCATCGTTTCAGCAATGCCGACCGCGAAAACGAAGAACAACGAGACAAGCGCAAGGATCGAGAACAACGCCTGCAGGTTCTTCACCTGAGTCGGCGGGAGCCGCAGTCGGAGCCATGTCTCCAGCGAGATGCGAAAGGCGGCCGCGATGAGATTGAGGAACAGGGCCGACAAGGGAGCCAAGAGCGCGGTCCACCATCCCCATCCGAGGCGGACATACATCGCGGAAAGGAAACACGTGAATAGAATCCAGCCGTAGAAGTTTGTCAGAGTGTAATCCAGCAGTCTTGCCGTGAAGAGACCACGCGTCGGCAGCGGAAAGGTGAACAACCACTCGAAACTCCATTCGACTTTTCCAAGATCATTGTTCGCGGGTCCCAACCCCGTGAAAACCACGTTCAAGAAGAGGATGACGAGAATCGCCGCGATGAGGTTGGAAAAGACGGGCATCCACGCCGCCTCGGGGTCCAGTTTCCGATCCATCGACTGGAACCCGAACTCGCCCCCCTTCCCGATCACGAACGCATCGACACCGCGCTCCCTGTAGAGTGCCATCAGCTCGTCCACGCTCCGTCCCTTGAGAACATTCGCCGGCTGATAGGTGAGAAACTGTTCCAAGTTCTCCCGCAAGCGATCCTCATCGTCACCGAGACTCGCAAGTCGCCGGGTCTCGTCGTTGCGGAAGACGTTGTAGATGGCGGGCGCGAGTTCGACCGCTCCATCCGACACGCGTGCGATGTTCTCCATCTTTCGCAGGACTTCAAGAGAGATGAAGAACGCCTGCGCGCACATGACGATGCCCAGGAAGGTAGGCAGCACGACCGACCCGCTACGCTTGCGCGCGTTCGCCTGACGCTCCGCGGATTTCTTGCGGAACAGCTTCGCTCCCGAGAATCGGTTCAGCGTCCTCCGCAGCGACATGCGGGCGAGGATCGCCGCCACGCGCGGGATTGAGGGCTCGCTACTCTGCACGCCCGCTGGTCTCGAGTTCCGGGCGTTCTTCCTCCGAGGTGGAACGCTCGTCGCTGTTCTCGGCGACGACCTGGAAAAACACGTCCTCGAGCGTCCCTCCTTCGCTTGCCCGTGCTTTGAACTCCTCCATCGATCCAACCGCCACCAGCTTCCCCTTGTGCAGGATCGCCACCCGTGTGCACAGCCGCTCGGCATGATCGAGCAAATGCGTGCTGAAGAAGACCGCTCTCCCCTTTTCCGCCTGTTCGCGGATCACCGTGTTCAGCGTCCGAATGGCGAAGGGATCGAGACCGGTCGTCGGCTCGTCGAGAATGAGCAGTTCCGGCTCGTGGAGCAACGCCATGATCATGGCCAGCTTCTTCTTCATCCCCTTCGAGTAGTTCGCCGCAAACTCTTCCAGCGCGTCATCGAGTTCGAGACGATCGATCCATGGGCCCGTTCGACTGGAGATCTCGGCCTTCGTCAGTCCGTGCATCTCGCCAGCGAATGTCAGTAGTTCCGATCCGCGCAGATAGTCATAGAAAACCGGTTCGTCGGGAAGGTATCCGACATACCGTTTCGCCGCCGCACGCTGGATGAAGCAATCGTTCCCCATGATCTGCGCACTCCCCCCGCTGCTCTTGAGCAGCCCCATGAGCATCTTGATCGCCGTCGTCTTACCGGCGCCGTTCGGCCCGAGAAGGGCCACGATCTCACCCGCACCGACACTCAGGGTAAGGCCATCCACTGCGGTGAAATCACCGAATTTCTTCGAAAGACCATCCATCTCGACGATGGGTCGACTCGTATCAGGGCTCACAGAGTCTGGTGTTGGATCGGGCTCCACGGGTGCCGGAAACGATACTGCAAGCCCGTCATTCCGCGAGAATTCTCATTTTGTGCTTTAGATTTCTTAACAATCCTCGCTAGCGTAGGACATGGCTGATTCGTTCGTCCACTTGCATCTGCACACCGAGTACTCGCTGCTCGATGGCGCGGTTCGCATTCAGGATCTGATGGCCAAAGCCGTGCGCTGCAAGATGCCCGCCGTCGCCATGACGGACCATGGGAATCTCTATGGCGCGATCGATTTCTACAAGCAGGCGACGAAAGCCGGCGTGAAGCCGATCATCGGATGCGAGATGTATCTCGCTCCGGGATCGATGACCGAGAAGAAGCAGATTCCCGGTCGCAAAAACAGCTCACACCTCACCCTCCTCGCGAAGAACGCGGCCGGGTACGAGAACCTCGTCAGGCTCGTCTCGAAAGCGCACCTTGAAGGCGTCTACTACAAGCCACGCATCGACAAGGAGCAGCTTGGAAAGCACTCCGAAGGCATCATCTGTCTGAGCGGTTGCATCAATGGCGAGATCAACCAGTTCATCCAGGAAGATCAGATCGATCTCGCCCGAGAGAGTCTCGAGCAGTTCATCGCGATCTACGGGAAGGACGATTTCTATCTCGAGATGCACGACCACGGGATGGAACAGCAGCACAAGTGCAACGCTCAGCTTGTGGAATTCGCCGACGATTATGATCTCAAAGTCGTCGCGGCCAATGACGTTCACTTTCTGAACCGCTCCGATCACGAAGCCCACGACGTGATGATCTGCATCGGCACCGGCAAGCTCCAGCTTGACGAAAACCGGATGCACTATTCGCCGGAAGTGTACTTCAAGACGGCGAAGGACATGCGGCAGCTCTTCAAGCATGTGCCGAGTGCCTGCGACAACACTTTGGAGATCGCGGACAAATGCGATTTCAAGATGGTGCTCGATTCGACGAGTTCCGAGCGCTATCCGCAGTACGACTCGCCCGACGGCAGCCCGCGCGAAGAGTATTTTCGCAAGCTGTGCTGGCAGGGCCTCGAAGACCGCTACGGAAAGGAGCGGGCCGATTCCGACACCGAACTTCGCGAGCGCCTCGAATACGAAATGGGGATCATGGAGAAGATGGGGTTCGTCAGCTACTTCCTCATCACGTGGGACTTCATCAAGTGGGCACGGGATCACGACATCCCCGTCGGGCCCGGGCGCGGATCGGCAGCCGGTTCGCTAGTCGCCTACTGCATGGAGATCACCGACCTCGATCCCATCCGGTTCGGGCTGATTTTCGAGCGATTCCTCAATCCGGAACGTGTCTCCCCTCCTGATGTTGACGTCGATTTCTGCCAGTCACGCCGCGGCGAGGTGATCGAATACGTGCGTCAGAAGTACGGGGAACGCTGCGTTTCCCACATCATCACGTTCCAAACGCTCGGGGCGAAGAGCGTCGTCCGGGATGTCGGCCGTGTCCTCGGTTGGAGTTATGGCGATGCCGATCGGATTGCGAAGATGATTCCGACCGAGCTGAACATCACCCTTTCCGCAGCGCGCCAGAAGAATCCGGATCTCAAGGAAGCCATCGAAAACGAGCAGGCCACCAAGCAGCTTTGGGAGTATGCGACTTTCCTGGAAGGACTGACCCGTGGCGTCGGCATTCATGCGGCGGGAATTGTCATCGGCGATTGCGACCTCGACGAACACGTTCCGCTGACCCGCGGCAACGAAGACGAGGTCGTCACCCAGTACGCGATGAAGCCGCTCACGGATCTCGGCATGCTGAAGATGGACTTCCTCGGCCTGAAGACCCTGACGGTCATCCAGGACGCGGTCGATCTCATCCGCGAGCACACGCCCGGATTCGCCATTGGAGATGTTTCGCTCGAGGATGCGAAGACCTTCGAGCTTCTCAACAAGGGCGAGACCTGCGGCGTGTTCCAGTTGGAATCCGGCGGCATGGTCGCGCTGTGCAAGCAGTTCGGCGTCGACCGCATCGAGGACATCATCGCGCTGGTCGCGCTCTACCGTCCCGGTCCCATGGACCTCATTCCCGACTTCATCGATCGAAAGAGGGGAAAGAAGAAAGTCGTCTACGAGCATCCGCTGCTGGAAGAGGTCAGCGAGGAAACGAAGGGGATCCTCATCTACCAGGAGCAGGTGCAGAAGGCTGCCAACGTGCTCGCAGGCTATTCGCTCGGGGACGCCGACCTTCTCCGACGCGCGATGGGAAAGAAGGATCCCGCCGAGATGGCGAAGCAGCGGAGCATTTTCGTCAATGGCTGCGCCCGGGTGAACGACATCCCGGAGAAAAAGGCGAACGCGATCTTCGACTTGCTCGAGAAGTTCGCGGGCTACGGATTCAACAAATCACACAGCGCGGCCTACGGCTTGATCAGCTACCAGACGGCATTTCTGAAGGCCAACTACCCGGTGGAGTTCATGTCCGCCCTGCTGAGCAACGAGATCAACAACACGGATAAGATTTCTGTCTTCGTCGCGGAGTGCAAACGCATGGGGATCACCATCCTTCCGCCCGATGTGAACCGCAGCAAACTCAAGTTCGCGCCGGAAACCGTCGGCGGAAATGAAATTCGCTACGGGTTGGCGGCGATCAAGAACGTCGGCGGCGGTGCGATGCAGTCCGCCATCGAGGAGCGGAGAAAGAACGGGACATTCGACAGCATCGAGAAGTTCGCCGAGCGCCTCGACTCAAAGGCGGTGAACAAGAAGATTCTCGAGAATCTGGTGAAGGCGGGCGCATTCGACTATTCGGGTGTCGATCGTCCAGTGCTGTTCTCCCGGCTTGAGCAAGTCATGGCCGCCGCCAGCGCTGCGCAAAAGGATCGAGCCAGCGGGCAGGTCTCGCTGTTCGGTGACGAGGAGATGGATTTCGGCGCACCGCCACCGTCCGCGGAGGCGCATGCCGAGGTCGAAGAGTGGACACAGGAGCAGCGTCTCGCCGACGAGAAGGAGCTACTCGGATTCTACATCACGGGCCATCCCCTCGACGCCTACGCCGGAACGATCGCGAGAGGTGGATTCCAGAGTCTGAGCGAGCTCGACAGCCTGCGCGATGGTCGGAAATACGACTTCGCCGGATCGATCACGACGCTCGACATGCGCTACACGAAGAAAGGCGGAAAGCCTTTCGCCATCATGACGCTCGAGGACTTCACCGGTCAGACGGAAGTCATGGTCTGGAACGAAACGTGGACCAAATGCGGCGATCTCCTCGCGAAGGGCGCCGTCATCAACCTCAGGGGCAAGGTCGAAACCGACTCGCGCTCCGAATCGAAACGCCTCACCGCCGAGCGCGTCACCCTCCTAGAGAAGGGAGCGGGAACGCCTCCCGTTCCAAGCAACGGAAATGGAAACGGAGACGGGAGCGGGAGCGGGAACGGGAACGGAGATGGCAATGGCCATCACGCCCTCGTTCTCAACCTCAGTTCCGCAGCGAACACGACCGACGATCTCATCTACATCCGCGACGTCGTCACTGCCCATGCCGGCGACACTCCCGTCTTCCTGAAGATCGCCGACAAGACCGGCCACGCCGTTTCCCTCGCCGCCTCTGCTCGCTACAGCGTCACCCTCGACGACGCCGTGAAGCAAAAGCTGGCGAAGTGGATCGACTAAACGGATTCGGCGGATCCCATACGTTGCCAAATTGTCGCGTTTTCGTCCCCGGCGGGTTATTTAGGGTGTATGTCGGAAACCATCTCACCAAACGCGGCTGAGGCGATTGCTGAATATGCGCGGACGGGTTCGGAGGCTGCGTTTCGCCGGGTGGTCGAGGGATACCTGCCATTGGTGATGGGAACGGCGTTGCGGCGGACGGGCGGACAGCGGCTGCTCGCGGAGGATGTGTCGCAAACGGTGTTCATCGATCTGGCGAACCAGGCGGAGAACATTCGGCCCGCCACACTCGCAGGCTGGCTTCACCGGCACACTTGGTTTACCGCATCCAAGACGATGCGCTCGGAACACCGTCGCCTACGGCGCGAGCAATCAGCCGCGACGAACAATCCGACGGCGACTTTTGGCGCTCCGGACATGGACCGGCTCGACGATCTGCTTCAGGATCTGAACTCGGTCGATCGCGACGCGCTGATCCTGCGTTACATCGAGGGTCGAAGTCACGCGGACGTGGGTGAGGCGCTGGGAATCTCCCCCGCGGCGGCGCAAAAGCGTTCGGAGCGCGCTCTGGAATCGCTGCGGTCTTCGGTCGGTGGCGGACTGACGGGAGCGGGTCTTCTCGCGGGGATGACGCCGCCGGTAGTGGACGGAGCGGTCCTCGCTCAGCAAATCAGCAGCGCCTCTGCCGCTGCCGCGGTCGCATCGACCGCAGGTTCCGGAACGCTTGTCATCAAGCCAGTCGCGGGAGCGCTCTGGGGAGCGGCGGCAGCGATCACTTTGTCGGCGGTTCCGCTCTCATTCGCATGGCGGGACTACGAAGAAGCCCATGAGAGAGAAGACGCCATCATTGAGCAAGCGAGAGAAGCAGCGGCGAACGCACCCCCAAAGGCATTTCGTGCGGCCAAGGCGAGGGAGTTCGGATCGCCTCAGGAGGCGGTCGCCGCGTTGATTGATCTCGCCGACCAGTTTGGCGTGGGGAAGGCAGCCGCGGACCGAAGCGCGGCCCTTGTTGCCACGCTGCCGCCGGAGTGGGCGCATGAAATTGTGATGCAATTGGAGCAAGCCACCCCGCATCACAATCGCAACACCGCATGGGAGAGCGCCGTGCGCAAGGCCCTTGCTCCGATGTGGCAACCGCGCAAGGTACCAGACGATCTCATTGAGGTGTGGCCAATCCTCTCGAGAGCGGGTGCGAATGCCTTATTCGACGCGTGCGCTCGGGTGGATTTGGCTGCGACGCGCGGGTTCCTAGAGGGTTTTGCAACCGAAGAGCGTCTGGGGCACTTGCATCAGCCAAGTGTGCCGCACTGCGCGTTAGCGGGTTCGGTGATTCGTCAGGCTCTCAACGACACGCCGGAGAAAGTGGCCGCCATTTTCGATAGCGTTCCGCGAATGTCCTGGATCGGCTACGATTGGCGCTTTCCCGGCACGGATGATATTCGAGATGCGGCGAAAGATCCGGCGATCCGCGACATCTTGGAAGCTTCTCTTTCATCCATGGAAAATGTCCGGCGCAAGAGAGTATTCCGAAAAGCTCTCATCTCCAGTATGAGCGGGCCGGAGCGAGTCAAGTGGTTGAAGACCGTCAATGATCCGGCGGAGCGTGCGGACGCCGTCACCCTCATCGTCACTGCGGATGAGGCGTCTCTGAGGTGGTGGGAAGAAGAAGTTCCGGTGTCGATGCAAGCGGAACTCGCAGGTTTTGTAACGACGATCCGAGCCAATGATCCCAACCCGATGGTGGCATGGCTGCGGCGCATCGGAGAGGAAAGCGGAGGCGCGGAGTTCGATACGGCACGTGCCCATATCGTATCTTCTCAGCGGGGAAATCAGAATGCGGATCCCGAAGTTCTGGCAGGAATGGCCTCGCGCATTGTGGATCCAGTGCTCAGGGCCGGGACGCTGGGGCATCTTCTGCGCGGACTAGCTGGTCGCAACGAGGCCCTCAATGCTTGGACGGAGGCGAATCTCAATCCGCAGGAGCGCGCGGAGTATGATCTCATCCTGACAAGGCCCCCACGAGTCCGAAGATGAAGTCTTTCCTTATCAGCTTCGCACTTACCGGAGTGGTTTGTTTTGCCGTGTGGAAGCATTGGCGGACCAAGACCGAGGCCAGCAAAACCGGCCTCGACGAGCAGAAGCAGGAACTGCAAGTGCTGCCGAATGCCGAGCAAACCACGGTCTTCGCAAAAAAGTCACTGAGGGTGGCACAGCAGGCATGGAAGCCGTTTGCTTCCGAAGACTCGAGAAAAGTAGCAGTTCACGCGGATCACTGGGCCATGCTGGATGCGGTCAGCGCAGAAGACATTGCAACTTGGGCGAAAACGTTGAAGAAGGACTATTACGACCGGCGCTGGAAGGCGGTGATGATGCGCTGGGCCTCGCTCGACGGTCGCGCCGCGGTAGCCCACGCGCAGGCCGAGGAGTGGAACTACGATTCGCTCATGGCAGAAATGCTGGCCTGCTGGCTGCGCAGTGATTTTGCCGGCGCATCGGAAGAGATTGCGCACATGCGGGTGAGCGGCGATTGGGCTCCAGCATTCGCCACCCTCGCCCAAGTGGACATCGGCAAAGCACTGGACGTTACCGCCAGAGAGATCAAGAACGCAAAGAGCGAGAACAATGAGTTCAGTTGGCCTGGCCATCCCGGGTATCATTTGGCAGAGCAGATGCGCGATCCGGCCCGCAAGGCAGCCTTTCTTCGCTGGCTTGAGATTCAGACCGATCCCAACTTGGCAATGCGCATTTTCTCGATCGTTTACAGCCAGATGGATCACGATGCGGGCTGGCTGAGACCGGAGAACTTGCCGGATTACATGCCGGGGAAAGACCGTTTGCCCCAGACGCTGGAACATCCCGACTCGGTGTGGGCGATGGGTGCGATTGCTGAAGGTCAGAATCCGTTCAACGCTCTGAGGGACCGAGACAACGCACCCCATCCCGAACACACAGATGCACCGAAGTCCTACTCCGTGGCCCAACGTCTCTATCACTGGGCGAAGAAGGATCCGGAAAGTGCCGGAACCTGGCTGCTCGCTCAGGAAGTCACTCCGGACTTGGACGAAGCCATCCGAGGATACGCGGGTGCGGTGATGTACGAGAATCCAGCGGCCGCGGTGAAGTGGGCGGCTCGGCTTTCCGATGCCGGCGAACGCGTGCGCGGAACAGCAGATTACTACGGGCGATGGTACAGAGAGGATCCGATCGCGGCCCAAGCATGGCTGGCGGGGGCCGGTTTCTCGGAGATCCAGCGCAACTACATTGCTGGACGCGCAGTCATCGGCCGATAGGTCCGACCACGCCACGGCGGTGCACTTGTCGAAGATCGAGGTTTGCCGATCTGAAGTCCCGTTTCGAACCTACCAAGGGTCCGCGAGGAGCGACGACTTCCTTCCTCTTCCTCAGTGGGTATCCCCCCTAGCCCCGGCTGCCTCTGGGTCCGTTGTCTGCCAAAGCCTCATGATCCGCTCGATCGCAATCTCTCGCAGATCCTCGGTTAGGTGTTGCTCGGCAAGTTCTG
>CAJIAN010000842.1_pt1 | contig 19384 bp, 13 predicted proteins | sample 9199061 | NCBI WGS metagenome assembly CAJIAN01 (sample SAMEA7708264, study PRJEB35096) | sediment metagenome | biome: marine neritic benthic zone biome [ENVO:01000025]; feature: sediment [ENVO:00002007]; material: shallow marine sediment [ENVO:03000034] sea grass bed [ENVO_01000059] ...
CATCGCCAACTGGCAGCGGCGCGTGTACTCGTCTCGGGTGTAGTCCTGCCGATCGTTCGCTCCCGCGCGCAAGATCAGTTGGTCGAAGGATTGAGTCGCGTTCGGATCCCACGCGAAGAAAGGGAAGCGCAGTTTCGATGGACCATAGATCGATTTGAACAGCAGCCTCCACGACTTCTTCTCGTAACTGCGCCCGCCGCCACCCAGACCGCCCTGGATGCGGATGCCGCAGTTCTCGCCGAAACCGGAACTGCCGTCGCCGTAGACCCATTCGACTGAGCCCGAGCGTTCCCAAGCCAGCCCTTTGCGTGTCGGGTTGTCGTAGATGCCGTTGCTGTCGTCGAAGAGGTTATCCATGGTCGAAACGATCATCAGGCTGGGCATCGCCCGCATGAAATCGACGAACTCCTGCGAGGTCTGGTCATCCACCACATCGGGTCGCATCTCATACTCCGCCGTCTTGCTTCCCCAGCTGCTCGGCCAACCCGGCGGCGCCGAAGGTTGGGTCAGAACGTCGGAGTGGAAGACGTAGGTGTGCGTCGACATCGGCGACGGTTGGTAGCCCGTCTTGAACGCGGCTGCGCGGATCACCGTCGTGCTGTTCACGTTGATCGGCCCGGTGTAGAGCGTGCTGCTCGCCGTCGGCTCGGAGAAATCCGTCGTGTAACGGATCTCGGCGTCCTGCACCTGTGTGGTCAGCGTCACTTGGAAGGGCGCGTCATAGAATCCCCGCCCCGGAATGTGGTCGACCTTCTCCAGCAACGAACCCGCACTGTTCTCACCTTCGGGTGTCGGCATGTCGAGAAAGGTCCGCACCCGGTTGATCCCCTCCAGCTCCGGCACAAGAAGGAAATCCGGATCCGCGTCGTAGGGCTGATGATTCATCCCGTGCACGGCGAGATAGTTGAGCCCCGGCTGAAGTGTCGTCGTTCCGTTCGCGATTGGCAGCGTGGCCGGCACGACGGCTGCGGCGTCCGGACGGATGGTGGTCGCCATCGAATCCCAGACCGGCGAACCGGGAGCATTGCGCGATCCGATTTCCGTTCCATTGAGATAGGCGACGAACCCATCATCGTATTGCATCTTCAGTTGGATCGATTCGAGATCGAGACCCGAAGGAACCGTGAACGGAATGCGCAGGTAGATCGATTCCCGGATGCTGAACATCTCGGTGTTCACGTCAGTGAGGAAAATTGAAAAGTACCCGCCCACGCCGTGATCGAAGCCGAGCGCACCCTGCCCATTTGTCCACGAACTGTCATCGAACCCCGGCCCGCCCGTCCACGTTAGGCCGAGTGAACCCTCGCTTGGCACGAGATAGCGACCGTCGGCTCCCTCGGCAATGAGTTTCACCGTCTCTCGCACCACACCGAAGGACTGGTCGCCGGATTGGTCGGGGAAGCTCGGCGCGAAATCGTCCTCAATGCTGACTCCGGGCCCTACCAGCGCGAGATACTCCCCTCCGCCGTTCAATTTGAAATTCGTGTGCAGTTCGGAATTCGGATCTGTGCGGTCTTTGTCGGAAGCGAAAACGATGAGATACGCTCCAGCGGATAGATTCACCGCCGGGAACGCCCACTTCGTGAGATCGCCCGCGTCGTCGGTGAGATACCACCCCGAGAGACTGACCGTGGTCGTTCCCGTGTTCAGCAATTCGATCCAGTCGGTGTAGTCGCCGTCCTCGTCTTGGCGTGTCGTGTCGTTGACCGCCATGAATTCATTGATGATCACGTCACCATGCGCACCCCCCGCGATCAGCAGACACGGAAGTGCGAGGCGAAGGAGAAGGGCAGAGGGCTTCTTCACAGTGTTTTGGGGGGCGGTGAGCCGGCAATCGCGGCGATTGAGGTGATTCACTACTATAACTCCGCACAACAGCGGGCAAACCTTTCTGCACGCAGAACGCCCACGAAAACGGGGCCAAAAAGACTTGCCTTCCTCGCCGCACACTTGCTATAAAACTCGCCCTCGGTTTTCACTCAACACCCTCCAGAACATGAAACAGTATCTGACGGTCCTCGCCGGAGCCCTTGCTCTGACCCTCCTCCAACCCAAAGCAGCGACGGCTGCAACCTACGCCGAACCCGCAGGCGGTTGGCTCTACGCATACGACGGTAGCACAGCCGGGCCCACCCTCGACGGCAGTTGGAGCCACGCCAACGGATCCGATGAATGGGACAATTCCGCCATCGGCGCCGGTCGTCCCGGTGGCGTGTCGACCATCACGGATTCCGACACCTACCTGAGAATCCAAGATACCGGCGACCCTCGCGATTATGGATCTGGTGACCCCGGCTCCAACCGGAAGGTCTATTTCACCAACACCAGCACCGGGTTGAGTGCGTCGCCACTGGACACAGGTGTCACCCTCTACTTCCGTACCCGTCTCGCCACCACAGGCCCTCTCGATGATGCCCATCCCGATGGGGGCGGCGGCATTGGCCCGTGGCCCGCCGGAGGCGACGGCTACCCGATTCACGACGGCGGCAAAGGTGCCTTCACGATTCGTCAATCGACTGGCGGGACCATATCGTTCAGCTTGGATGATGCGCTGACCGGGCTGAACATGAACAATCTCAACGGAGGCTCGGTTACCGGAGATGTCGATACCGGCGAAGCGGGAACGGCCAATGTTCTCGGTGTGGGTGATGGCACTCAGTGGCACGATGTCTGGATTACCATTCGGGCCGGCGGTGCTGGAACCCATCAGGCAAGCATCTACCTCGACGGCTCGCTCACTCCCACCGTATTCGATCTCACCGCTGGCAGCGGGAGCGACGCTACGGGCAGCTACATCGCCATGGGACAGGGTGCCACCCCGCACTCGGGTGCGATCGATGTCGACTTCTTCAATGTCTTCGAAGGCGCTGTCGCTCCGCTACTCATTCCCGAGCCCAGTTCGGTGATGCTTCTTGCGCTCGGGTTGGTCGGATTTTTCCGCCGACGCCGCTAGGCCTTGGCCTCGCCTTCGCTGAGATCGATTCCCGTGAAGCTGTGCCGCTCCGAGATCTGGGGCAGGTATTCTTCGCGGAATCCCGGCGGAACCTCGCCGGTGGTCGCATACCAGTAAAGCGACGCCCGCAAAGCCGCCGCCACCGCGCACGACACGGAGTAGAAAACCGCCGCCGCGATCAAGGTTAGGACCGCTGCACCTTCCGCACCGATGACGTGCCGGGCAACTCCCCATGCGAACACCTCGAAGAGCGCGAAAGTGGCAAAGAAGATCAGGCCCGATCCGATAAGCAGCCCGCTCCACGTCTGCTTCACCTGGTTCCACGCGGAGCGGAAAGCCGCCCGCGCACCCGCGCGTTCGTAGATGACGATGGGCAGCATGAGATAGGTCACCGCGGAAAGAACGAGTCGTAGTCCGCGCATGATCCATCGACCCACCACCGGGATCACGCGCACCACCGTGAACACGAGATAACGCACCCATGTGTAGACCGTCGCGCTGAAAGCCGCGAGGGCGACGATGCGCATGAAGTTCTTGTTCGCGACACGAAACGCTGCGCCCAAATCAGGTGTCTGCCGCTTGATCTGCTGGGTGGCCACATGCATTCCCACCGTCGTGAAATACAGCACGGCCGTGAGCACTGGAATCATCCAGAGAGAGAACAGTAGATAGGTTTCCACCACGGCGGAGGTCCACGCCAAACTCCAGTTCCCCTTCTCCGCGGCCATGACCGTGATGAAATACAGCGTCTTGAAGAATCCGCCGAGGGCGTCGGGGGCGTTCTTCGCGGTCCAGATCAAAAGACTCAGCGGAATCACCACCATGAGCGTCACTGCGATCAGCGTGGCGAAGGGCATGAGCAGCACTTTCGGCTGCGAGGTCACCATGCGGAGCGAGGCCTTGGTGAGTTCCCAACTTGTCGCAATGTTGCGGAGAATTCGCCGACCGATTCCCTCTTTGACCTGCTCCATGGTAAGATCACCGTAGCGCAGAACGGCACATATTCAAAATCTCCTCACCGGATGCACGAGCCACTCGATGGCGCTAACATTGGCCACATGTCGCTTTCTAACCATCGGCGGTCACGAATAGCGGTGGTTCCTACTCGCGACGACGGACGCGAAATGTGCATACCATCTCGTTGTCGGTATCGACTGGAGCGGAAAGATTCAATGGCCCGCCGTTGCCGGTCGCGGTATCGACGACCACGGGCGCGACGACGCCGGTGAGATCGATGTTGACCAGATCATAGTCGGCTCCATCGATCGACTCATCGAGGACGACCGTTAAAAGTCCGGTGATCGGATCATACAACACATCGTCCACCTCGAAGCGTCCCGGCACGGGAACCGAGCCTTCGTGGTAGGTGGGCACGTGGGTGAATCCGGGGCCGGTCCGCGGAAGGGTCACGACGTCCGCAATGGGGTCGTCCTTGCCGAGTCGAAGAAAGAGCGGGAGGACGTTCGTGGCGTGCTCCAGACCCGCGAGCACGTCCTCGGCGTCCGAGAACGCCAGCGGATCCCCGGGGTTTTCGGTGGCGTTGAAGAAGACCGTGCCCGTCGAGAGCACGATGTCGGTCCGATTATCGCCGTTGGCATCTTGGGCTGAGACGCGTACGCCCGCGGAAACGGGGACCGACACGCCGGTGGTGGAGAACGTGCCATCAGCGGGATTCTGCGCGTGCACCGTCCACGAGTCGCCAGCGCCATCGAGAATGAGGAGTTCGTCTCCCGGGTTTCCGTCGAAATCGCCGGCGACCGGGGCGCCAAACATGCCGTTAGCCGGATTATCGGCGCGTTCCGTCCACGGGCCGTCCGTGTTCACGACGACGCGCACCGGACCAATGCCCCCGTCGCTCCCAAAGAAGAGCTCCGTTCTCAGCGGGTTGCAATTCGGATTGAGAGCCGTGACCGCCACTCCCGTGCCGACGGTGAATCCATTCAAGGGATTGTCCCCTCCCTCCCGACGCACCCAGGAATCCGGTCCGGTCCGTTCAAAGTAGTCGGCCGTGCTCGTGAGGGTGGTCGCCACCGCGTCCGAATCGCCGTCGCCGTCGCCGTCGAAAAGCGCCACATGGATGCCGCGCACCGTGTCCCAGTCGCCCTCCAGCGGCAGCCAGTCACAGAGCGGATCGCGCAGGATCACCCCGCTCGTTTGCCCGAAATCGTTGTAGACGAGTTCGGACGCGCTACCCGGCTCGCCAAAGTAATTCACCCCTCCGTCAGGGCCAAAGGTGGCGGCGCTGATATTGCCGTCGAGGCTTCGGTTGAGCGTGCGCGCCAGATTCCGTGTGGGATGCGGTCGTGTAAAATCGCCGCCCTCGCCGAACAAGGCGATGGCAAGCGAGGCGTCGGAGATCGGCTCACCGCCGGTGTTCGTGCCGTCCATGAAGGCGAACACAGACACGAGGTCGTTCCCAATGGGGAACTCCTCGTAAAAGGGCGCCTGCCGCCCGGGAAGCGGATTCATATTGCGTGTCTGTGCGGCTGCCGGGTCGATCTCGGCGCCCGTCACCCGATCGAACTCCTTGAGCACGGTTCCGCTTCCGAAGAGGAATTCCGAAAGCAAGATCCGCTCGCCGTTGGTGCCGAGCAAAGCAACCCCGGTGATGTCGTTCGACGAGCCGCCGACGTCGTCGAGATCGCCGGGCGATCCCTGGTTGACGTAGTTGCCTGACTGCGCATTGCGGATGCCGATCTCCACGCGCTTCCGACCGGTGCTCGCGACCTCGACCATCTGCGCGACGACATCCCCTTTCTTGTCGAACGTCAGGAAACTGATCACCGCACCATCACCCGGTTCCATGTCCTCAAACACGCTCGCAATCGAATCGAATTCCGTGGCGCCGGTATTCGGATTGCGATCGAGGACGCCAATCTGGTTGGCCACGGTGGTGCCGTCCGCCCGATACGCGACGACCGCCTCGTGTGTCCCGTCCCGGTCCACATCCGCAGATCGCGCAAAGCCCGTCCCAAAATCAATGCCGTCGACAAGGTTCGTCTGCGGGAGGAAAACGCCATTGCGGTCGCGTTCGAAGAGGGTGCCTCTCCCGCCAAGTCGGGGAAACGGCGGCGGCGGCAGGAAGACCTCTTCGAGGCCGAGAATCGCCTCGGCGCCCACCCCGTCGATCGCGTTGACCGCCGCAATGCGGGCGCCGCCGACGACGTTCCGCAAGTCATCCGCCGGATCGGGAACGAAGGCCGGAATGTCGGTGGGCGTGTGGTAGGCGCGCGATCCGGATCCGGTGCGGTCCGTGATAACCGTCCCGAAAAAGGCGTCAACGATCGCCTCGACGTCGCCAAAGCGCCCGGCAATGGTCGAAACCGGATCCTCCCTCGGATCGGTGGGCCGAGTGAATGTCGGCCTCCGGGACGGACTGACCTTCCGGTGGCACAAGGTGATGGTGATCGTCTCCAGTTCGTCGGCCACATCCACGGAAACCTCGCCGTTGCCCACATGTTTCCAGCTGTTGTAAGGTCGCTCCCCATCCCCGGTAATCTGGATGTCCTCGAGGACCCAGCCAAAGATGGGCACTTCGACGATCCCCATACTCTTGACGGTTCCAAGAAGCGGCACCGCTGCGGGCACGAGGTCTTCGAACACCTTCTGGTCCAGACTGGAATCTCCGGCGGTCAAATCGAAGCGGACCGACGACCGGTCCGGCAGAATGGCCCTCAAGCCGAACTTCGGCCGTTCGGCCGCAGGGGTGGCCTTGACGCGAACGACGACGTTCGTGGCGCAGGCCAACTCCGTGGTGATCAGAAAGATAACCGCGTAAAGCGCGGCACTCACCAGAATTTCTCGCTTCGCCCAAGGCCGGATTCTCGATTTCATCGCAGATGCACCTCCATTCGTCGGTTTGGTAACTCGGCGAAGCAACGAAATCCGCGCCGATTCGGATGCGAAAGTCTACCGAAAATCGGGTCGATTACCCAAGCCGAATCCATGGCAAAAGCCTCGCTGCTCGGACAGGGTTCTCCCATCGGGAATTCGCTTTCCAGCTGAGGCGCGCAATCCCGGCGCTGACTTCGCCGTTGAAATATTCCGGGTTAGAAATCTGGCCTCAGAGCGGTATAATGATAGTCAGGCGATGCTTACGATTTCAGATACGGGATACGCACACACCTGCGCCGGTTACCAGCGGCGGGATTTTCTCCGCGTGGGCGCGCTCGGACTTGCGGGACTCGCACTGCCTGAATTGCTGAAGGCCCGCGAGGAAGTGGCGTCCGAAAACCGAAGCGCGATCCACGACCGTTCGGTGGTCTTCCTGTTTCTCAACGGCGGCCCCTCGCACATCGAGTCGTTCGATCCGAAAATGGACGCGCCTTCGGAGGTCCGGTCGATCTTCGGTGAAGTCCGGACGAAACTCCCCGGCATCACCTTCGGATCGCATTTTCCCCAACTGGCCGCGCGGGCGGACCAAATCGCCGTCGTGCGCTCGTACGGCTCGGGCAATTCCGGCCACACCTACCAGAAAGTCGCGAGCGGCGGCAATCCGACCGAAGCCACCATGGGCGCGGTCTATTCGCGCGTGGCGGGTTCCAACAACCCCAACAATGGCATCCCGAACAATGTGCTTGTGCTGCCCGAGGCCATCGATCCGCAACTGAAGCTGGGCAAGAATTTCGAGAGCAGCGCGCTGCCGACGCTCACCAGTCCCGGCAAACTTGGACGGGGGCACACCGCCTTCGACCCGCAGGGCGGCGGTGAATTGAAGAAGAACATGGAACTTCAGCTTCCGCGCGAACGCTTCGATGACCGGCGCAGCCTGCTGGAGCGCATGGATGATCTCAAGCGGCTTGCCGACGACGGTGGACTCGAAGGGCTCGACCGCTATCAGCAGCAGGCATTCGACATCGTGACTGGAGGCGGCGCCGACGCCTTCGATCTTTCGAAGGAGGATCCCCGGACGATTGCACGCTACGACACCAGCCACCTCTTCGACCTCAAGGAGGCGACGCGCTGGCATGACATGAAACGGGCCTCGAACTTGCTCGGGAAACAAATGCTGCTCGCCCGGCGGCTCTGCGAGGCGGGCTGCGGTTTCGTCACGGTCAGCGACTGTGGCTGGGACCATCACAGCAACAACAACAGTCCAAAGGGTCTCGGCGGGTTCGCATGGCTCGCGCCCCAGGTGGATCACGCGGTCTCCGCATTCATCGACGATGTCCGCGAGCGCGGACTGGAGGACAAGATCTTGCTCGTCGTCACCGGCGAGATGGGACGCACCCCGCGCATCAACAAGAATGGCGGGCGCGATCACTACGGCGAGCTGACGCCCCTGATGTTCTTCGGCGGCGGCCTGAAGATGGGCCAGGTCATCGGCGCCTCGGACAGTCACGCCACGAAAGCGGCCACCACTCCCTACCGGCCCCAGCACATGATGGCGACCATCATGAATTCACTTTTCGACATCGGCCAGTTGCGGCTTGTCCAGAGCCTACCCTCCACACTCAAGAACGCGATTACCGAAGGCAAGCCGATCGACGGCCTCGTGTGAGGTGCGGGCGCAGACTGATCGCCACGGTCTCCTTTCTTCGGGACATCAGTTCAATCGATAAATTATCGTGCTTTATCGATTCGCTAGCCCGTTAGCTAACGTCGAGACTGTCACTGTCATGAATCATCTTGCCACTGCCGTCTCGACCCTCTTCACTTTCAGTCTCGCCAGTTGCGAGGCCCCCTCGGACAACGATCTGCCACCCTCGACCGGTGATCGCCCGGCACCGGAAACCTCAACAGCCTCCAGCCAGCATGTCGGCTTCTGGGTGCCCCAACTGAATTCACTGCTGTCGATGCAAGGTGTGAACCAGGATGACGGTCGGATGACGGCAGCGATGAAAAAGCAGTTTGTCGCCGATCACTACGGTTTACTGCTCCTCGTCATCGAAGACCGCAAGATCACCATGCACGGTCCGGAGCGAACTCGGGCGGCAACCTACAAACTCGACTCTACCGGGGCTGACAGCGATATCCGGATCAGGATCGACGATCCGGATCTCGGGGCCTTTCCGGTCACCATCATCGTCCGGGCTCCTGACCGAATGACACTCACCATGCGATCTCCACAGGGAGTTCTCGACGATCTGGGAAGCCTCGACAGCGTCCCTTTCGAAAGGATCGACGAAACGGAATTCCGCAGGATCTCGGCAAAGATCGAAGCGGCGAGGAAACACGCGGTGCCCGAGATGATCGATGCCAAGCCCCCGGATCTCCAAGAGAGCAGACCGCTCCGTCCACGTTGAGTCGCCTCACCTACCGCGTCGACACAAAATAGAGCGGCTTGGATGGGACTGGTTTCCCGTCCAAAGGTTCTCCGCCTGCCGAACGATTCTCCACCTGCGTATAGACCAGCAATCCGCCATCGCTCTCAAGATGGACGCGGGCAATGCCACGAAGATAACCCGCGGTCTCAAGTTCCAGCCCTCGCTTGCTACGTCGCCACTTCACCAGCGCCGTCGAATTGTGAATCTTCAGCGCTCCTTGGAAGTCGTCCTTCAACTCAAGTTCAATCGTGAATGACTTCGGATCCGGAAAGGGCATTGCTTTCGCTGTCTCCGGGCTCACGTCCGCCAACCACCGCTCTCTGACATGCGCATGGAGCGAATCGATGTCGCCCCTTCGGCGATCCACTTTCCACCGGCGGAGATACGGCGTGAGTTCCTTGTTCGATGAATACCGGCAGTCGCGAGTGATCACCCCCTTCTCACCGGTTTGGGTGTCGATAACGAATACCCGTCCGTGCGCCGAATCCGGGCGTCTCCAGATCTTGAATCGAGGCTCGAAGACAACCTCACCTCGGTTGTTGATCACGCCGGCCTTCGTCTGCTTCCCGAACAGGTGCACGTCCTCCACATAGTCAGCGATCACCTCCTCGTGTTCGAGCGGAATGATCACCTTCCCGTTCACGTCGATAACACCCGCATGGCCCTTCAGCTTCACTCCGAACCGATCATTCCCCAGATACGATATCTCTTCGTAGGGTTTGGAGAAGATCGGCTTCAGCTTCATATCAAAGACCAGTTCCCGATCGTCCTTCTTGGCGAGCAGGTACCCGGCACCCAGGAAGCGAATGTCGTCGAAAACCATCTCACTCAGAATCCTGCCGTCGGACGCAATCATGCCGCTCTTCAGATTCACGTGCGGTTCGATGAAATCATGAAAGAATCGAATCTTCCCCCGCAGCTTCCAGTGCTCCTGCCGGATCGCGAACGCCCCTTTATTGAAATCGACCCAACCCCGGATCTTCCGGATCTTCCCGCCCTCGGTCTCCAACTCACCGTTGTAATGGTAGCGCGCCTCCAGTTGCTTCCGGCTGTCGACATGAATCGTCCCGTCGGCATCCTGAGTCACCGGCTGGGCTGGGTTGGTGAGAATCGTCTTCCCATCGAATTTCAGCACCCGCCGCTCCAACTGATCGTCGTGCTCCAAGCGGAACTTCGTCGCGCGATCGAAGGGCAAGGCTGACAAGTCGGGCTTCTCCGCGTCACATGGCAATGCCAGTCCGAGCACGGGGACTGCGACGCAAAAGCACGTCCGATTGATCAGTCGGAAGACCGTCATCCGGCTCCCACGTTGATACGGAGGCGCAGCGCGCGAAACGGAGCATCCCGGTCGACCGACGCCGTCCGCGTCTTGTTCGGCGCGGGATCAGACAGCATCAAGCCTTCGGTCGACCAGGTCCGAAAGTCGGTCGTCGTCTCCGCAATGTAGGTGACGTCGGGTCTCCCGCTGTAGAACGTCATCCTCATTCCTTCGCCATCGATGACAGGCTGAGGCAGATTCGTCTGCGTATGGGATTCCGGGTCGAGGTTGAGAGCGTAGGACATGAGGAGACTCACGCCCGTGGTCTGCGGATCGGATTCCAAGTCGGTGTCAGGCGAGTAGCCCTGACCCATGAGCCAAAGCTGCGAGGGGGACGGCACCTCGTCGATCATCATCGCCGGGTAACCTACCCACGTCGGCGAAGTGAATCCGGTGCTCGCACTGAGATAGAGGATAGCGAACTCCGTCGCCACGTTGTCGAACATGCCGGAACCCCAACGCGTGGGGGAATCGCCAAGGAAGAGAGCCGCGCCGAGGTTCGAGCAACCATTGAAGGCATTGAAATCAACTTCATCGACGTTTTCGGGAATGACCACGCTGGTCAGACCGCTACAATCGCGAAAGGCACTGTCACCGATCCGGGTCAGAGTCGAAGGAAGCGTGATGTCCGTCAGGCCGGTGCAACCATTGAAGTCACTGCGAATCTCACTCACACCCTCCGGAATGGACACACAAGTAAGACCGGTGCAACTGAAGAACGTCCCACCTAGGAGGCGCATGATGCCCGTCGGAAGATCGACACTTCGCAGTCCCGTACATTCTCGGAAGGCGCTCCCCCCAATCACGTTGATGGTGTCGGGAAGAATGATCTCCGTCAGCGCACGACAGCGAAAGAACGCAAAGCCGCCGATGTTCGTGACCGTCTCGGAAAGGGAGACCTCGATGAGACCGGTGCAACCTGCAAACGCACGGTCCCCAATGTGGGTCACGCCCGACGGGATGGTGATACTGGTCAGTTGCTGGGAGGTCGAAAACGCGCTCCATCCGATATCCCGAATGCCGGCAGGTATCGTGTAGCTTCCGATGCGGCCCGGCGGATACTGGACGAGTTCAGGACGCAAGCTATTGAACAGAACACCGTCGATGCTCATGTACCTGGAATTCGCGGGATCCACCTCGATCGACGTCAGGCTGCTGCACCCGGGGAAGGCACCCACACTGATGCTGCTCACGCTTCGGGGAATCGTCATACTGGTGAGCCCACTGCAGTCGGCGAACGCCCCCGAACCGATACCGCCAATGTTGTCGGACAGCGCGATGCTGGTCAGCCCGGAACAGCCTTGGAAGAGCTGTGGCGGGATGCTTCCGACTCCCGGCGGCAAAGTAATGCTGGTCAATCCACTGCATCCAGAAAACGCACCCTGTGCAATGAAGTCGACGCTCGATGGTATGCTTATCGATGTCACGCCGCTGCAGTTCTCGAACGCGAAGATATCAATCCGCGTCACCGGAAGTCCTTCGATCGTGGACGGAATGATGGCTGGTCCCACAGCATCGGTCGGGTAGTCGGTGATCCGTACCTCGTTGCCGATAGCAAGGTATGTGAAAAGGCCGAACTCCTCCGCCCGGGAAGGGGTGATGCTAGAGACGGCTGCGGCAAGCCAGCAACCTAGAATGGGGATAGATGACAATCGATGAAGCACCCCGCGATTGTACACGAAAACAAGCGGTTTTCCCATTCCCGGAAACTGGAAATCAACCTTCTACTCTAACGGCTCGATCCAGAGCAGGTGCCCCCATCCTCGGCCATTGGCCTCGTAGGCGATCTCGATAGCTGGACCTATCTGATTGATCTTGTCTCGAACGCCCATGGCGCCGTCTCCCCATGCCTGCCAGCTCAGATCCTCCTTTTGCACCGCAGTGATATTACATTGAGCGTTGATCTTGATGATTCGCGGCAGATCTCCAGGAATCCTTGTCCATGGCGGGCCCGGAGGCCATGCCTGAACCCGGCCATCCTTGGTGAGGGCCACGAAGTGAAGCCAACCCGCGTCGAGTTGAACCAAGCCGGGGATGCTTTCGGGTAGGACCGACTTGAAGCTTTTCTCGCCCCAGGTGACGACCGAGCCGTCGGCACGCACCGCGTAGGAACGCGCGTTCTGGGATCCATGGGTGGCAGACACCGCGATGGCTCCGGTCAGATCCACCGGAGGTAGGGTGTAGTCTTCGCGGCGCACGACCCTACCCCACGTTTTCACACGGCCTTCGTCGATGATAGCGACGGTCACTCCAGAGGTGGAGATCACCTCTCTGCCCCCCTGTGCCACCACGATTCCTCGTCCGTGATCACGGACAATCTCGATCCGTCCGTCCTTGTAGAGAATTGCCTTGCTCGTCAGAGCAGCGACTCCCTCTTTCCCATCGAACGCATTGTCGCTCGACACCACCGCGCCGTTCTTGCGCAATGCCGCCCAACCGTTCTCGCGAAGGTTGACCGCTAGAACAAAATCATCATACGACTCGGCCTTGGAGATATCGAGTTTCTCATACGGCCCTCTGACGTTCGAGAACGCGCGCAACCGACCCGCCATCTGCACACCCTCGTCTTCGCCGACAACAAACGGAAGGCCGAGGGCCTTTAGCCGGTCGCGGAATTCGCGGACCTTCTTCGCCGCCGGGATGTCCTTGGCTTTCGTGTATTCCGATTCGAGTTCGGACAGCTTGCCGTCGACGATCTCCGCAAACTTCACTTTCCGCTCCCCCTGAGCATCATTCAGTGCCTTGAGCTGCCCGCGATAGACTTCACGAAGCTCGGGGACTTTGGAGAACGCACGCCCTCCACCCCGAGGTAGCGGCTCGCCGTTCTCGATGCGTTTGAGCTCATCCCGGGCTTCGATCACGCCCTCGAGATTGCCCGCTGCCCTCACATTCTCCTGCTCCGCCTTCACCGCAGCGACGTATTTCGCGGTCATTTCCTTCACCGCCAGCTCGTGAGGAAGAAGAATCTTGAGGCGAAAGTAGCTCTCCTGCTTCGAAAGCACTTCGGCGATCCTCTTTTCGACTCCGGCTTCGGAAGTCGATGCCGCGGCAAAGCCCGTGGTAATCCACGCGCCGGCAAGAAGTAATACGAGGAGTCGATGGAGAGAATTCATCAAAAGCAGTTTCAGTCGAGTTCGAGAGCGAAAAAGGCTGCAAGTTTCCAATACCCGCTTACGAGAGCCCGAGCGATTCGGACTCAGCCGATCCCACTCCGCAGCTTCCTATCCGCGGCGGCGGTCCTGCAGAAAAACGAGAAGACCCGAGAGCAGGAGCACGGTCGCGCCCGGCTCCGGAATGGCCCGGACATTGTCGATGCCGAGTGTTCCGGGAGCGCTGATTCCGGTCGCGCTAGCCGGCGACGGATCGTGACGGAACATGATCCGGTCCACGTCGGCGCTCAGATTCGCATAGGTGTCGGCACCCAGAACACGAATCAAATCGGCCTCAAGCAGGGAAAAGGTGTAGGTGCGCCAGACACCGTCCGCGAGAATAGTCTCCGCATTGGCCGAGGTCCAGCGGTCAAAGGTCTGGGGACCGAAGAGGACAAGACGCATCTCAAGATCCGTCGGGTCCGATGCCGGCCGCATGAGATCCACCTGGATCGCGGTGACCCCCGGATCGATCGCTCCCGAGTGGGTCGAGGTCGAATTGAAAATCGCAAACCGATTGCCTCCTCCGATGCGAAGAAAGTTGTCGCTGGCACCCGCCGGGCCGCCGGTGGCAAAATTGGTAGGAGCGGAATTGCCAGACCAGTTCTGGGTACTGCCATCCTCGAAATCATTGAGCAATCCGGCGACAATCGCCGAGTCGGCGGATTGCGGTAAAGCGATGAGACCCGCAACGATGCAGCAGAGTACCGGGATTGAGGATGCCGTTAGAGTCATGCGCCTGAAAAACCACATCATAGACCAGGATCGTCGTCAACGCATTTTGGTTCCGCAACAATGTTGCTAGCGTGCTTGTAGCCTTGGCTCTCCAGCGCCGACGGCAGCAGGTCGTGCGCTGATCTTAGCCGTTCCGGAGTCACTCCCCCGTCGCTTCCTCCCGCAGGCAGGTAGGAGCCACGTGTTCTTCCAATCAACGCCAGCCTCCCTACTCGCGACGACACACGCGGAAGGTGCAGACCATCTCGCTTGTCGCCAGTTGCGGTATCGACAACCATCGGCACGGCGAAAGTTGGCTCGTGATCGAATCGAATTCCGCGCTCCCGGTCGCCGGTTCCGATCGACAATTCCGAACCGGTTCGCGTCCGTCGATCCACGGCTCGGCAGTGACGGTTTCGACAAAAATGAGGCTTTGATTCGTTTTTGGTAGCGATTGGTTGAGAGCCGCTTCGGATTGTGCTATGTGGCTTCCGTCCGATGCCTCCCCCCCCACCCAAGGAAGCGTTCCGGCCCGGAGTCGGGCAGGCTCGGTTGCCATTAGGCATCCGAGCCTGCCCGACGACGCGCGTGAACGGCGCTGCTGCTCTTTGTCTTGCTGGGATACTCATGTTCGCAAACGCGTGCGCTCCGAATGCGAACTCGCGGGACGCCGCACTCCCGAAGGTGATGCGCGTCGGCGTCCTTCCAGACCAATCCCGCGAGAGCGTCGAAATCCGCTATCAGCCACTGATAGAGTTCCTAGCCGAGGAGACGGGTCTGAAACTGGAGCTCCGGATTCCGGACGACTACCAATCCTTGGTGTCGGAGTTCCACGCCGGGAAGGTGGATCTGGCGCACTTTGGTGGCGTCACCTTTGTACGGGCCGAACAAGAAGCCGAGGCTCGCCCACTTGTCCTGCGAGATGTGGATCTCGCCTTCACCACTGACTTCCTGGCAGCAGTCTCTGACGAACGCGAGCAACTCGCCGATTTCGAAGGGGCGGTGTTCGCCTTCGGTTCCCGGCTGTCCACTTCCAGTCACCTGATGCCTCGCCAGTTCATGGGATCGCAGTCCATTACCCCGGAGGCGTTCTTTTCCGAAGTCCGCTATAGTGGGGGTCACGAGGCGACCGCCCGGTGGGTGCAAAATGGAACGGTGGAACTTGGCGCGGCCAACTCCATCGTCGTCGAGGCGATGTTCGTCGACGGCAGATTGTCGCGGGACAAGGTTCGGGTGGTCGCACGTTCGGATCCCTACTGCGACTACGTCTGGGCCACCCAATCGGGGATGGATGAAACCCTGAGAACTCGCATCCGCGACGGCTTCCTCGCCCTCGACATTTCGAATTCCAAACATGCCGCGATTCTCAAGCGGCTGGGGGCGCGCGCGTTCCTACCCGCGAAAAGCAACGACCACGACAGTATTCGAATGGCTCTCGACGAGTACGGGAGCCACCTCGACCTTCCCCCCGGATGATGCCAGATAAACATCGCCAGATCATGCTCTATTTCGCATGCTTCGTGTTGCTGAGCATCGTGAGCATCACCATTCTCTTTCATCTGCTCAATCAGCGTCAGAGAGCCGAGAACGCCTACCGAGTGGAAATCGAGCGGTTTCACCTTCCCGGCGTTTTGCTGACACAGGACATCTTCGATCAGCTCGTGGCGAGACGTGCCATTCCCGGGGGGGAGGCCATCCAACGGACGGAGCAGCGCATCGCGCAAGCAGCGGACTATCTGATCATCCGCCACCTGAGGGCACTCGCCGACCTCTACGAGCGACACGAAGCCACAAGTTTCTCACCGCCGCTGCACCGCGCCCGAATCGCCTTCGGCGAGGCCCAGAAGGGCAGTAACCCCAGCATGTCCGAGGAACGATGGCAGCGCTTTCGGAGTGCGATCCAGCAATGCGACCGTCTGCACGCCGTCAACATCGACCGCATTCTCCACGAGATGCATGGGGCCGTCGACCGCGCCAACCGCACCCTGTTCTGGTCCACAGGATGCATGTTCCTCGCCGCCGGCGGAATGGCGTGCCACCTCATGGTACTCGTCCGCCGACGCCTCCGCGAGCAGCAGAAAACCCAAGTCGCCCTCAGAGAGAGTGAGCAGCGGCTTCATCACTCCACCAAGCTGCAAGCGGTGGGCACGCTCGTCGGTGGCGTGGCCCACGACTTCAACAACTGCCTTCAAGCCATCATCGTCAATGCACGGTTTCTTGTCCGGAAGCAAAGCGGCGAAAGTCGGATTGTCGCCGAGGAGATCATCGACTCCAGCACGCAGGCGGCGACCCTCGTGCGCCGACTACTGACCTTCAGCCGGCACGAACCCATCGATCGTCAGGCGGTCCGCCCCGACGAGGTGATCCGGAAACAGGAGCGGCTGCTCGGCCGCCTTCTTCGCGACGATATTCGCCTTGAGGTGGAATGCGGTGCGGGTTCTGCAGCTATCGAGATCGATCCTGTGCACTTCGATCAGGTTCTGATGAACTTGGCGGTCAATGCGCAGGACGCTATGCGGGACGGAGGATCCCTGACCATCCGCACCGCGTCCGTCAAGGCACCCTCGGAATCGACACCGGATTCCCTCAAGCCGGGTTCCTATGTCCACATTGCCGTGGAAGACGATGGCATCGGAATGGAACCGGAAGTCGGTTCGCGGATCTTCGAGCCGTTCTTCAGCACGAAGGACCCAGGCCATGGGACCGGCTTGGGGCTGGCGATGGTACACGGAATCATCGCCCGCAGCAGCGGGGAGATTCACTTTGAAACTGTGCCCGGCATCGGAACGCGCTTCGATATCTATCTTCCCTGCTGCGAGCATCCCGATGCCGCGCATGACCAACCAGTCGCGCTTGCCGAACCGCCAGCCTTCGGCAATTCCAATACCGAGACGATCCTCGTCGTCGAAGACGAGCAAGCAGTAGTAACTGCGATCGTCAAGGAATTGAAGAATGCAGGTTACAAAGTCGCCTCGGCGCGGAACGGAGCCGCGGCCGTAGCGCTGCTTGAAACGCGAAACGCACCCGTCGATCTGGTCTTAACGGACGTGATCATGCCATCGATGCGGGGAGACGAGTTGGCAAAGCGGGTCCGCGCGATGTATCCGGAGACTAGGATCGTCTTTATGTCAGGCTATGCCAACGATGACGTCGAACGGGCCTTGACCAGTGATCCTTCTCCGGTTCTGCAGAAGCCTTTCGAAATATCGAACCTGCTGGCGGTTCTTCGATCAGAACTGGATGACGCTGCGCAGCTGTCCGCAGTGTGACTCTGGTGCTGCTCTCGCAGAGTTTCCGCAAACCCCGCGCGCAAACCCCGCGCGCAAACCCCGCGCGCAAACCCCGCGCGCAAACCCCGCGCGCAAACCTTCGGGGAAACTCCGCAGGAGGGACAGGCCATCTGTTTGGGACGACATGAAACGGTTGCCGCTAGCTAGCTAGTCTCTCTTCAATTCTCTTCGCGAGTATAACACGCGCGTCCAGCATCGAACGTCCCGTAGCGGAAGATGCGAAATCTTCGGATCCACCACCGTTGATCCCTCATCCCCCACCCGTTTGACCCCACCCGCCTTCGGCAGTACGCTTCCCCCGAAAGCAGAGTGATCCACCCATGACAAGATCGAGAGTCTTGAAGCGATGCTTCGCGATCACCTACATCGTCCTCACCATCTTGTGGACACAGATGGTTTTCGGGGGAGGATTGATCCAGGACATCAGTCCTCCGAATCGTTTCTACGGAGGCTTCTTCTGCCATCGCAGCGCCAAAGCTGGCGTGGAGCGCTGGCACCTCGACGGACTCGCCAAGAGCGCGGCCCTCGCCGCTCTCCCGATTTTCCCCGTTCTCGGTCTTGTGGTTCGGAACCGGATCAGGAAGCCGGATCCGCGACCCTAGCTTCGCTAGCTTTGTCTGACGGGACACGGGGGCGGCGCATCCTGAACAGTGCGTGCAACAGGAACGCGGACGCTCCGGCGATGACGATGGTTACCGCGAATACCTTTGGCGAGAAAACGCGAGGTGGATCTTTCACGAGCTCCACCTTGGGGACGGTGAAGCCGGACTCCCCGAGAGCTTCCCAGTCGGGAAAGGCAAGATGAGCGGGAATCGCCCCGCTCATGGCAGCGCTGCGGACGCGACTCTTCGTGGAGTGCTCACGGAAGTTCTCGTAGAGAGGTTTCCCAAGATAATCGGCGAGGCGCTCGAATCGCAACTTGTCTCCGACGACCGCATTGTACTCATGCCGCATCTCCTCGAGGATCAACTTGTGATCGCCTTCTGATTCACCGTCGTTCAGACGCTCGGAGATGTCGCTGTAAAGCGCGATCTGAATCCATTCCCGATCCCGCAGCTGGCTGATTTCGATATCTTTCCGGTGCGACTCATGGCGGGGGAACACCCCCACCGCAGCGAGCGTGCTGCTCGTGAGAACGGCCACCGTCACCCATTGCAGGAATCGCACCGCTCCCTTGTCCCGCTGTTCATCCGAAGTCATTACGACCGGCACACAGTCGTTCGACATCGCCTCAGAATCAATCTTCACTCCCTCCGGTCCGTAGTCAAAGACGCCAACCTTCCCACAATGCCGTCGTGGTAGGGAGCTCTCGATGAGACGCCAAGATGCCAGTAGACAACCCGCCGCCCCTTCCTTCATGATTCCAGCATGATGAAAGTGCTCGTGGGCTCCATGGCGGGTGTCATTGGTGGTTTCCTTCTGGGATGGTTCGGGAGACCGCTTTCGGATAGTGACAAGCAGGAGTCGTCGCCCTCGGAACTGCCGGGAACCGCACGCCTTCCCAGCGGCACGAGCACCGGACGACCACGCATCGACCCGGTTGCCATCAGCAATCCCGATTACCTTTCCCTCGCCTCCAACCGCAAGCTGACGCGGGCCGCGGACGGAACGATCGAGCAAATCGAACTCTGGGGACAGCTTCTTGCAGGACTCACTCCCGATCGCGTGCCGGAAATGTTCGAGAAACTGGACCC
>CAJIAN010000610.1_pt1 | contig 19372 bp, 19 predicted proteins | sample 9199061 | NCBI WGS metagenome assembly CAJIAN01 (sample SAMEA7708264, study PRJEB35096) | sediment metagenome | biome: marine neritic benthic zone biome [ENVO:01000025]; feature: sediment [ENVO:00002007]; material: shallow marine sediment [ENVO:03000034] sea grass bed [ENVO_01000059] ...
CGATCTCGCCGCGAACGTCGCGCCCCTCGGTCATCCTTCCGCCGATGAAGCCGTTGGCGAAATGTCGGCGGAACTCGAGCGCGCCGTGCGCATCCGTCTTCGCTCCGACGTTCCGGTTGGCAGCTGCCTCAGCGGGGGTATCGATTCTTCGACCGTTGTCGGCACAATGCGGAAGCTGCTCGGCAAGGAAGCCTCCCTCCATACTTTCAGCGCCGTCTATCGGGAGAAAGGCAGCTATGACGAATCCGCATGGATTTCCAAGGTGGTCGCGCACTCGGAATGCGATTCGCACAGGACGTTCCCCGATGAACTTCCGCTTCACGAGATGTTCGATCTCGTTGTCTGGCATCAGGACGAACCTTTTTCGACGCCGAGCATCTTCGCCCAGTGGTGCGTGATGCGGGAGGCCCGACAGAAAGACGTGACCGTTCTTCTCGACGGCCAGGCCGCCGACGAACTCTTAGCCGGATACCAACCTGGAACCTATCAGGAACACCAACTCGAACTGCTGAGCCGCGGGAGATTTCTCGGCTTCATCGGGGCACTCCGCACGCGGAAACGCGCAACGAAAACTCCGTGGTCGGCACTCTTGCGCGAACTGCGGGAGATCCTCGTGGTCGGGGTGACAGGTCGCCTCGAACCCTCCCGCGAAAGCGAATCCCGGAACGAGCGTGATCGGCTGCGCGCCGTCGGGTTTCGGGACGAAGTTGCAACCCAGTACTTTCCCAAAGTCTCCCTGGATCGACAGTCTCTCGAAAAAAAAATCGCCGATGACCAATCCAAACTCGCGGACTGGTCGGCAAAAAGACGAAAAGCGAGCGGTGAGAAGCGCGAGGAGCTTTCCGGACGCCTCGCCAAAAAAGAGCGGCAGATCGCTTCGAACCTGCTCAAGCTCTTCCGTCTCACCGGCGAGGGACGCTGGCGCGTTGCCTGGCAGCGGTTGAGGGGACGGTTCGATCACAATCTCCGCGATTATCTGATCGATCAGACAAACAGCAGCAATCTCACCCACCTTCTTCGTTACGAGGACCGCAATTCGATGGCGTTCTCCATAGAAGCGCGGGTTCCGTTCACCGACTATGAGTTGGTCGAATGGGCCTTCCGGCGGGGCAACGACTTCAAGATTCGCAAGGGCTGGACGAAGTGGGTCCTGCGGCAGTCTGCCAGAGGATTGGCACCCGACTCGGTGCTCTGGAGGCGCGACAAGGTTGGATTCGAAACACCGGAGCAAGAGTTCGCCCGGCGGCTTCTCGAAACGAATCGTCACCCTGCGGACTCCGAGTTCCTCGCAGGGTTCCTCGACACCACAGTTGTTCGCGCCATCTGTGATCGGGTCTCGGACGGAAAAGCGACCAAGGAAGAAGCGCGGGCGGCATGGAGATGGCTCGTTCTCGATTCCTGGCAACGGCAATTCGCTGAAGCTTCCTAACTTCCGTGTGTTTCAGGCTTCGAGAGCATGGCCATGGCCTGACCATTGAGTCCGACCTGGTCGATGGCGACGATGTCGAGATGCTTGCTCCACTCACGGCGGATGTAATCCTCCGTCTGAAATGATGAGAGATAGTAATCGGGCAAATCGGGCGTCGCTCCGAGATTGATGTGGACGAATCCCTCCTGTTCGAGCCTTGTCCGCGCGCTCTCTTCCAACGCGTTTTGGTGGTTCACGCCGTGGAAGGTCGCCACGACGGTGCCCCCAGGTTTGAGTCGGGAACTCAGTTCGGACAACCACTCGCGCTGCATGTCTTCGGGAAGATGGGTAAACACGGAGAGCGCGAGAATGATGTCGTACCCTCCCTCGTCTCCGTCGGTCGGCGGAAGCGGGGGGCGGTCGGGGGAAACAAAGTAGGTGCCCGATTTCTCGAGGGCAGCGTTGTCCCACTCGATCGCCTCGCGGTCGATATCGCATCCGAAGACGTCCAGTTTCTTTCCAGGGATGAGCTCCTTCAAAAACCGGCTGACTCTCGCGCACCCGCATCCGAAATCGAGTACGGTGGAAGCCCGACTGGCGATCTCCGGGTAGTGCTCGAGCAGAAGCATTCGGAGTTCGAGCATGATCAAATATCCGGTATGCAGGAACTGGAGCGTTGGTTCCGGAGTCTCGACATCGGCCCTGTAGGCGATGTGTTCCACCAGACGTATGTCCGGCAAGACGAGGTCATAGAGATCGCCCGCGGTTTTCGACCACCGGGAAAAATGGTCTGCGTTCACAACGTCAAAAGCCCGATGGGCAAGTTCCAGCCTCGCCTCGAACTTCAACCGTTTCGCGCGCTGCCGGTCTCGCTCTGACTTGGCCTTTGCGCGATCCCTCTTCAACTCGCGAATTCGCGACTCGAGGCGTTTGGAAGAATCGAACAAAGCCATTCAGCAACGCCGGTTGAGTTGGATCAGATTACCGGCGAGGTCCTCGTACTCCAGTTCCGAAAACTCCGGTGGCGCCGGGACGATCGTTTTCGCGCCCGACACGTCGATATCCGGTTCCGCAACCCCCAAGCGAACACGAACGCTGGTCATGAACGGGTGGCGAAGTTCCGGAAACAGTTCACAAAGGAAGCGTGCGCTCGCTTCGGCCCCGAGCGCGAGGTGCGCGAGGATATAAAGTCCCCACAGCGCCGGATCTGGCTGACGCACTCCCACCTTCATCGAGATCCTGAATCCTTTTGCCAACACATCGATGGCAGCCTGCGGATCACCTTGGCGAAGGTGGTAGAGTGCCAGTCCGAAGCGTGGTTCATGGGCGCGCGGGTAGGCGTGCGATTCGGCTTCCAGCGTCGCACGTGCCTGCTCGATGTCGCCACCCGCCATGAGCACTTCGATCGCTTCCCTTACCGCGTTCGCGAAAGGCGTCATCTCCAGCCCTGCCGATTCGCTCGAACCGAACCCGTGACCCTCGCGTCGTGCCTCGAACCAGCGGAGTAGTACATCGCGTTTCTCCGGAGTGTGATTCGCCGCGACATGCTCGTAACCGGCCCTCGTGATTCGTGCGAGGAGATCGTCGTCACCGAGAAGCGCATCGAGCTTCTCCGCATAGTTGGTATCATCGAGAAACACGCAGTTCTCCATGTCCCGGTACCCAAGAACATGCAGGACGGGAATATCCTCGGTCGCGAGGCAGGTCATGCTGGCCGGAATCTCCAGCATTTTCTTCACGAACACATGCCGTCGACCGCCGCAACTCAGCGCGATCTTCGTGCGATTCAGCCAACGGGCGTACTTCTCTCCAACAATGTCGTGCGGCGCGTGGATGGGATTGGGTGTCGGCACGGAAAGAACGGGGTAACGTCTGCGCAACAGTTTTGCGAGGCGCAATCGCCACGGGTAGTTCAGCATGTCGGCCTGCTCCTCGAATCCCTGTCCGAACAATCCGATGGGATACACTTTCTCCCCGCAAGGATCGGGTTCATGCGTGCGATTCAGGAACCACGGGCAGAAGACGATCTGCTTCTCCCATCCGGGCGCGAGATCCACAAAGGTGTTGTCCATGGCGAACAGCACCTCCACGCCGAACTTCTCCATGTCGGCGAACAACTGGATCTTGGCGGGACTGTCCGCATCCATCAGTGTCAGCGCCGCAAGGGGAACGCTCCCAAAGGGATTCGTTCCGGGCCGATCAAGCCCGAGATTTGTGAGTAATCCACCCTCGGTGCTGAGCATGAGCACGAGCTCGGGATTGAAGCGCGCGATGAGGTCGGCGGGCCGCACACATTCCTCGTCGACAACGGTCGTATCAAAATGACACGACAACCACCCAAGCAACGGCTCGACGCTGGAGACGCAGAAGTAGTGAAGCGTCCTTTCGTCACATCCCCGGAGGAACAGCAGTCGTGGCCTAGTTGAAGACATCGCGGACGTGCTGGCAAAGTTCCATGTCGAACGCGATCGCGCGTTCGATTCCCGGCGGAGCATCCATCGCAGTGACTCCAGGCTTCCCGGTCACAGACAGCTCCACCCCGATCAGCAATCCCAATTTCGCCACTTTCGCCGGGAGATCACTTTCGTTCGCTGCCCAATCGAAGTGCTCCACGAGGTTGCTTCTTGCCAGTTCGAGCAGGGCCGGGTCATCGGCACCGATTGCCTTGCCCATGGTGCCCGCAATCGCCCGGGTCTGCCTGTTCCGGAGTGAAGCCGCGGCTTCCGTTGCAAAGAAACGACCAGGATCGAATTCGCATTCCTTCGCCACGCTGTGAAGCGGGTGATCCTCTTTCTTCGAAACATTCTCGAATGCTTGGAGCACCTTCTTCGCGGGATCGCCGAGGACCACTGCGTAGCGAACGGCGCGACGCAGATGGCGATGTGTGCCGAAGGGGAACTTTCCGTGGATCAATCGCAATTCGGAATCCGCGACCAGCCCCCACGCAGCGACCTTGCGGTCGGTTCTCCCGAGTATTTCGTCGTCGACCACACGACAGCGCGGCGCGGCGGAAAGGACATCGCCTAGAAGCCGCGTCGCCATTCCGGGTATCACCATCGAGATGTAAAGTGGTGTCGGCTCCGCCATGGCGTCACGGCTGCGGCAGCAGATTGGCTAGGTATTCCCGAAAGCTCGGATTCGGCTCACCGTCGATCAACTCTCTGAACCCCGATTCGTCAACGAATCCCATCGCGAAGGCGATTTCCTCAAGACAGGCGACCTTCAAGCCCTGCTGTTTTTCGATCGTCCCAATGTAGCTGGAAGCCTCAAGCAGACTCTCCGCAGTCCCCGTATCGAGCCAGGCGATCCCACGGCTGAGCAACTCGACGCGCAGTTTTCCATCGGAAAGATAGGATCTGTTCAGGTCGGTAATCTCCAGCTCACCGCGCCTCGACGGTGACAGCGCACGGGTCCGTTCGACCACGGTGCTGTCGTAGACATAGATTCCGGGGACGGCGTATCGGCTCTTCGGTTGCTCGGGTTTCTCCTCGATGCTCACGACGTTCCCGGAGTTGTCGAACTCGACGACCCCGAAGCGTTCGGGATCGCGGACTCGGTAGCCGAATATGCATCCTCCCCCCTCAAGCGAGAGCGCACGTCGGAAGAAATCCAGATCCCCGTAGAAAATGTTGTCGCCGAGAATGAGCGCGACATTCCGATCCCCGATGAACTTCGCACCGATCAGGAAGGCTTCCGCGATTCCATTGGGGGCGGATTGCTCCGCATACTCGATCTGCAGTCCCAGCCGCGAACCATCCCCAAGGAGATTCTCGAATTGAGGGAGATCCTTCGGCGTCGAGATGACAAGGATCTCGCGAATCCCACCAAGCATTAGAACCGATAGCGGGTAGTAGATCATCGGCTTGTCGTAGACGGGAAGCAGCTGCTTGCAGACGATTTTTGTCAGCGGATGCAACCGTGTTCCTGCGCCGCCGGCGAGAATGATCCCGCGTGTGGGTGGGTGATCCATAAAGGCAGGTATTAAATCGTTGATTTCACGATATGGCAAATCTAGGCTCGCCGCTGACGATCCATCCGCATGAGTAACACCAAGGACAACCGATGGCGCGGCCTCAACCACACGGCCCGCGCGCGGATCGAGGAGCGTGACTATTCGGAGGGGATTCCGGCCGCGGGCGACTATCTCAGAGCGGACGACCCGGAACCTGTGATGATTCCCGGCGTCGAGATTCTTGGCCGCACCATCCATCCTCAGCGTCACCGGGGATTCCTCGGCGAACTCGGTCGCGAGAGCGAGGGAAGGCTCCACGCGATAGGATTCTGGCCGAAACAGTGGGCCGCCGCCCGAATGTACGCCGCTACGGCGAAGGGATTCCACATCCACCCTCCATCGATTCCCGACGGCGAGGATCCGGGCGCCTGGTTCCAAAGGCTGTACGTCGAAGAACCCGAGAACTACGCTCTACGGCCCTACTCGGAAGAGCAGTGGGACGCGATGTTCTTCATTCAAGGGCTCGCGGACCTCATCCTCGTCGACGAGCGTGAGGGAATGCATCGGAACGTCATGCGCTTTTTCATCGATGGCGACGATATTCCCGGCCCGAACAATGCCGGAGTGGTGATTCCCGCAGGTGTTGCTCACGCCATCCGTAGCGCCAACTCGACCGACCTCCTCATGGTCTACGGAACAAGCACGGTATTCCACCCCGAATTCGAAGGGCGCATCGAGAGCGGACTCGAGCGACCGGATCTGCCTCCCGAATGGCAGGCGTATCTGGGAACGGACTGAACCTGGTGGAACTCCACGATGACAGCGAACCGCGCAGCGAATGGAGGTCCGCAGGCTATGATCGCGAAGTTGTCGAGCGAGTTTGGAGTTTCGCGGCCAAGGTTCCTGGCAATGATCCCGAACTCTGGCGCAAGGACGAGTTTGGCGCGTGGATCCACAAACTCGACTACCGCAAACGCAACTCCGAATTTGGCTGGGAGATCTGCGATACGGGACTGGGACTCGATGGGGCTGCGACACATGGAATCGCTGCCCTGCGTCCGATGCAGTGGCAGAACTACGTGGATCACGTTGCCGCAACGACTCAGAGCCGGATGACTGCCGACGGCCTCCATAACGTGCGAAAGCTTCTGTGATCAGCCGACTCCGAGACGCATGGGGCAATCTCCGTCCCTTGAACCGGAGACGGTTGGTCATTATGGGGACGCTCGCGCTGCTGCTGATCGCCTCCTGCGTGATCCTCCACAATATTGAGTCGCCTTCCGAAGGCGCCGCACCAATCTACGAACGATCGCTGGAGCAGGGTAACCGAAAGTATCTTCCGCGCGCCTACTACGCTCAAGTCTACGAATGGAAGGCGCTTGCGCTGAACGCCACCCTCTTCGGACTGCTGCTGGCGAGCGCGTGGTGGTGGGTGTCCTGGGTGTTCCGCGAGAAGGCCGAGCCCAAGCCCGTCCGCTCGATCGGAGTGCGGCCGACGCGCGTGCATTGGTCCCTGCTGGCGCTCGGTCTGGCCTTCGCCCTCGCGATCCGCATCCCAATGATGAACAGGCCGATCCTTTTCGACGAGCAGGACAATCTGCGTAAGAGCATTCACGGATACGTGGACATCAAGAGCGACGGGACGCGCGTCTGGAGGGGTGCCACCTGGAGCGACACGTTTTTCGAGAACCGGCGGGCCAACAGTCCGGTGCTGTTCGGCATCCTCGCACGCGGTTGCATCGACATCTGGCGCGCATTCTCGGGTGCCGAGAAAGAATATTTCAACATCGTGGCTTTGCGACTGCCCTCCCTCGTAGCGGGTGTGGTCGCGATGTTCCTGCTTTGGCGACTACTGCTCTACATGGGCTTTCCCATAGCCGCGGTGCTGTCCGTCTTCCTCATGGCAGTGCATCCCATGGCGGTCGAGTATCACCTTCAGGCGCGAGGCTATGGGGTGATGCTCTGCTTCGCCACGCTCGCCGCACTCTCGGCCTACCTCGGGATCCGGAGCCCTCGGTGGCGCTGGTGGATCCTCTACGGATTCAGCCAGTTCGCAATGCTCTACGCGTACCCCGGCGCGCTCTACTTCGCGATCTCCACCAACGGCCTCCTCGGATTGTTCTTCATCGCGCGCTGGCTAAATGATCGCCGGAACCCGAACTCTTGGGCCGCACTCGTCCGGTTCATTCTGGTGAACGTGTTCTCGGCGATGCTCTACCTACAGGTGATGCTCCCCTCGATCGTCCAGGCCCAGAGCTATCTCGACCGCAAGTTCGCGAAGAGCGAGCTGAGACCCGAATGGACTTTCAGTGTTTGGAGCATCTACACCTCGGGAGCCTGGTTGCCTCCTCTGGAGACGTGGTGGATGGCGATCCCGGAAGAGGAACGGTTCATCATGGACTTTGTCCGAGACGAGTATCTCCCGGAGAAGACCGGCCTCGCCGCGCTCTCGTTTCTTGTCGTCCCCGTCGTTCTCGGGGTCGGATTCTGGCGACTGAAAAAGAAGGACCGTGTCGCATTGCTGCTGATGGTCGCGGGACTTCTGGCTCCCTTTCTCGCCTATCTGCACAGTCGACTGTTCACGGGGCTCTGGATCTACCAATGGTACATCATCTATCTGCTTCCCTCGCTTGTGTCCGTGCTCGCTATCGGCGCGACGTCCCTCGGCGGCGGCAAGCGGGCATGGATACGTTCCAGTCTCGGCGCGGTGACCTTTTTCGGTCTTTTCGTCGTGCTTGGCGAGCCACGGCTACCCACCTTTCGCAAAGCGGAGATCCCCGATCACACCGACATCCAGCGAACGAACCATCGCTACCGCATCTACAAGGAAGGGCTCATGGAGCGGGTGTATGACCCGCCCCCCGAAACTTAAGCACACGGAAGTAGAACAGATCCTCGATTCCCGGGAATCCTCCGATCTGCTCAAACAGAGCGGGATCGTCGATTCGCTTAAACCCCGTTCCGACTTCCGGGTGGCTACGATTGAACTCGCGGTAGCCATAAACGACGTGAAGCGGCTCGCCCGTCGTCCTCGCATGTTCGACGAACGGTTCGAGTTGATCCAGATTGTTCGCGAATTCGGCGGACGGATGAACCACCTGGAGCATTCGTCCCCCGAGCCCGTAACCCACAACCTGCGTCTTCGGGGTGTTTCGCAGCAATTGAGCAACCTCCGAGAAAGGAGCGTAGCTTCTTGAGTTCAACACCCGGATCTGGGGCCACGATACGGCGAGGAACCCTATGATGAACAGGACTGCAGGGACTTGAAACGCGCGCCGGTACACGCTCAGTCCGATCGCGACGCATGCAATCAGAGGAACGGAGAGATAGATGAGGTAGCGTGGGTAGAAATGGTGCTGGGCCTTCCAGGTGATCAGGAGGTAGACCAGCGCCGCCGTGAGGATGTTGAAGAACAAAACCGCGCCCGGACGGTGCTTGCGAGCAAGAACGAAGGCACCGAGGCAGAGAGCCACGGCAATGAAGACGTGCATGAACGCGAGAAGTGGCCCAGGGACGTTCGCAAGTGACGCGAGCCCTTCGCCTTCCACCGTTTCCGGCCATTGCTGCGCCATCCCGAAGGTGATCTGGCCAAGTGCCTCGGCGAGCCGATCCCGACTGAGGAATGCGTAATCGTTAACCGTCCCCCACTTCATGAGCTGGAGCGCATTCGGAAGGAACACCTGAATGAAGGCCATCCCCGCGAAGACGTTGGCCGCAAGCAGACGCCCAAGAGCCGAAAGCGAGCCCGATTCCTTCTTTTTCAGCACAATCCAAACCGCACCCGAGATGAAAAAGGCGAGCGAATACCAGACCCCGATTGGCAGTCCCCACGTGAGCATTAACTGTGCGAACCCGAACAGCGCCCAGTGCCTCCACTTTCCGGTCTCAATTGCCTGCGACAACCACAGGCAGGCAAGTATCGTAAAGAGCACGGCGAAGCTGTAGGCCCGCGCATCCACCCCGTATCGGATCTGCCACGGATGCACGGCGAGAAGGAACGCAGCAACGACGCCAGCATGAATGAATCCCCACCGCCGCAACAGCAACGCAATGCAGACGATCGAAGCAAGGCCGGCAAGTAGCGACGGAAGACGCGCGGCGAACGGACTGAACGATCCCGGCTCCCCTCCGGAGAGGGCACGCCAGGTGCCGAGGCACACCCGCGAGGCCGCACTCATCGGCGGATGGTTGGTCGGCTTGCGGTAGTTCCAGATCGTCTTCGACCAACTGTTCTTTCGGAACGTCAGCTCCCCGTCCTTTTTCGTATCAGGTCTGAAATACCCAACCGTCGTGTGTTTGATGTTCCAGAGTTCGTCCCACCAAAGGCTTCCTCTCGCGAGGTTCCAGCGCAAAGCTCCGCCGAGCACGACCGCAATGCCTACCGCGATCCAGAACCCCCGACTCACCTTCGGAGACTCGGGGATTGGCGGTGCATCCACCGGTCGATTCCACCACTTCGCCGTGAAGAAGAGAGCCAGCCCGAGCAGAAAATTGATCGCCGCAGCGAACCAAAGTCCAATCGCAACGTCGTGTCGATAATCCGACTTCTTTCCCGCCTCGTCCAAAGCCGCCACTTCCTTGAACACCGTGGATGGCCGCTCGCCTAAGAGAATGTAGATTCCCGCCGGGATCAGCACAGCGAGCACGACAAACACACGTGCACGGTTGCGGAACAGCGGTATCAGACTAGTCATTCACGTATCCGATTGAGTCGCAGATTAGCCCAGAATCCCCCGGATCAAATAAAAAGAAGACAAACGCCGACGATACCCCATCTTCCTCTTCCTCAGCATGAAAACCACGCTGCGCGTCCTTGCCTACCTCAAGCGCTACCCCCTTCTCGGGGCGCTGCAGCTTTCGTGCGCGGTCCTCATGACGGTGCTTGTCATCGTCTATCCGGAGATCATCAAGGAGATCACGAACAAGGTCATACCGGACAAGGAGTTCGACCGGCTCGTTCCGCTCGTCCTCATAGCGCTCGGAGCATTCTTCTTCTCCGATCTGATGAACGGTCTGCGCATCGTGCTGAACAACACCTTCGAACAGAAAGTCATCTTCGACCTGCGAAGCGACATCTACGGAAAGATCCAGCGTCTTCCCATGACGTGGTTCGACAACAAGCGCACCGGCGACGTGATGACACGTGTCACCGAAGACGTCACCGCCATGGAGCGCGTGCTCATCGACGGCATCGAGCAGGGACTGGTCGCCCTCCTGCAGATCCTCGTCATCGGCGTCTACATGTTCTATTCAGACGTGAAGCTCGCCCTGATCGCTCTCATTCCCATTCCCTTTCTCATCATCGGCGCGCTCTTCTACACGATCACTGCTCCACAACGCTATCGGCTGACGCGGCAGGCCACTGGAGACATGAACAGCCTGCTACACGACAACATCGACGGAATCCAGCAGATCAAGAGCTACACGCAGGAGAAGGAGCAGTTGGAGGCTTTCAACGAATCAAGCAACGCCGTGCGTCTCGCCACCCTCAAGGTGATGCTGGTTTGGGCCATCTACAACCCGAGCATGAATTTCTTCCGCAACGTGGGATTTGCCCTCCTGCTCGGATTCGGCGGCCACGCCGTGATGACCGACACGACGAACGCTGGCACCTTCTTTGCCTTCCTGTTCATCATCAACCTTTTCTACGAGCCGGTCGGACGGCTGCACCAGCTCAACCAGATGATCCAAGCGGGACGCGTCGCCGGAGAACGGGTCTTCGCGGTTTTGGATGCAGTCGAAGAAGAGAACGCCGGGGATATCGGAGAGACTCTACCGCTCCCCGTTCGGGGACACATCGAGTTCAGGAATGTCGGATTCTCCTACACGGGAAAAGGCTCCACCTTGAGTGAGATTTCCATCGAGGCGCAGCCCGGACAAACGATCGCCCTTGTCGGGCACACCGGTGCCGGAAAGTCGACCGTCATCAACTTGCTCACGCGATTCTACGAATACGACGCCGGTGAGATCCGCATCGACGGCAAGTCCATCCACGATCTCGCCAAATCAAGCCTTCGCAGTGCCATTGGCTACGTGACGCAGGAGAGCTTTCTCTTCAACGGCACCGTGCGCGAGAATCTCGTCCTCGCCAAACGCGACGCCACCGACGAGGAACTCTGGGAGGCCCTGCGCATCGCCAACGCGGCGGAATTCGTCGAAAAACTTCCGGATTCCATCGAGACCAATGTCGGCGAGCGCGGGGTGAAACTCAGCGTCGGCGAAAAGCAGCGCATCGCCATCGCCCGCTCGATTCTGAAGAATCCACCGATCCTTCTGCTCGATGAGGCGACCGCGAGCGTTGACACGGAGACCGAGCGTCTCATTCAGCAGGCACTCGAACGTCTGATGAAGAATCGCACAAGCTTCGTCATCGCCCACCGTCTCAGCACGGTTCGCAATGCCGATCGCATCTATGTGCTCCGGGACGGGCGCGTCATCGAGCAGGGCGACCACGATGAACTCCTCGCGCACAAAGGCGAGTACGCGGAACTCTGCAGGACCTCGCTTCTCGCCAATGGAGACTGAACCAGTCTACTCCGTCTCCCGGATCCGCAGATTCCGGAACTTGTAGATCTGCCCCTTCTCGCCGTGGTGTTGGATGGCGATGTGGCCTTCCGCGTCCTTGTCGTCGCGGACATCCGTCGTCTTGACGCCGTTCACGAAGATCTGCAGATGGTCGCCCTCGCAGACGATGCGGTACTTGTTCCAGTCGTTCCGCTTGAGAGCGTTCCGCACTTCTTCCTTCGCGAAGCGAGCCTGTGAATCCTTCAGGTTCTTCAGAAACTTCTCGTCCTTGGTGTTCCCCTTCTTCGCGGGGAAGAGCCACTTGCGGCGTCCTTCGTCATACAAACCACCGGACCACCGGCGTTCCGAACCGTCGACCTCCGCCTGGTAGCCGAAGACCTTGTTCGGCTGGACGTGGCAGCGGAACATGAATCCGGAATTGGCTTTCCCCTCGGGAAGCTTCACCTCGCCTTCGAAGACGAAGTCGCCGTACTTCTTCTCGGTCACGAGGAAGAACTTCTTGTTCGCCTTCAGGTGGATCTCCCCATCGACGATCTTCACCTGGCCCCAATCGTAGGGATTCTTCCATCCGTTCGTCGTCTTTCGGTCAAAGAGGTTCGTCCACGTGTCGTCCGCAGAGGCCGGGGCTGTGCCAAGTAGCGTCGCGGCGGCGAGAATATTGAAAGTCTTCTGTTTCATGGGCTGGGAACCTCCCACCAATTTTCCGTTCGCGCGAGAGCGAATTGCGTTTCATCTTCGCGCCATGAGTCACCAGCCTCCCGAGCATGAGAAGACGCCCGAGCCCGCCCTGAACCGGCTCCGCCGCGTCGTCGCCATCCTGCGTGGCCCCGGCGGATGCCCATGGGACATGGAACAGACGCATGCCAGTCTCGTGCCGAACCTTCTCGAGGAAGCCTACGAAATCGCCGAGGCGCTCCAGTCGGACGACACCGATCACATGTGCGAGGAACTCGGTGACTTGCTCCTTCAGGCATTCATGCACGCCGAGATTGCCTCCGAATCGGAGAGTGGTTTCACCCTCGACAACGTCGCGGACGGGATCGCGGACAAGCTGATCCGACGCCATCCGCACGTGTTTGCCGAAAGCGACGCCGAGGACACCGATGCCGTGCTCCGGCAGTGGGACGACATCAAGCGGGCGGAAAAGGCCGAGAACGGAAGGCCACCACGGCTACTCGATAACATCTCGAAGGGGCTTCCCGCTCTGATCCGCGCCACGAAGATTCAGAAAAAGGCGGCGCGAGTCGGATTCGACTGGCCAGATGCCAACGGGCCTCTCGTGAAGATCCGCGAAGAACTCGACGAGGTGAATGAATCCATCGACGACGAAGAGAAACTCGGCGAGGAGCTCGGCGACCTGCTTTTCGCCGTGGTCAACCTCGCCCGCAAAAAAGGCCTCGATGCTGAAGCGCTGCTCGCCAACGCGAACAACAAGTTCATTGCAAGATTCGAAGCCGTCGAGGACCGCTTCCGCGCCGAAGGGCGCGAAATGCAGGGTAGCTCGCTTTCAGAAATGGACGATGCCTGGGATCTGGTGAAACAGGAAGAGAGATGAAAGAAGCGCTTCAGGGCACGCGTAGACTCCTACCCATGAAGCGATATCTCTTTCTCGGGGTCGCCTGCATGGCCGGCGTCGCAGCTCTCGTCATCGATCATCTCAGAGCACAGACGACAACAGATCCCGCCAGGAAAGCCAGTGCGTTTGGCGAGAAGCTGGCGGCTGCCGCCCTCGTGCGGACGAAGGCGAAGGTCCGCTACGATCCCGCCTATGTGGTTCTGGACTATCCCGGCGGCGACGTGCCCGCAAACACCGGGGTCTGCACCGATGTGGTCATCCGCAGCTATCGCAAACTCGGTCTTGATCTGCAGAAACTCGTCCACGAGGACATGCGGAAGAACTTTTCCAAGTATCCGAAGAACTGGGGCGCGAAGCGCCCGGACAAGAACATTGACCACCGCCGCGTACCCAATCTTCAGAAGTATCTCAGCCGGTTTGGGAAAGTGCTGCCCAAATCAAAAAAACGCCGCGACTACCTCCCGGGCGACCTCGTCGCTTGGGATCTGAACAACCGCGGGTTGTGGCACATCGGCATCGTCGTCGAGAAACCCGGCAAACCGGGGAGCCGGTGGATTGTCCACAACATCGGCTCTGGACCCCGCCTCGAAGACTGCCTCTTCGACTGGAAGATCATCGGGCACTACCGGTTCGAGCCGCGAACCGCGAGGAAAACCAAATAGGACGCCAAGAGATCGATATCCTAGAACGGGATATCGTCGTCGTCGTCGATCGTAGCGTCGAACTGCGCCCCGTCGTTCTCCTGAGCGGGAGGCGCTGACGGTTGTTGCTGTTGAGGCGGAGGACTGCTCTGCTGATAGCCGCCACCTCCGCCTCCTCCACCGCCGCCGCTGTCGCTGTCGTCGCGGCCCCCGAGGAATTGCATGGTGTCGCCTACGACCTTGAGCTTCGTGCGCTTCTGACCCGTGTTCTTGTCATCCCACGAATCCATCTGCAGACGACCTTCGATGTAGACTGGACGCCCCTTCTTCAAATACTGGCCCGCGATTTCCGCCTGCCTGCCCCAGAGCGTGATATCGACGAACGTGGTTTCCTCACGCTTCTCGCCGCTGTCGGTCGTGTAGTTGCGGTTGACGGCCAGTCCGAGGTCGGTCACTGCCGTTCCTTTCGGTGTGTAGCGGACTTCGGGGTCCCGGGTGAGATTTCCGATGAGAATGACTTTGTTGACGCTGGCCATGATCCCGGAAGATTAGAGCACTTTTGTCCGGCTTGGCGACAATTACTTTGCCCTTCGTGATTATCAGAGACGCTTGTATTGCTGGAGGTGGACCAGCGAATTGAGCTTGAAGCGCGCCTTGAGCTTGTCGAGATCGGCCGGTTCGGCCTCAAACTGATAGGCGACGTAGTGCCCGGCAGCCAGATGACGGGCGTTGTAGGCGAATTCGCGACGGCCCATCTGCTCGATCTGCTCAAGCTTGCAGCCTTCCTCCTCGATCTCCTTGCCGATGTTCTGGACAAGCTCGTCGACGTTGTCCTCTTTTCCGGTGGTATCGAGAACGATGACTCCTTCGTATTTAGTCTTCATGATCTAGTCGGCGGGATCGTCTTCGCTCTCCCGCTCCCCGCCCGTATCGGCGGGAGGTGTTGTGGGTGGATGTGGTGTTTCTGTTTCAGGCTTTCGATTGAACACGTTCATCGCGGCCTGGAGGCCGTGGTTCCGAACGTGGGTGACTGCTAATACCGCCGTATCGAGGCACTTTTCAAGCTCGGATCGCTCGGACGCCGAAAATTTCCCAAGCACATGCCCCACCGCCCCGGGGCTGGTCTGACCACCGGGACGCCCGATTCCGACGCGCAATCGCGCGAATCGATCCGTTCCCACCGCGCTGATGATCGACCGCATTCCATTGTGGCCTCCGGCGCCCCCGCCCGGTCGCATGCGGATCGATCCTAAGGGAAGGTCGACGTCGTCGTAGACGATTAGCAACTGTTCCCATGAGATTTTGTAGAACTGCATGGCGGCACGCACCGAACGCCCGCTCTCGTTCATGAAGGTGCGTGGCTTCACTAGGAAAAGTTCGGAATCACGGGACCATTCCGCGTTCAACTTCTTTTGCTTTTCGAAGGAAACGCCCAATCGCTGCGCAAGCCGATCCAGCACCATGAATCCAACATTGTGCCGCGTATCCGCGTACTTTCGACCAGGGTTGCCGAGGCCGACGAGCAACTTGAGCGGCCCGAACTTGATGTCACCGGCCATGCAAACAGATACGGCAATCCGCCGCCTCTGACACTCGGAAACCGACCTCCCTACTCGGAGGCGGCTTCGTCTCCTTCGCCACCACCCTCCTCGGCGCCTTCGGCATCCGCGGCCGCTTCTGCCTCGGCCGCGGCCTCCTCTTCCTCACCCTCGGACTTCGCAGCGCTCGACTCACTCACGATGGCGATCACAACACCGCCGTCCGCACCGGGTTCAACACCTTCGGGAAAGGAAACCTCACCCACGTGGAGCGCATCGTTGATATCGAGATTCGAGACGTCGAAAGAGAGCATCGAAGGCAGATCCGCAGGCAGACACGAAACCTCCACCTGGTGGAGTTGGTGGTCAAGGATGCCGCCATGTTTCACCCCGACGGGCTCTCCCGTGAGTTCAATGGGGACGCTCGCATGGATGTGGACGTCCTCCTGCACGGCGTTGAAATCGATATGGAGGACATCGCCAGTCAGCGGATGGTGCTGCACCTGCTGGATGAGCGCCAGTTTGTCCTTCTCCTTGGCGCCGGCGATCTGAAGATTCACCAGAATCTGCTCCGAGGCGCTGCTTTTGAGAATGTCGCGGAATCTAATCGCGTTCACTTGGATGGGGTAGCAGTCCTGCTTGCCCCCGTAGACGACTGCAGGCACGATTCCCTGCCGGCGAAGCTTCTTCGCAACCTGGGTTCCAGCGTCTTCGCGCTTGTCCGCCTCAAGGGTAACGTGATCTGACATAACTCTGTGATTTGTTGGTGTTCGTGACCGGAATGGTTCCGGATCGAAGGGCGCGAACCATAGGCTGACTAGCCCGAGATGTCAAAAAGAGAAGTGACGGACTCGTACCCGTGGATTCGCTTGATCGCCTCGGCCAAAAGCGGCGCGACGCTCAGAGTGGTGACGTTCTCGCCCGCAGCCATTGGCGTGCTGTTCGTGGTGATCAACTCCTCGATGCTCGATTTCTTCAGGCGCTCGTGCGCGATCTCGCCGAGAACGCCGTGCGAGACACCGGCGAGGATACGTTTGGCGCCATGATCCCGGAGGATTTCCGCGGCCGCGCAGAGCGTTCCCGCAGTCTCCGTCATGTCGTCGACGAGAAGCACGTTGCAGCCTTCGACCTCGCCGATGACATTGATGGCCTCGACCTTCGTCGCGCTGATGCGCCGCTTGCCGACGATCGCGAGAGGCGCGTCGAGCGCCTTGGCGTAGGCGTCGGACATTTTGAGACCCCCGACGTCGGGCGAAACCACGACGAGATTCTTGATCGCATTCTTGTCACGGAGATACTTGATCAGCACCGGAGCGGCGTACAGATGATCGACCGGGATGTCGAAAAACCCCTGAATCTGACCGGCATGAAGGTCCATCGTGAGAACCCGTTGCGCACCAGCTGCGGTGATGAGGTTCGCGACTAGCTTGGCCGTGATGGGAACACGGGGCTGGTCCTTGCGATCCTGCCGCGCATACCCGAAAAATGGAATGACCGCGGTAATCCGATCGGCACTGGCGCGCTTCGCGGCGTCGATCATGATGAGCAACTCCATCAGGTTGTGATTGGTGGGAGGGCACGTCGGCTGGACGACATAGACATCGCGGCCGCGGATGTTCTCATTGATCTTCACGAAAGATTCGCCGTCCGGGAAGCAGTTCACCGTCGCATTGCCCAGATCAATCCCGAGCTCGTGCGCGATAGCCTGAGCGAGCTCCGGGTGGGCGCTTCCGGAGAAGATCTTGAGTTCCGGTGGTTCCATAATTTCGCGCAATGCAACACCGTCCGGCAGCGTTGCGCAATCAGAAAGGAGCCTTCTGCGGCAATCTCAGATAATCATTGAACGAAACCCGGCAAACACCTACTATAAACGTTCGCCACGCGGAATCGAGGCATGTCCACATCCACGCTGAAGCCCACGGATCCCCTCTCGTGGATCAAAAAAAATCCCGTTGAAGCGCTGCTTCTCGCAGGCATCGTCGGGACGTTTCTCTACTTTTATGCGTGGATCCAGCTCTACGGCAATTTCCGCGAACAATCCGTGTTCAAGTGGATCTGGGCGGTCTGCGGCAAGAAGGAATACGACTACAGCCACGGACGGTTCATCCCGTTCGTCATGGCGTTCCTCATTTGGCGCTCGCGCCACAAGATCGCGCAAGCGCCACGCAGGAGCGACTGGTGGGGCCTGGCCATCATGGTTCTGGGGATTCTCTTCTACATCGCGGCGGCCCGGACGATCCAGGCGCGTATCGCGGCGGGATCAATTCCGTTCATCATCTACGGGTTGATCGCCTTCATCTGGGGTCGGCACGTGGCGAGGCATTTCATCTTCCCGCTATTCCTCATCTATTTCGCCATCCCACTACCGGGCCTCACTCAAGCCACCAACGGTCTTCAGCTCATCGCCACCAAGACGGCCTACCACCTGTCGTCACTGCTCGGAGCCGACGTCGTCATCTCGGGGAACTACATCAAGTCCGCCACCGGCGCATGGGGAGGCGGAGCCGACGAAGGCTTTCACATCGCCGAGGGTTGCAGTGGAATTCGTTCACTCGTCGCGTTGACGCTGATCGCAGCCGTCTACGGTCACCTGACCCAGGACGCACTGTGGAAGAAAATCGTGCTCTTCGCGGTGTCGGTACCCATCGCGATCGTCGCCAACTCGTTGCGGGTGACGACAATTGTCCTCATCGCCGAATACGGAAGCGCCGAGTTTGCGAAGGCCACCTACCACAACTGGTCAGGTTTCCTTTTCTTCCCCCTCGGTCTTGCTGGACTCATCCTGGTCGGGCTCCTCATCAATCACGGCTTCAAGGCGTTCAAGCGCGCGGAGGTTCGGGTGGTCGAAGTGGACGGCGGTGACGGAAAGGAACGAACCGCAACCGAAAAACCATCGACATGAACCGTCTGAAGAAACTCCTCATCGCTCAGGTCGTGCTCGCCGTCGGTCTCGCGGGAATCTACCTCCTGCCGAAAACCTACGGGATGCGCAACTCCGCGATCGTGATGAGCCTGCCGACCTTCGTCGGAAAGTGGCATGGCAAGCCGCTGGAGGTGTCCACCCTTGAGGAGGAATCACTCGCCGACGACACCCAACACGAAAAAAAATCCTATCGCCGGTTCTCACCGACTAAGATCGGTGACTTCGAATTCCTGAGCGCGTTCATCGTCCTGTCAGGTAGCGACATGAACAACAGCATTCACCGCCCCGAGCGTTGTCTCCCCGCCCAAGGGCTGGCACTCGAAGCCCGCAACGGCGTCGATATCAAGCTCGGAGACGGTCAAACGCTCTCCGCGATGCGACTCAAGTGCAGCCGGAAGGTGAATGGACGCCGTATCCCGAACCTCACCTACTACTGGTTCACTGGTGCGAAGAACCTCACCAACAGCCACTACATGCGGACGTTCATCGACATGCGCGACCGGATCCTGACCGGAACCAACCAGCGCTGGGCCTACGTCACCGTCGCCGCGGACTACGGCATCGACGGCATCGACGGGCTCGCCTACCTCACAGAAGAGGAAGCCGATAAAATGATCCAAGGCTTCATCGCGGAAGTCTTTGACGACATCCACAAGACCGACGAACTGGATCTCTAGTCGGGACTTTCGGCTCCCTTCAGATCGGCGAGGCGTTTCTTCAATCGGTAGTCCCGACGCGAGGCCTCGATATGGGCCTGCTTCGGAAGACCGAGTTCCCGACTTGTATACTCCAGACTGTTCTCGTAGGCC
>CAJIAN010000727.1_pt1 | contig 19242 bp, 10 predicted proteins | sample 9199061 | NCBI WGS metagenome assembly CAJIAN01 (sample SAMEA7708264, study PRJEB35096) | sediment metagenome | biome: marine neritic benthic zone biome [ENVO:01000025]; feature: sediment [ENVO:00002007]; material: shallow marine sediment [ENVO:03000034] sea grass bed [ENVO_01000059] ...
CTCACTCACGAATGTCCCGTGTCATCATGAGCGACGCGAAGGATCTCGTAAGCACGCTCAACGTCGATCCTGCCAAATCACTCCGCAGCACCTTCCGCCCATTCCGTAGCCGAAGATGCCAAGTCTTCGGACTTGGTGTCACACTCGCAGCCCTCGCATCCCCCCGAGAAAAGTGCGGCGCTTACGCCGAGGATTCACCACCGCGCGCGGAGCGCCCGGTCCACCTTCTCTTCAACCCACAAGGCCCTTTCGTAAATACAGATTTCCCTTGCACATCACACCTTGTGCGTTAGAAATTGGAGTTCTTCCACGCACCACTCCAATATGCTCGGGTGGCGGAATTGGTAGACGCGCAAGATTAAGGATCTTGTGGGGCAACCCGTGGGGGTTCGAGTCCCCCCTCGAGCATTTTTTCTCTCTGGCGAGGACATTCGAGGCAGGACAAAGGTGCGGACCTTGACAATCCATCGGACCACGCCTTTCATCGGCCCGATGCCCACCGACAACCGCACGGCAACGCTGCTCATCTCCTGCCCCGATCAGGCAGGTCTCGTCGCGGCGGTCGCCGACTTCATTCAGAAGCACAGCGGAAACATCGTCTACCTCGATCAGCACGTCGATCGAATCGACAACGTCTTCTTCATGCGCGTCGAGTGGCAGCTCGAGGTGTTCGGGCTCAGCGACGAGGAACTCTCACGCATCTTCCAGGTCGACATCGCTGCCCCGCTCCACATGGCGTGGCAGATCTTCTACTCCGATCAGCCGCCGCGTGTCGCCATTTTCGTCTCGAAGGAATCGCACTGCCTCTACGATCTGCTTTCGCGCCACGAATCGGGCGAACTCCGCGCCGAAATGCCCCTCATCGTGAGCAATCACGAAGCCCTCCGTCCGGCTGCCGAGCGCTTCGGGATCCCGTTCCACGTCTTCACCATCACCAAGGAGACGAAGGCGGAGCAAGAGGCGAAAGAACACGCTCTCCTTCAGGAACACAACATCGACACCGTCGTGCTCGCTCGCTACATGCAGATCCTCAGCCCGCAGATGGTCGATTGGTATCCGAACCGCATCATCAACATCCATCACTCGTTCCTTCCCGCGTTCGCCGGTGCGCGTCCCTACCACCAAGCCTACGAACGCGGCGTGAAAATCATCGGCGCCACCAGTCACTACGTGACCAGCGATCTCGACGAAGGCCCGATCATCGCGCAGGACGTGAAGCGGGTGTCCCACAAGGAATCGGTCTCCGACTTCATCCGCGACGGCAAGGATCTCGAGAAAATCGTGCTCGCACGAGCCGTCCGCGCACACCTCCAAAGAAAAGTCCTCGTCTACAAGAACAAGACCGTCGTCTTCACCTGATTCAACTCACTCGACAATGATTCTCTCCGATCAGGCCATCCGCGCGGAACTCGATGCCGGCTCCATCGTCATCGAACCCTTCCGCGACAGCGCGCTCGGCACGAACAGCTACGACGTCCACCTCAGCAAACACCTTGCCGTCTACAGGGACGAGATTCTCGACGCCAAGGCGCACAATGAGATCGAGCACTTTGAGATTCCCCCGGCCGGGTATGTCTTTCTTCCGGGCAAAACCTATCTCGGTTCCACGCAGGAATACACCGAGACCCACAAACACGTCCCCTTCCTCGAGGGCAAAAGCAGTGTCGGGCGCTTAGGCATCGACATCCATGCCACTGCCGGAAAAGGCGACGTCGGATTCTGCAACCACTGGACGCTCGAGATGTCCGTGGCGCAGCCTGTGCGCGTCTACGAAGGCATGCCCATCGCCCAGCTCATCTACTTCCACGTCGAAGGCGAAGTCGGGACCCTCTACAGCGCCAAAGGCAGCGCCAAATACAACGAACGCTCCCCGCGCCCGATGGAGAGCATGATGTGGAAGAACGAGTTTTAGCCGCGCAGCTAACGCGACGACAGAGCGGGTCGATCGGGCGCTCCGCGCACGATGTCTGCGCCCGCGCGCAGCGCTCCGCTCAGTAGCACTAGAATCGAAAGGGCAAAAGCCAATCCGCATCGATTCACGCAAACAATTGCACGAGACCGCGTTGGCTACGAAGGCACATGTGCTGGCGCAATTCGTGCAACATCGTGCGCGGAGCGCCCGATCCAGCGAGCCCCTCTACTACTCCTCGTTCAGAATCGCTCCCATCCCCAACTCCACTGCGAGATCCTGATGTAGGATGTTCGCGCGGCGGAGAACCCGCTCGTCGGCCTTCGTGAGGTTTTCGAGCTTGTCGGCCTGCTCGATGAGCTCGGTGAGTTCCTCGAAAGCCTCCCGCTTGTCGCCTTCCTCCACCTTCGAGTTGGCACTGTTGAAAGCGATGTCGAAACGGCTCTTCACCGGTTCGGGCACATCGACGACGATGACTGGCTGCGTCTTCTCCGGCACGGCGGGGAGCGGACCGGCCTTCGCTTGAGCGATTTCCATCTGCTGGGCGGCTTCAGCCTTGGCGAGCGTCCACTCGGGATTCGCATCGTAGGCTTTCCAGTAATAAAACGCGTTGGCCCAGTCCTGCTGACGTGTATAGAGGCGTGCGAGCCCGAGGGTCGCCTCCTCGGCGAGTTCGGGTCGACCGTAGGAATCGAGCACCTTCTTGAAGTTCACGATGGCGAGATGCTGCACGTCGGTTTCCGGCGACTGCGCGAAGATCTTGGCGAGTTCGAGAGTGGCCACGTCCTTGAACTGACTTCCCGGACGCATGAGCACGTTTTCCAAGATCTCGATGCCCTCTTCGGAGTTCGATTTCGCGACGTGGCGGCCTAGCTTGACCATCGTCTCGGGCGACAGGTCATTGCGGTCGAAGTGCTTCCGGATTTCCTCGTAGAAGACGCCGATCTCGGCGGTTCTTTCGGGGAAATTGTCTTCGAGAACCTCAAGCCGCGCGATAACGATCTGCTCGCGGAGCCGTTTGCTGCCCTTGGTGCGTCCCGACATGTTGTCGAAATTGCGCAGCAGCTTTTCCGGTCCGTGTTCGTCGCGGTAGTACTTGGCGTATTCCTTGAGCGCGGCGTTCATCGTGCTCGCCTTCGCGCTGGGCGGAAGCAGAAGCAGCGAATTCTCAAGGTTCATCAGCCCTTCCGCGAGCCGACCCGTGGCGTTCATTGCAGGCAGTCCGGCACGGGCGGCGGATACCGCTTCGGGCGATTTCGAGAAGTGGGTGAAGAAGGTGTCGTAGTATTCTGCGGAACTCTTCCAGTCCTTGCGTTCGCTCGCCACGGCGATCAGTCCGGCCACACTGCGCGCCATGGTCTTCGGGTGATTGAAATTCTTCGCGCTCTCCGCCGCTTCGACATACGCGACTTCGGCGCGATTGAAGTTCCGTCCCTCCAGCAAGACATCGCCCTTCATCGCGAGCGCACGATCGCGGATCTTCGAGTAGACGAACTCCTTCTCGATCCGTTCGACCGTTTCGAGCGCCTTGTCGAACTCGCCGAGTTCATAGTGACAAACCGCACGATCGTAGAGCGCGTATTCCATGAGCATCGATTCGCGGAAAACCGCAAGGAAGGCATCGAGCACCTGACTCGCCTCGCGGTAGCGCTGGCGCTTCACGAGATTGCTCCCGCGGTAGTAAAGCGAACTCTCGCGGTGACGGCTCTGCGGGAACGTCTTCCCATGCGCCTCAAGCACCGGCTGCGCTTCGTCGTGGCGGCCGAGGTAGTAGAGCGACACCCCGTAGATGAAATCGGCCACATCGCGTTCCTCGCTCGCCTCCTCCGAAAGCTCCCGAAGGTCCTCCGCCATTTCCACTGCCTCCGCGTAGTTCCCCTCGCGAAAGAATTTCTCCAAGGTCTGCGCCCGCTCCGATCTCGCCTCCGTCTTCACCGTCGAAAGCGCGTTCTCCGCCGACTTCTTCGCATTCTCGGGAAAGAGTTCCTCGTTCTCGTTCCCCTCACCCCAATGGGCTGCCGTCGCTTCCTCCTCATCCCTCCCCAGCTTGCATGCCGACAGACCGAACGCGATCCCCACGAGCGCGACGGCGCCTGAAAATTTGAGAAGTTCCTTCATAATAAGCGACCTAGGTTTCAAAGATTATAAAATTTATCGGTAATTACTCAAGAGATTTGTATATTTAACTTTTCCTAAGGATTTTACGCGTGCGAGGGGCCGTCGTGTCCTTATTCTCTGCCCCCTATGTGTACCGCGACCTGGTGGCGATCCCCTTCGGACCCCGGATACTCGGTTTTCTTCAATCGGGACGAATTGAAGACCCGAAAATCGGCGAGTCCGCCCGCGATCCGCACGGCGGACGGGGTCGAATATCTCGCCCCGGCGGATGGTGACTTCGGGGGGACGTGGCTGCTGGCGAACGCGTTCGGAACGACGGTCGGTCTGCTGAACCACTACGACGCCTCGCTTTCTGGCGAAGTGAGCGATCCGCTCAGTCGCGGGCTGTTGGTGACCGCGTTGGCCGGTGCGAGAGACGTCGCTGCGGTGGGAACGCAGTTGGAGGGGATGGAACTGAATCGCTATCGGTCGTTTCTGCTCTTCACTCTCGATGTGAAAGGCGGCTTCGAGGTCTTCGTCTGGGACACCATCGCGCTTGAACGAATGCCCGACCCGCCCGACATCCTGACGACTTCGTCCTTCGATTCGGCAAGGGTCATCGCGAAGCGCACGAGCCGCTTTCACGGGTTCGGCGCTGCTCCCTCACCCGACGACCACCTCGCATTCCACGACTTTCACGATACCGAAGATGGCCCGGGATCGGTTCGAATGCGACGGGACGATGCTCAAACGGTCAGCTTCAGCCGGATCGATGTGCGTTTCGTCGACAGCACCGTGGAATTCCTGTATCGTCCAGAGCCCGTCGATGCGCTCGACGTCCTCGAATCGACTTCAATTCGTATCACTCTTAGACAACCATGAGCACAGAACCAAACGAGGAACTCCGCGACAAGCTGGATCCGACGCAATATGACGTCACCCAGAACGACGGCACCGAGCCTCCGTTCCAAAACGCCTACTGGGATCACAAGGGCGAGGGCATCTATGTCGACGTCGTGTCGGGCAAGCCGCTCTTTGCATCGACTGACAAGTTCGATTCCGGAACTGGCTGGCCGAGCTTCACCCAGCCGATCGACACCGAGGAAATCGTCGAGACGGAGGACCGAAAGCTGTTCCGCGTCCGAACCGAGGTGCGTTCGAAGACGGCGGATTGCCATCTCGGACATGTCTTTCCCGATGGTCCGAATCCCACAGGCCTGCGCTACTGCGTGAACTCGGCGGCGCTTCGGTTCGTTCCGAAGGACAGGCTCGAAGAGGAAGGTTACGGAGAGTATTCGAAGTTGTTCGAGGACGCTTAGCAGGAATTCCGCTAACGCCGAGGGAATCCCATCGTGCGCAGAGCGCCCGATCCACCAACATCAGTCGGTCCAGTATTCCTTGTCGGTCAGCGTCTTCAGGAACGCGACCAACGCCTTCTTGTCCGCATCGCTCAGCCCGAGGCCGCCCGCGTGCTTCGCGAGGTTGGGATCGAGCGTGGGTGACTTGCGGAATCCGCGGTCGTAGTGGTCGACGACCGCTTCGAGCGTGCGCAGACGTCCGTCGTGCATGTAGGGGAACGTCGCCTCGATGTTGCGGAGGGTCGGCGTGGAGAACTTGCCGCGGTCGCTCGCTTTCTTGGTGATCTTCTCCAATCCCGGATCGCGTGAAGGGTTCCCGTGGCCATTGTTGTGGAATCCGTTGTCGGTGAACAGCGGTCCGCCGTGGCAGTGGAAGCAATCGGCCCCGCGCTTCCCCATTCGCGGCTCGTATTCGGTGAAGAACAGCTCCATCCCCCGCTGTTCCTCGTCCGTCAGTTTATCCTCACCCTTCAATGCGCGGTCGAACTTCGAATCGAAGCTCGTCTGGACGAGCATGAAGTTCTCGAGCGCGAGGGCGATGTTTTCCGGCGTGATCGCTCCGGAACCGAACGCCTTCTTGAAAAGCGCCGGATACTCGTCGTGCGCCTTCAGTTTCGCGATGACATTCTCCAGCGTGTTCCCGAGTTCGACCTTGCTCACGATCGGATGCAGTGCCTGTTCGCGCAGCGTCTTCACGCGACCATCCCAGAAGAACGAACTCTTCCACGCCATGTTGACGATCGTCATCGAATTGCGCCCCGAGCCTCGGCCGAAGACTCCGGGACTGATCGGACGGTTCTCGGCAAATCCGGATCCCTTCATGTGACACGATGCGCAGGACAAAGTTTCGTTCACCGAGAAGAGGGATTCATTGAACAACCGCTCGCCGAGATCCACACGTTCCTTGATGAGTGGGTTGTCGAGCGGCAACGGCGGAAGTGAAACCGTGCGCGGCAAAGTCAGCGGATAGGGAGTCGGATTCTCTGGCAGGTCAATCGGCTTCGGGGCGTTTGCGGGCTTGGCAAACGTCCGCCGCTCCGCTTTCCGAATTCCCGCAACGCCGAAACTTGCCGGCAGATTCTTCTTCATCCGCTCAGAAACCGGATCACCCTCCTGCGAGTGCGTGGTCGCACCATCCTTCGCGAAGGAAAGACCCTCGATGACACGATCCGCGTTCAATGTCAGGGTCACCTGCGCGGGCGAACGCAGATCGAGATCGAGCGGCAGTTCGACCCGGACCCGATTCTCGCTTCGCGCGAAGTGCAACGAATAGCCCTGAAGATCTGTCGCCTCCGGTGCGCGCCAGTGTCCTTCCAAGGCGAGAAAGATGTAGCCACTCTGCCAATCCCAGTGGAGCCGGTTGGTATTCGGATTCAGAGGGTGTCCTGGGCGATACCGGTTGGGATCGCCGTGGTTGACCTTCTTGTCGGGACCGACATGGAATGCGATGGCCTTGTATTCGCCGTCCGGCACGTTGGAGAACTGCGCTTCCGTCTTTCTTCCGACCACATCGACAAACACCTGCGAGTCTGGAACGGTCACCCAGTCCCCCGCCGCATTTTTTAACGCAAATTCCGATAAAAGGTAGCTCAACCTTGTGACGGAGAACGACTCCTGTGCACTTGTCTTGTATCTCACCGAATCGGCGAGCAGCGGTCCCTCGCCAGTTTCGTGCTTGAAGGAGAGCGCGAGTGGAGCACTGAGGACAGTGTCTACGGAGAGAATCCCCCAAAAGACGGTTAAGATTGCCGCGATTTTCACGGATTCACTGTATCCATGGACCCCGAAATCGCCAGCAATCCCTTGAAGGTACGACAATCCCTCCCTAATGTGGCGCTTCGAAATTTCCCCGCGCCAAATCCTCCTCCGCGTGGTTTGATCCCGTAGTCAATGTTCCAAGAAATCGCAGCACTCCTCGACGCTGGGCACAAGATCAGTGCGGATCCGAGGGGCGAAAGCTTCTCTAGGCTCGAAGAGAGTCCGGAGAACGTCCCGGGCGCCCAAGGCTCCTGGAAGCCGTGGTTTCCAGTGATCGACTACGACCGCTGCACGAACTGCATGCAATGCCTGAGTTTCTGCCTGTTCGACGTCTACGGCGTCGATGATGCAGGCGGCATTCAGGTGCAGAACAACGACAATTGCAAAACGAACTGTCCCGCCTGCTCACGCGTGTGCCCCGAGGTCGCGATCATGTTCCCGAAGTACAAGGCGGGTCCGATCGACGGCTCCGAGGTGAAGGAGGAGGATCTCCAGCGCGAGAAGATGAAGGTCGATATCAGTGCACTGCTTGGCGGCGACATCTACTCCACCCTAAGGACGCGCAGCACGACGGCGAAGTCGCGCTTCAGCAAGGAACGCGATTCCGACAAGGCACTCGGCGAGCGCAAGCGGTGCCTGACCAAGCTCGCGCAGGCGGGCGACATTCCCTTCGAGGTGCTCGAATCTCTCCCGAGTCAGGACGAGATCCTCGAAAAGGCGGCGGCGGCGAAGCAAAAAGCGGAAGCCGCGCTCGCCGCGCAGCGGCAGGGCGATGCCTGAGGAACGAACCCCACCAAACCCATACGAATTTTCTCCACGACTTCACACAACAACCGCATGTCCGACATCCAGACCGTCACCCTCCCGCAACCGGTTCCCGTCACCACGACCCGTCTGCGTCCGCCGAAGAAGAACATCCCGCAGACGAAGCCGGAGCGTGATGTTGTGCTCAAGTTCATCCGCGAATACGTGGAGCGGGAGAAACCTGTGCCACCGATGCCGGTGGACGAATTGCGGGTCCACGCGGAAGCGATCGTCGAGCAGGGGGATTTCGATCCGATCTACCTCGATTACTGTGGGGTTCTCCTGAACAATGAAATGTGGCGGGAAACGCTCGCGACCATTCCCTACGAGCGGCGGCTTCTACTTCTACCGAAGTGCCTGCGCATCGAAGACAAGTGCCCGGCTCCGTTCGACGAATTCGGTCTGCTCTGCAAGCAGTGCGGGCTTTGCACGATTCAGGACTTCCAGGAAGAAGCCGAGCGGCTGGGATACGCCGTCCTCGTGGCCGAAGGTTCGGCCGTCGTGATGTCGCTCATTCAGACCGGACAGATCGAGGCCATCGTCGGTGTCAGTTGTCTGCCCGTTCTCGAGCGCACGTTCCCCTACATGGAAGCCGCCGCCATTCCCGGCATCGCCGTTCCGCTGCTCCAGGACGATTGCATCAATACCACGGTCGACAACGACTGGGTGTGGGACGTCATTCATCTCACCGCGGAAGACAAGACGCGTCGGCTCGACCTCAACGGGCTTCAGGAAGACATCAAAGCTTGGTTCTCGGAAGAGTCCCTCGTGGAGATCATGGGACCGGCCGAGGGCCGAACGGAGGAAATCGCACGCGAGTGGCTGTGCCGCGATGGAAAGCGCTGGAGGCCCTTCCTCACCGTGGCGACGCATCAGGCGTTGCGCGATGATCAGGACGCTCCGCCGCCGGAAGATCTGCGCAAGATCGCGGTCGCGGTGGAGTGCTTCCACAAGGCGTCGCTCATCCACGACGATATCGAGGACGAAGACTTTGAGCGCTACGGAGAGAAAACCCTGCACGAGGAACACGGCGTGCCGGTGGCGCTGAATGCCGGCGATCTGCTCATCGGCGAAGGCTACCGGCTCATTGGCGAGTGCACGGCGTCCCCCGAGATCAAGGCCGAGATGCTGCTCGCCGCTTCAGAAGGTCAGCGCGAACTGTGCCGCGGACAAGGCGCCGAACTCGTCTGGGCAAACTCGCCGTCAGCACTCAAGTCACGCGAAGTGCTCGACATCTTCCGCCGCAAGACGGCACCCGCATTCGAAGTGGCGCTCAAGCTCGGTGCCAGCTACGCCGGCAAGCTCGGCGACGTGGCTGGGGTGCTGGAGAAATACAGCGAATCGCTGGGCATCGCCTACCAGATCCGCGATGACATGGAGGATCTCGGCGAGGACAGCGGCGAAAACGTGATCAGCCGTATCCGTCCCAGCGTGCTACTCGCCACCGCGAAGGAACGTGCCAAGGGCGAGGCCAAGGCGACGATGGAGAAACTCTGGTCTCAGGAACTTCAGCTTTCCACCACCGAAGTGCGCGACCTTGTGAAGGAATCCGGCGCCGACGATCGCTGCCTGAAGCTCCTCGAGAGCTACAAGGAATCCGCGATCCGCAGTCTGCAAGAGGTCGACAGCGCGAACCTGAAGGGCCTACTTCGTCGCGTGATCGGGAAGATCTTCAACGATCTCGAGATCAAGGGCTGGTGCCGCGAGTTCGAGGAGCAGAACGTCGATCCCGCCATCGCCGCCGCTGCGGTCTCGCGCTAGGGAAAACTCGCGAGCGATCATGGACCGGGAGGAAGCCGTTCGTTCCGAGCTGCCCCCGCCGGAATTCATTGCCGAACGCTGGGGACAGCGAAAGATTTTCGGGATCGGACTGCCACGCACGGGAACAACGAGCCTCGTGCATGCATTGAACGTCCTCGGATTCCCATCGCGGCACGCATGCCACTTCACCGAGCATTTCGACAGCGCCGTCGGTTTCACGGACACACCACTCTGGTCCGATTATCGGGAGATCGATGCGCGGTTTCCCGGATCGTGCTTCATCCACACCACGCGCGAAGTCGAGGGCTGGCTCGATTCGCTCGAGAAATCGCATGTGGTGCGGTTCTTCAATCGCTATGTCTCAGACGCGAAGCGTTCCGCGCGCGACGAGGTGAATCATCGCTGCTACACCCGCGTGTTTGGAACCGATGAATACGATCGCGATCGCTTTCGCGAGGCGTTCGCGCAGCACACTGAAGGTGTGCGCGAATTCTTCGAGTCTCGGAACGAGCTCCTTGTCCTCGACCTTGCCGACGACGCCAACATGCGCAAGCTCGTCAACTTTCTGCACGAACACGGGTTCGTGGCCAGCTTTCCATCACTCCACCGCGACGGGAGGTTCCAGGCGTATTCGATCGCGAAGGCGGACGAGATTTGACCGCACGGCCGGTTGCTTCGCAATTCCCACCCTGACAAACGTCCTGGGACCGCAGGCAATCGGCGGTGACACCCTGATTCGCTCGGTCAGGGTTTTTCGACAACGATCCTGAGCCACGCACGGTCCGCCGAATCGGGAATCGCGGCCCGCCAGTTCTCGACGTCGCTGCCGACCGCTTCCATCAGTGTCTCGGGCGCAGCGGTCCAGATCTTGAGGTTGGATGATTGTTCCGCGCGGTAGGTGATGTCGCTCTTCCGCAGCGCGCGCGGGTAGATGCCGAACAGTTCTCCACCGAAAAGGGATATTGCGAAGGGAGGTTCGGTGACGGCGTGCGGGTCGGTGTCGAAGGCATATTCGATCAGGTTGTCCATTCCATCCAAGTCATCGTTTTCGCCAGGCAGACCGACACCGAGGCGCACGGCCCACGCCTCGTAGGTGTCATCAACGACGATCTCAAGTTGATCGCTCGCAAACGTGCCGTTGCCAACGAGTTCAATACCGAGGACGTAGGTGCCGGACGCCGAGAATGCGACACCAGTCGCCAACATCGTCGGATCGGTGAATGCTGCCACGCCGGGACCTTCGATTTGTTGCCAACTGATCGAGAATCCGTCAGCGGAGGCAACCTCGCCATCTCGATCAAGGATGGCGGTCAAATTGGCGTCAGTCGGCAGGACAATCACCTGATCGCTACCCGCATCAACGGAGAAGTTCCCGCCGGGGGAGCCGAGCAGTCCCCCCACCCGCCAACTCTCGCGCTCTCCCCACGTGTCGCGCTGCGCGAGGGGATCGACGAGGTTCAGGGAGTGGCCGCCGCCGTCGGCTTCCGGGTACCAATCATTGTAGCGGAAGCGCAGAATACCCGCATCGTAGGGCTCCGGCAGCTGCACGAGAATCGGCTCGCCACCGTTGTCGAGCTTCCCCGAATACGGACCGAGGACGTTGATGCCGACGCCGTAGAGTGATTCGAACTTTGCGATGTCCGGCGAGAGCACGACATACTCACCGGGACCGAGGATGAACGTCGGGAAGACAAATCCGATACCATCCGTGAAGCGCACACCGGTCAGGTCGAGCGCCGAGTCGCCGGTGTTCTTCAACTCGACAAACTCGAAGCCCTCGTCGCTGCCCTGGGGATTGAACATGATCTCGGTGATCCGGAGTGCGTCGAGGATGGCAAGTGCGCGGTCGAACTCCGGATCGCCGGTCGGAACCATCGTCGTCACCGCGGCGTCGAGTTCCAATCCAAACACGACGTCGCTGCTGTTCGAGGATCCTTGATGCACTTCCACGGCAAGGACATTGTCGCCGCTGACCAAGCTGCCCGTCGGTATCGGGAACGGCCCTTCCAAGTCGGCGTCCCCAACCGTCCTGTCGGCAAGTGTATTGAAATCGATGACCGCAGGAGGCGGATCCATTCCGATACGGAGAACTTCGACTCCATTGAGGTAGACAACCGCACCATCGTCAACGTAGGAGCTCAGAAGTAGCGCCACGTTGGCGGGATCCTCGTCGATGGTGAATGTCGTCCTAAAGTAATAGGTGATCTCACCGAGAGTGAGCTCCGTGGTTTTCGGGGCCGGGAGCGAATCATCGTCGAAGAAAAGCAGTCCGCCTCCCTGCGACCACCCGGAGTCATCGAAGCCCGGCTCTCGCCATGCGGTCTGAAGGTCGGTTCCCGACTGCTCGTATGACCAGACGTCCGTGACCTCAAGCAAGTCGAGGTGCTGGACAACCGTATTGATCCCACCTCCACGAACCCCCGGCGTCGGCAACTGACGATACTCGAAATCAGTGCCGCCATCCGTGGTTCGCGCCGCAGAATAGTCCGTCGTCTGCGGGCCGTAGAGAACGAGGTCGATCTCCTCGAGGTTCGCCGTGTAGAGCGCGATGCTCTCCAGGTTACTATCGAGACCGAAGCTGAGATGGTCGGGACCGGCCGACTGGTTTCCGTCGGCTTTGAAGACAGCGAAGCCCTCGGCCGCAATGAAGCTCAACGGTGCGATCGCATGTTTGCCCGGCTCGGTGAGATGATCGTCCGTCAGGAACAGCCCGCCGAGCGCCACGGGCACCGTGTCCGGGTTATAGAGTTCGATGAAGTCATCGACGAAACTGACCGCTCCCGATGCGAGATACTCGTTTATCCTGAGCAATCGGGGATCGCCGAGTGGCTGCGCGATGTTGGCGCCTCCCAACGTTGGAACATTCAGATCCCACTCCGTGCCATCACTGCTCCGACCAAGCGACAAGTCAGGGATCTGGAGTCCGAAGATGACCGAGTCAACAAGCGCTCCTCCCTTCGCAGGCGTGTCGTAAAGATACACGCCCTCTCCGTCGTCATCGAGCGCGAACTCGAGATGAATGCCGGAGGTGGCAGCACCGATGTCGGCGTAAAGGAGCAAATAGTCGCCGGGATTCACGCTTGTCCCAGGTGGAAAGACGAATCGGCGAGGCACCGTCGGATCATCGCTTATCGACATGTCGGAGAGCTCGAACGGAAGCGTACCATTGTTGTAGAGTTCGATGACATCGGGGACGGTGCCCTCGTGATCGACGGCACCGGTGTTGCCAGCGAGCACTTCGTTGATGACGATGCTGGAAATTGCGGCTGCGCTGCTGACCGTCCATGTGCGCGAAACAGTGGCAGTCGATTCTTCCTGGAGCACACCCGCGAAGTTCCGGCCCCGCACGCGGACGGTGTAGTCGCCGTCAACCAGCGACGCGAGTTGGATCTGCGCGCTCCGCACAAGCGGCGGAGTGTCGAAATCACGACGATCGCTGATCGTGACTTCGGTGCTCCATGGACCGTCGTTGACCTTGTAGATGAACGAAAAGATACCTGGCCCGCCAATGGTCAGCGTGGCGCTATCGGAAGTGGTCACGCCTATCGGTTCCCCCGAGATGGTCGCACCCGAGGGAACCATCGCGCCCACGTCGATGCCACTGGCACCCGCTTTGACCCCGGGTGAATCGGGAAGGAGGCGAAAATCGCCGCCAGCCTTGTCGACGAAACGGGCACCACCGGTAAGATAGTGGAAGGCCCGGCCGTTGACGTTGTCCGCATTGGCCCAGACGCCATCGGACTCGACAAGCGAGTTGTGGACCTCAAGCTGCGAGATGATTCCTCCGAGAGTCGGATTCAAATCCGGGTGGCCGAAGACACTCTGAGGAATGTCGACAAAAAGGTTGCTCGAAGTGTAGGCACCGCGACCTGCAGGGTCCCGCGGCGGCCCGTTGACCGGATCGATTTCGTTCGGAATCAGAAAATTAATCGCCGAGAAGTCGAGCAATCGCGAAGGAGGATCGGTGTCGAGCGAAAGGTGAGGTGCGGTGATCCCGACTACGGTGTTGTTCTCGACGTAGCCGAAGGCCTCCTTTTTGAAATTAACCACATGGTCGATGTTCACGAACACGTTGCGTGTAATCATCATGACCGAGGTGAGCGTGTCGCTTGTGGTGATGCAGTTCGAGTCCCCGCTCCCGTCATTGTCGCGATCCTTGATGAAATTCGCGAAACGGTTTCCTTCAACGAGAATGTCTCCGCCTCCATCGACGGCCTCGTCGCCGGAGCCGGTAAACTCGTTGTTCAGGATTTGCAGGATGGGATCCGGCAACTGATTGCTATCGACATCGATGATATCGTTGTGCCCCTTGTTGGTGCCGAAGACGTTGTTGCGGATGATGTAGTGACCGGGATTTGGGATCCCGCCCGAACCCTTGATGTGCTCGGCGGCGTTATCGATCGGCGGAGACATTTCGAGGGGAAACTCGTCGGGTGCGAACATGTCGGGAAACGCACAGTTCTGAACGATGACCGAGGACGTGTCGGTGAAGATCATCCTCTGGTGGGTCCCGCGAAAGGTCACATTGTCGATGATCACCTCCGAGTGATCGACGCCAATCGCGCCGTCGGACGATTGGGCGAATTCGATATCGACGTGCGAGATGATGTTCTCGCTGGACATGCTGTTGACAATCTGGATGCCATCCCAGCGAGGCGGCCCGAGGGGCAATTCGGGACGGATATCCGGAACGAACGTGGCTCCCGGCAGGCTCGCCATGCGGATGCGCATGAATGGTGTGCCCTCCGCCTTGATGATGCCATTAACGGTGAGTTCGGTGTCGGGGTCGTAGAAGATCGTTGTCCCCGGATCGATCACCAGAGTGACGTCAGTCGGCACGATGACATTTCCGGTGACATGATAGGGGCCATCCGCGACCGTCCAGCGCACCTCGCCCGCCGCAGGGCCGCCGCCTCCGGCATCGAAGAGCGGATCGTACGGATAGTACCCCATGTCCTGATTCGTCATATCGGGATCCTGAGGAAGCGCGGGATCCGCAGCGTCCTTCGCAGGCGATGCCGCGGTGAGATGGTAGTCGTCACCCGCCGCGTTCACGAACAGCGGATCTTCATTGATATTGCTCGGCTCGGGTGGCGCGGGAAGCGGGGGCCACGTCTCGCCCACGTCGGAATGCGTGACGACAATATCGGTCGGATCGTAGTCGGTGCGGATCGGATCACCGCCCCAGAGGATTGAATTGCTGATGGTGAAAAAGCTCGGCGGATCGCTACCGGTTTTGTTTTCGGCCTGGATCTGGATGGAGGTGTTGTCGGCCGAGGTGACGAAATCGAGAGTCACGTTGCCGTCGTTCTTCGCAGAAATACCGATGTCATTTTCGACAAACAGCCCGCGCACCACCGAGACGCTCCCACCGTTGACGCTCATTCCCTTGTCGAAGCAGTCACGGCAGATGACATCCTCGATGACGAGACCTTCCGCGCCGAGCGTGTCGATGCCATCATCGTCGGTCCGGGCGACGACGAGGCGTCTCAGCACCATCGACTGACCAGCTGCCGCGTCGTGCAGGTAGATCGCATCATCGTCGTCCGTAACGCCATCTTCGCGATAGATGCCTAGCATCTCCGTGATGTAGCAGTCATCCAGGAGCACGGCGGTGTTGAAGGACTCGATTCCCATCACGGAGCGCGCCCAATGGCAGCGCCGGAATGCCATGTCGGAATTCTGCCCGCCTTGTGAGTCGGTTTCGCCCAGCTTTCCACGATTGTCCGTGAGGCTGCAGTCGTCGAAGCTGACCGTCGATCCCAGAATACGCAGGACGCGACCGTGGCCTGTGTGACCGCCGCCCGGCGCGTGACCCGCTCGATGGATGTTCGTGAACCGAAAGCTTGCCCCTTCGGATTGATCAAAACGAATCTGTCCCCATGGAGCGTCCGGATCCGTAGCGGTGATGGTGATCGGTTGTGCCTCCGTTCCGGAGCAGTTGACGACCCCTTGGACGATGAGGTCCTTTCCGTCCTCACTCTGCGCTGTCGAGGTCCCGTCGATCAGGATCAACGCGCCCGGATCGATATTTAGTGTATGACCGGCGGGCACGGTAACGTCGTCGGTCAATCGCACAATACCGTTCCACGTCGTGGTAGCACCGCCACCAAGCGTGCCGGAGACGCTGGTAATCGCGGGGCTCGTGCCGAGACTCGTCAGCCCCTTGCTCACTTGCCTTCCATCGAGCGTCGCCGTCAGGGTGAAATTCCCAGGGTCGGCGGTCGGCGTCGATCCGGTGAGTTCGAGATCGAAACTGACGTCGGAGCTGTCGACGTCGGCCTGGTGGATCTCGGCGGCGATCAAATTGGTGCCGTCCACGAGCAGCGCGGGATCAACCGTAAACTGCAGGAAGTCGTCCTCCTCCGCACTCCCGTCCTGAGCGAGTTGCTGATATCCCGGATCGGCGGGCAGATTGTCGCGGGCGACCTCGGTCCCATTGAGGTAGATCGCGCCCCCATCATCCCGCTTCACTCGCAAGCTGAGGCTGGTGATGTTCGATGCAGCCACCACTTCGAACGTCTTGCGAAAGTAGTAGGTGATGAACTTGTTGTCTTCATCGTTCAGCGCATTGTCGGCGTTCGGTCCGTAGAGGAGTTCGGTCATCTCGTCGTTGTCGCCGTATCCCAGTTCGGCGGGGCCTGATTTCCATGCCGAGTCGTCGAATTCCGACCCGCGCCAGGCGGTTCCCTGGTCGCTGCCATCGTCGAGATAGTTCCACATGCTCCCGGGTTGAATCAGCGTGACCGGGATCCCGCCGGTCCCCCCCCCGATTCGGACAAGTGCGGAGCCGAGCCCGTTGTAGAGGGTCACCGTACTGGGCGTCAGCGTGATTCCGGGCTGGTTGGTGCTCAGCGTCGCCGTCGCATCCCATCGGTTGCGGTTGAACGTTCCGTCCTCGTTCCGTAGTTCCACCCTCACGAGAACGGGCACGCCGGGAAGATAGGTGTCGCGCGTGGCGAGATGCACGCTGCCCTGAGGCGCACCGCCAACGAGCGCTCCCGATATATCGACCGTCGTCCCCGTATCGAAATACACATCGATAAAGCCCTCATCGACCAGCGCGCCGGTGCCGGACCGACCGTCGAATGCCTGCACGACAACGCGGTTGATGCCGGCTTTGAGAAACCCCGATCCCGCCGCGATATCGAGCGTCCATGTGCCCGCCTTCGCATCGATCGTCGCTTCAACGCCATTTATCAACACGGAGAGCGTCCTTGCTGCGTGAAACGTCCCGCTCAACAGAGCCGCTCCATCCGTCGTCCGTGCGTACCCCTCCTGCGTGACCTGAAGATCGCTCGTGATCGAAAAGTCTTGGGGGATCTGTGACAACACGTTGGCAATACGGTCGGCGATGAACTGCTTCATGCGGGCCACTACGGGCACCGGCACCCACGATCCGAGCGTGTCGTCGAGCAGCGGATAGAGCGTCGCCGGGTTATAGACCGTGTCCATCAACTCGAGCAGTTCCGCATAGTAGAGCGGGATGAGATCCGGATGATCGAGAATGCGGCTCAAGCCGGCGACAGACGCCGCATTGAAAATATCCTGCGTGAAGTTAGACGATGTGTTGCCTTCGCCCAGGACCGTATCGAGATCATGTGGCACAATGAGAAAGCGGGTGTCGGCGACCCCGCGGTAGAGCGCGTAATCGTCCCCGTCCCCGGTGTTGAGCCCCGACTCGCGATTGCCCAGAAGAGCGTCGAGCGCAATATGACGCAACCACTGATCAAGATCCGCCACGCCGCGCACCGCATCGACATATCCGGCTGCGGGCGCGTTGTTGAGCACGTTAGTTAGGCCGATCAGATCGCTGAAATCATCGGCTGCCGTATTCGAATTCTTGAAATAGGTGTCGCGGTAGCTGTCTGGGTCGTTTCCCTCCCAGCGCAGATCAGCCTCTTGGCCGACGGGGCCGCCACCGCCACCTTGGCGGGAGCAGCGGTAGACATTTCCCGCAGAATCGAGTGGGAATCGCCGATCTGCAAATTCGCTGCCCAAGGGTTCGACAAATACATAGGATCCGTACTGCTCCGAGCCGGGACTGGCGAGGTTGGCTCCATTGACACGAACCTGGACAGCGCTCGCCGCCGCGGTGACGATCCCCGCGCGCCGGAATATCTCGGCCCCGATCAGCTGCGAATGCGTGTATTGAGTATTCAGATTGATCTCACTGCGCCCATACCAGTGATCATCCGAGGGGATGTTGACGCGATAGCTGTTCGGACTCTGGTTGCGGCTCGCGTTTCCCCGGATGCGGATGCCGACACGGTAGCGCGTCTTCTCGTCGGTCCCATCCAGCGTGATCATCGTCCCATTCATCTGGGCGTTACTCCCGCTCTCGGATGGCGTGGTCCCAAGCTGCTCGAGCTCCGCACGCTCGGCCTCGGTCATGATAAGACGAAACTCCGGCTGCTTGCCGGGAACGGGTGGCGCCGAAGAATCGAATCCGTCATCGACCTGGTAGAGCACGTTCGTCTCCTGCAGTCCGCTGGGTTGCGAAGCGGCGGGCCACGTGCGTGCATTCGTTCCGTCGCTCGCCTCGATGAAGAATTCGATGATCGTTCCGTCCGCGTGCGCGGGTATGACAGCGATGAACTCTCCCGTGCCATCGTCCGTCATGGCGATTGTGTCGAAGGCAGAAGGCGATGCGCCATCCACGCGCCAGTGAAGTGTCGCACTCAGCCCTGCCGTCAGTTCGTCGCGCAGATCCGCAGACACCCGGACAGTCTCCGAAGCGGTCGGAATCTTCGGCCAGTGCTTCACATTCAGGATCATCGGCGCGATGTCGGTCGAGGCCACCGAATTGGCCGCTCCGGGCGTGCCGCCCGCGGTCGTACTCGGAGCCCAGTTCTGTCCTTGATTGTTTGATAGGGCCGGATTGATCAGTTCCAACGAACGGCCACCCCCATCGTGCGGTGCGTCCCAGATCCATCCCTCGTGCCCCAGGTCGGTCGGTCCGCGGGCACGGGTCGCCCAGTCCCCCTCGTCCGCGAAATCGACTTTGTCGATTTCGGTCAGAGAGCCATCGGCGAGTTCGATCTTCTCGCCTGAATTTCGGAGACGGCCGAACCAGGGACCGAACACGTTTGACCCGTTGTCGACGCTTGGGTGATTCGCATTGAATGTGGCCACGTCCGCCACCACCACGACGAATCCTCCCGCCGGAATCGAAGCTGCTGCAGGGAACGTAAAGCGGACTCCATCGGTCAGCGACCAGCCCGAGAGATCGAGCGGTGTACCCGTTGGATTGTGGATCTCAATCCACTCGGTGAGCGGATTCTCGGGATTCGTGCCGTGATCCTCGTGATAGAAGATCTCACTGATCACCGGCATGGCGGACGCCGATGCCATCGAGGCGCAGAGAAACACGGGTGCGAGACGCCGCCGCCAGCGCAGAGGCAGTGATTCGAGCATTGCAGATTGGGAGATAGTTTTGGGGAGGGTGCGCACTACCGACCATTGAAGATAAAGACGGTGCTTGGGAGATTTTACAGGCCTACATAAGCGGATACTAAATGGCCGCGCAAGCGGTTACATGACGATGATCGGGCA
>CAJIAN010000086.1_pt1 | contig 19197 bp, 13 predicted proteins | sample 9199061 | NCBI WGS metagenome assembly CAJIAN01 (sample SAMEA7708264, study PRJEB35096) | sediment metagenome | biome: marine neritic benthic zone biome [ENVO:01000025]; feature: sediment [ENVO:00002007]; material: shallow marine sediment [ENVO:03000034] sea grass bed [ENVO_01000059] ...
CTTCGGCGTGTCGAGGACGATAGAGCCCTGCCCCGTCGTCCCGTCCGGGTAGTTCAGAGGGCGCAGCACACGGGGTTCCGTTTCCAGATAAGGCACGATCTCCTTCTGGTCCCAGACATGGTTGCCGGTGGTGATCACCGCGGCACCGGCTCGGAGAAGGGCGATGGCGATTTTGGGCGTGATTCCACGTCCGCCCGCCGAGTTCTCTCCATTGACGATGACGAAATCGATCTCCAACTCGTTCCTCAGTTTCGGCAATCGCTCGATGACCGCCTTCCTCCCCGGCTCCCCGACGATGTCACCGAGGAAGAGGATTCTGAGTGATTCTGTGTTAAGATCGTTGATTGCCGTTTCTCGCTTGGAAGGAAGAACTCAGGCTAGAGACAATTCTGTGACACACAAATAGAATATGCCCGACGGCGTTCGTCCTGTGCCCGGTTTTCTCAAGAAACTCATCCCCCTGTTGATCCTCACCGCCCTTGCCGGCTATATCATTGTCGCCGTGCGCAAGCCGAGCGTGCCCCCGGAACTCGCTCCGGAACAGTTGACGCTCCGGGACGGCATGAGTGTTCTTGCGCCGACGCCAATCTGGGAGGAACTCGAGGCGTATCAGGAAACGATCGACCGGGAGACCTTTCTCGGTGAACTCGGAAAGATTTACAGTGCAGGCGAAGCGTGGAAGGAGACCATCCAGATCGAAGAGGACCACGCGATGATTGCCGCGGACACGGAGAACAAGCTCAAGCTCCGCTTCGCCAAGCCCGGCGTGGCCAAGGGACCGATCAAGCGCTACTGGCGTCCGGTTTCCGAAATGCCGCCCGCAGGCAATCGGGAGAAGCGACCGCTTTCGGGCGTCAAGATCGCCATTGATCCCGGACACATCGGCGGCACGTGGGCTCAGATGGAAGAGCGCTGGTATCAGATCAAGAACAAGGGAACCCAGGTCAAGGAGGGCGAACTCACCCTGACCACGGCACGCATTCTCAAACCCATGTTGGAAAAGCTCGGAGCGCGGGTCTGGCTCGTCCGCAGGGACCTCGAGCCGATCACTCCACGCCGTCCCGAGGATTTCAAGGCGCTGGCAACGACCTATTCGGATTCCCGCATCCGCTGGAACAGCGAGAAGTTCTTCTACCGATACGATGAAATTCGCATGCGGGCCTGGCACGTGAATGAACGCATCAAGCCTGATCTTGTCCTTTGCCTCCACTTCAATGCGGAAGCATGGGCAAATCCTCGCAATCCCACCTTTGTAGACCGCAACCACCTCCACCTCCTGATCAACGGCACCTACTCTAAAGGCGAATTCGCCAAACAGGATCAGCGGCTGCATCTGCTCAAGCGCCTGCTGCAGCGCATCCATCCCGAAGAACTCGCCCTCAGCACCTCCGTTGCCGAAGCCATGGCGAAGGAAACGGGACTGCCGCCATGGACCTACGACACTGCGAACGCGAAGAGCGTGAACGACAGTCCCTACGTTTGGGCCCGCAACCTCCTTGCCAATCGCGTCTACACCTGCCCGGTCGTGTTTCTTGAACCCTACGTCATGAACAATCGCGAGGTGTATGAGCGGATCGGTGCCGGCGATTACGAAGGTGAGAAGATGGTGGCCGGAAAGATCCGCAAGAGTATCTTCCACGAGTACGCTACCGGCGTCGCGAACGGCCTCGCCAACTATTATCGGAAGACCCGGCGCTAGCGACTAGGCCTCGCGCCATGTGGTGCGCATCACACGGTAGTTGAGTAGCAGCGTTGGCGCCATCACCACCAATCCACGCCACCCAAGTCCGATGACGATGCTGCTTCCGGCAGCCAGGGGGAAGAAGTAGGCGAGCGGGGCAAGTGTCAGTGCGAAAACGATGAACCCCGGCAAGACACCGCGGAAATGAAAGCCCACGTACTCTACGAGACCGACATGGATCGTTCGGAGAATCTTCGGGAGCAGTATGAGCCAACCGAACACCACGCTCGAAATGAGCGTGGCCATGGCAACGCCAGTCGCCTGCCAGCCGAAGACGAGAATGATGCTCAGCAGGACATTACACAATGCGTGGGCAACGCAGATCTTGAACAGAGCCCGCTCGTGACCGCTCATGACGAGAACGCTCCGTGCACAGTTGCTTGAGATCTGGGAGTTGTAGATCGAGAACAGGAGCAATTGGCCGATGACCCACGTCTCACGCGGAATCGACTCGAGACCGGTGAGCAGCCGCAGAATCGGATCGAGGTAGACTGCGGCCAGCAGGTAGAGCGGTGTCACGAAGACGAAGTTGAAACGCGAACCGCGGAGCAGGAGGTCTTTCAGCCCCTTCTCATCATCACGGGCGCGCAGGTGCGATGCCGCGGGTGATAACAGTTCCTCGATGTGCAACGCGGAGAACCGCAGCATTTCGGCAACCTTCACCGCCGCCTGATAGAGCGGCACCGCCACCGCACCGAGGAATGCACCGACGACGAGACGGTCGCTCTGCTGCACCACGCGATCGCTCACGGTGACGAAATACGCCGAGAGCGAGAACTTCAGCTGTGATTTCATCCGCTTGAAGTCGAAGTGGCGCGGATGCAACGAGAGGCCGTTGATATGCTTGAACGCATACAAGCCCGAGATCACACCGGGAAGAATGGCGAGACTCATGGCGATCAGGATGACATTGCTGAATCGGACGCCCATCATCACCGCACCTCCGACGCAGAGGAAGTTCGCCACCGAGGCACCCGCACGGATCCAGTTCGTGATGTCGAGACGCTGAATACCCTGCAGCATTTCCTGGAACACCCCTAGCGGGAACAGAATCGTGAGACCGGCAGCGAAGAAGAGAAATGCCCGTGCGACCTCGGCGGACGATTCATCGGGAATCTTGAGCACCCACAACAGCGGGTTTTTGACGAGAACGCCGATTACGAAGATGACCACCGCCATCATCGCGAATGTCCAGAACACGGTGGAGACGAGTCGATTCATCCCATCGCCGTCTTCCGTCGCCGCTTTTTCCGCGATCGTCTTCTGCACACTGATTCCCAAGCCGAGATCGAGAACGACCCCGAATCCGAACATCGACCACATCAGCACCCAGAAACCGAATTCCGCCTTCGGCCAGCTCTCGATGAGAAAGCGGAACATGACGAGGCCGAGGACCATCGTGCAGGCGGTGGCCACGTAGCTGCTGAGCGCGTTGCTCAGAAATCGCTTTTTCCAATCGATCTTCCCCATCGTCTCAGGTCGTCGCCGTTTGAGGCTTTGGCTTCCGCCGATTCAGAATGAACTCCCGGAACAGTCGGCTGTAGAGATGCATGCGCGCGTGGCGGCATGGAGCGAGCCGGACCCGGCGCGCCCGCACGAAGTAGGCGACGACTCCGAGGAAGGCGAGCCAGCAATACAGATTGTTCGTCTGGGTGAGGACGCGCTCGATCGTGCTGTGTAAGTAAGTCCCCGCAAGCACCACGATCAGCCCCATCAGGAAGAACCCCGCCGTGCTATCGCGTCCTCCGAGCCCCCCGCGCTCCCAGAATGCCCTGACCGTCCACCAAAAGGTCACGCCCATGAAGAGAATCATCGCCCCGAAACCCAGATATCCAGTCTCGGCGAGATACATCCAGTAGAGACTCTCGGTGTTTGCATTGGCACGGTACCGACCAATGTCGATCGAATGCCCTTTTTGCCTGAAATACTCTTCGTACATCCGGCTATACACCGGATACGGTCGACTGTTGGCGACGTTGAAGTTGTTCCAGCCGACTCCGGTCGTCGTGTCCTCGAGCATGCGCTTTGAAACCGTGTTCAACAGTCCGCGAAAGTTGCTACCGGCATCGGCGCCCACATCGTCCGCGGATATGAAGCGCTCTTTCAGACTATCCGCTGCCCTGAGCAACACCGCTGTGCTTCCAAAGAATCCGATAAAAATGATCGCGACCCTCCGTTTACTGATTCCTCCAAAGAGAAACGCAGCAGCGAGCACCAACACACAACCGACCACCATCACGGCCACCGAGGCGCGTGACAACGACGCCACGATAAGCAGGCCACCGGCGGACGTGCCCGCGATGTAAAACCACGCAAGCGAAGCCGGAGTCTTCCTTGAGAGCGCGGCCGCGAACAACGGAATCGCATAGAAGTAAGCCCACATGCTCATCGAGTTCCGATGATCGAACAAACCGAACGGCTGAAACATGCCGCCCACGTATTTCTGCTTCAGTACCCAGACACACTCGACCATGAGTGCGGCGGCCATGCAGACGAGCAGGATATGGATGTCACGTTTCGAACGGATGAAGTTGAATACCGCGATGTAGATGAGGATCGCCTTCGTATAGTTGAACGTCGTCATCAGGGTGAAATGCGGCTTGAAGGCATCGAAAATCGAAACCGTGGCCGCAGCGACAAAGAAGAGATAGAGGAGGGCACCGGGAGGGAAGAGCTTGAAGCGTTGGGGTCGGCTGAAGAAACAGGCAACGATGAGTGCGATGCACAGCATGTCGATCAAGGTGAACTCAAAGCCCTTCGTGTGCCCGCGATACCACTCGATCGAAAAGAACATCAGACCGAGAGACGAAGCCTTGATGCACTGGAGAAAGATGATCGCGCCAAAGATGAGTTCCTGAACGCGCCGACTGCCAGCCGCCAGAAAACCGGCGATCGGCGACAGCACGACGTATCCGATCAGGATGAGAACAAGCTTCGGGATGTCGATCGATTCCATTCCGGACGTTCCTTCCTAATCGGCTCCCGACCGCAAGGCACGCAGCACGCTACCGGCATGGCGCCTTGCCTTGGTTTTCAGAGAACGCAGTCGCAGCTGCCCCGCATTACGATGCACCTTCTGGAAGGCTTCGACGATCTGGTCGACGTCCTCTCGATCGCCGAGGAAACAGTGGTGCAGGAGTTTGATTCCAGTCACACGGGAAACACGCTCGGATACGGGGCACTGTGATTCGAGCCCTAGCAATTCCCGCACGTTTTCGCCAGAGGCAGAGCTCACGATCTTCTCGCCGCCCTTCCAGAGATAGGCCTCATAGACGGTCTCATAGGGAACGCTGACGGGGATCCCCTCCGCCCCCATGGCTTCGACGAAAACCTCCCGCGGCATTCCACCGAACGCATTGGGATCGTAACTCATCGAGACGGCGTAGAACCCATGCGCGCGATCATCCTCCGGAGTCAGAACGACTCCCTCAACGTCACGCATCCTTTGGCGGAAGAAGGAGACGTTCTCCTGTTTCCTTGCGAGTTGCTCCGGTAGCCGGGCTAGTTGTCCAAGTAGGACCGCAGCCTGGAATTCGGTGATTCGGTAGTTGCTCCCGAAGGTCGCGGCACGCTCAGCATGAAGCGGCCGTCCGCAATTCCGCAAACCCGCCAACCGCTCGGCGAGGCGATCATTGTTCGTGACTAGCATTCCTCCCTCCCCTGCCGTCATCGTCTTGCTCAGCTGAAAGCTGAAAGAGCCTATGTCGCCGACCGTTCCCGCGCCGCGCATTCCGTGAGCGTGTGCGCAGTCCTCGACAACGTGCAGCCCTCGCTCGGAGGCGATGTTCATCAACTCCTCCATCGGGGCCATCTGGTTGTAGAGATGCACCGGGATGATCGCACGTGTTCGCGGTGTGAGCTTCTCCCGGACGGAATCAGGATCGAGGCACCAGTCCTCTCCGCGAATGTCCGCGAAAACCGGCTTCGCGCCCACCTGAAGGGCAGCCCACGCCGTCGCCAGCCACGTGAGCGCCGGCACGATGACCTCGTCACCGGGACCGACTTTGAGCGCACGGAGAGCAAGCTCGAGAGTGATCGAGCCGTTGGCGGCACAGATCCCGTGGCGTGCACCTGTGAAGGCCGCGAACGCCTGCGCGAATTCGCGTTCCTTCGGTCCGATCCCCGACCACTCGCCGCTCTCAAGCACCTCCAACAGACCGTTCCGCTCGATCTCTCCATGGACCGGCCATTCCGGGAACGGCTTCTTGCGTACCGGACTGCCTCCTTTGATCGCCAGCTTCTCTCGATTCATGGTGTGACTGTCAGGAAACGAGCGCCACAGCGGCCTCCTTTTCCGCGATGCGCTCCGCCATCCGAATGGCCAGCGCCACACCGGTGAGAGTCGGGTTGCTAATACCGCCGGTTGGAAACGCGCCAATGCTTGCGAGGTAGAGATTGTCCACATCGTGGGATTTGAGATCTGCATCGACCACCGATGTCCGCGAATCGCGCCCCATGCGATGGCAGCTCATGTAATGGCCGCTGACCGAGGGTGGAAGCACGAGTCGTACGTTCCACCCGCCCATCGCCTTGAACACCCGCCGGATGAGCCTTGTCATCTCCCGGAAGCCGCGTTTTTCGTATGCCTTCATCAGTTTGAATTCGATGCGCGCCGCCGGCTGCCCGAACTCGTCGGTCATCGAATCCGACAATCGAATCCGATTCTCCTCGTAAGGCAGCTGCTCCATGAACGCACCCAAGGTCACGAACTTCCCGAATGTCTCGCGAACTTCGTCGCGAAGTTCACCACCCCAGAGCCCGCTCTCCCTCGCGATATCCGAAGGCGACGGCCCGCCGTTTTCCCGAATCAGCAATCTTCCTCCACCGAAGCGCCCCCTTTTCTCGTGATCGTGGAACTGGAGGGACGTCGCCGTTTCGTAGCCGCGGAGATGGGGATCCAAACGCTCGGCAACCTGTCCCTCGTAGTAGAACTTCACGTGCTCGGTCAGGTATTTTCCGAGAACACCCGAGCGGTTCGCCACACCGTCGGGGAACGCATCGCTTGCCGAATTGAGAAGTAGACGGACAATTTCCACCCCTTGCGTGGCCATGATGAAATGCCCGGCCTCGACCCGTTGCTCGGGCGCGCTTGCGGAACGCCGGTAGACGAAGGCACCCACCTTGCCGTCGGCGCCCAATTCGACGCGCTGAACATGGGCGCCCGTCAGCAACTCGAAGTTGGGCTCATGCAGCAGATCCCTGACAATGTAATCCGACGAGAACAGTGCACCATTCGGGCAAGCACGACAGATCGCGTAGTTGATACAGCGGGAACGCCCTCGAAACGGAACCGAATTGCGAGCCGACGGCACCGAATGCACTTCGATCCCGATCTTCTCGCATGCTTCTTTCACGAAAAGATCCGTCTCGCCCATTGGAAACCCCGGCATCGGAAAGGGATGGCTGCGCGGACCGTTGAAGGAGTCGCCCGCCGCCCCGGAAACTCCCATGAACCACTCGGCCTTCCCGTAGTGAGGTTCCAGATCTTCATAGCTCAGCGGCCAATCCTCACCGACCCCATACCTCGATTTCATCCTGAAATCGTTTTCAAGAAAGCGTGGCGTCACCGCGCCCCACGCAACGCTGCTGCCGCCCAGTTTTCGTACCGCGAAGGTGTTCAATCGAAGATCGTCGCCCTCTGTCTCGTAGCGCCACGGCTCGAACTTCCACGCAATGTCCTCCTGCATCGCCTCCTCCATGACGTGATACCGATTCGCATCGGGCGGATCGCCACCCTCCAGCATCACCACGCGTAATCCTGCCTTCACGAGCACGGATGCGGCCGCTGTTCCAAGCGGACCCGATCCAACGATGGCAACGTCATACGGTTGCCTAGGCATGAGCACCCTCCGGTTGAACCGACGCCTCTTCCTTCGGCCCCTGTGTCGCCGACAATTCGACGAGTTCCGCCCGCAGCGAATCGCTGATTGCCGCGCGTTGCCGACCACCCTTGACCATGATCCATCCCGGCTCCCCCTTGACGAACATCGATCGGTCGAACGCTTCGAACGTCCCATCGGCAAGGACTAGTTGGACTTCGCCCTTCCGAATTCGTACCTCCGAGATCTCCCCATCGGATTGCTCTTCCAAAGCATGCCCGCGAGCCTTGTCATAGCCCGCCACCTTCCAGCCTTCAGGTTCGTCGTAATAGAACGCCAGAAACTCCCTAACGACGAATTGCCGGAATGACTTCACAGCCCGGCGCGTGCGGAGGAGATCGAGGTTGCGAGCGGTCAGTCCGAGCCGGTTGAGCATCGATGCCTCGTTGGCACGGTGGGGAAACTTGCGCAGAAGAATCTCGAGCACCCCCTGTCGGGCATCCGAGGTCAGCTTCGCGAATGACAGGCCCTTGAACCGCTGCTTCGCCGCGCGATCAACAAGATCGACACCCGCTTTCATCTCCGCATTGAGGTCGGGCCGCGCTTCGAGAAACGAAAGAAACCGGTAGGGCGAGAAACTCGCATGCCCCGTCACCGCCTCGAAGACGGCGAACATCGCTTCGCGGTCCTCCACCGTGAGTTCCACGCCATTGGACGGGCGCTTCTCCGGAATCAGGCAATCCCGCAGAACCCTCGCAAACCGGCCAATCATACCGCGACCTCCTCTCGTCGTTCCGATCGGGCTTCGGCGGCGCCCTGCATCACACTGTAGATGTCTTCGAGCCCCGTCACCCCGCAGCCCTCCGCGTTGGTCAGCCATGCCGCAGAACAATCCTCATGCTCCGGCTCGTACCCGTGCATCCCCGCGACAAATCCCTGATTCATGAACGACGGAGCGAAGATCGATCCCGGAGGAAGAAGGTAGAACAACTCGCCATAGCGTCCGTCATCCCACCAGCAACGCCACTGCTTCAACTGCTCGTCCTCGACGATTCGACCGTCCTTCTGGCCGCTCAGCCAGTCGACGGCCTCGCCCTTGAATTCCGCATCCTCGAACCAGAACCGCGCCATCGTCGAATCCCATACCGCGACGTAGTCGCGTCCGTACTTCCCTCCGAGTTCCTTGTCCCAGCGCGGCATCAACTCGGACACCTCGGTGGTGTCGGACATGCCATGATCTCCGAACACGTAAAACCGCACCTCGTCATAACGCCGGGAAGCCAGTTCGAAGAGGTCGCGAATCTTCCCCTCGAGGTTTTCGAATCCCGCATCCACCTCCGGCCCCGTCGTTCCGTACCGATGCATGATGGCGTCCGGCTTCGCCGTGAACAGATATCCCAGTTCGATGTCCCCTTTCTCAATCTCTGACCGAATCGCGCAAATGTTCTCATCATCGCCGCAACGCCAATCCGAACGCACCCACGCTCGCTCCGCCCGTGCCCACTCCGCGAAGATGGGTTCTTGTCCGCCGAGAATTCCGCCGGACCCGTAGATGTCCCGCTTCTCCGTGTAGTCCAGATGCGGAAGTTTCGAAAAGGGAACGCTGTAGAGTTGGAAGTAACCGGAGTAGCCCTTGGATCGCGCAACGAAGCGACTGACGTGGTGACGGACCCGATGCCAACCGACCAAGCGGTGTGGCAGAAACCCAAGCAGGCCCAACTTCGCGAACGGTCTCTCCGAACGGGCCTTCACAAAGCAGGAGAAGTGATCGTGTTCGTCAGGCATGCAACCTGTGAGGATCGTCGGATCACAGGTCGACGAGTAACCAAAGACAGTTCGGCACTCGCTCCTCTCCGGGAGGAGATCCGCAAGAAACCCGCGGGCCTGCGCTTGCTTCCACCCCAGCGCATCCACGAAGATAAAGAGATCCAGCGATCGGCTCATCGCTCCCTCCCTTCTGGCTCCTCGCACCGGTTCTTCTCAGGGTTCGCGCAGTTCATTGATCGGCACACACGCAGCGGCCCACGCCGTTCTCGATTTCGAGAGCGTTCGCATGTTTGAAATCCGCGCCGAGTGGAAATCGGTTGATTTTAATATTTGTTGATAAATTCCAGAAGAATTGCCTGTGCGCATCATCATGGACATTTTTCCAACAATTTCTATATTCTATCGCAGAATCAAAAATTTGCATGAAATTTTAGATATTATGATTATTATATAAAGAAAGATAATCCGGTTGCCGACCACCAAGGATTCCTTCGCAGAATCGGGAAACCCAGCGACTGGGAGCACAAAGAGAGAATGAAACGGGACTACTTCGCCGAAGATTGCCCCACGCTTGCCGAGTGCCTCGAGAAGCATTTCGACCGCATGCGCACTGTTCTGCGCACCCATCCGGAAGCAGAGGAAGTGACGGAGGCCCTCGTGCTCGGCGGTGGATACGGGCGCGGCGAAGGTGGCGTGCTCCGATCCGATAACGGCGACCCCCAACTCTTCAACGACCTTGACTACTTTTTGTTTAGCGCGGATCCCGGCAATCCCGCGCTGCAGGCGGCCGTCCATGCTCTCGAGCAGGACGGTCGCCGGAATTTGGGTATCGACGTGGATATCAAGTGCCTCGATGCGTCCGACGTGCGCGACCCTTCGCGGACGATGATGTTCTGTGACCTCGCATCGGGACACAAGGTGATCATCGGGGACGACGATTACCTGACATCGCGCTGGAAATCCCCCGACCCGACTCGTATCCCGAAGGTCGAAGCCTCGAGGCTCCTTTGGAATCGGGGCACTGGTCTCTATTTCGCCAACTGCAGAATCGCGAAACAGCGAGAACCGGAGTTCGTCATTCGCAATCATCAGAAATTCAAACTTGCGGCGGGCGATGCGCTTCTTGCCCTCGACGGCAGGTATCATGGCTCGGTGGGAGAGCGGCTCCGACGCTTCGAGGAAAAACGTCCCGACATCCCTCTCGGATTCCATCTCATCGGAGAGTATCGGGATGCGGTGGATTTCAAGCTGCGTCCGCAGCCGTGCGAGATCGACGATGACGAGGGATGGCGCGCGCTCGCCGACGAAAACCGCGAACTGGCCTCGCTCTGGACCCGCCTCTTCCTGCACATCGAATCCGTGCGGCTCGGGAAGACTTTTGCCGAACCGAGCGATTACGTCGCGGGTTGGGGGCGCCGCAGTCCCGAAGTGCCGATCTGGAAAACTCCGTTCTTCGCCATTCGCGATTTCTTCAAATACCGACGATGGCTCGCCCCCCTTCGCGACTATCCACGGTCCGCCCTGTTCCGATCCCTCTTCTGTCTGCTCTCGGACGACCGAATCCGTGATCACCTTCCATCGCCAGGTAAGTTCCTCGCACCCACGCTCAGCGCAGGTCCCGACGGAAATCCGAATCAAAGCCAGAGCTGGGAATCCATCTATCAATTCTGGTGGGAACGATACGGCTGATAATTCCAGTACTTTGAACACTTTGCGACACAAAGTCACCAACCTTCGATGACACAACAACCGGACGACAGAACCGAACGTTTCGAATTCCCGATTCCGTTCGATCCGTTCCGACTTCTCCTCGCGCTCATGGAGAAGTGGAAGCAGATCGTGCTCTTCGGAATTCTCGCGGCGGCGGCGGGCGTTGCGTATGCCGTGTTCATGCTTGGTGACACCTACACGGCTCGAATCGAACTGCTCAAGCAGCCGACCTCCGGCCACTCCGGCGACGACCCGTCGAAACCGTACGCGCCCATCCCCATCGACGATGAGACATTCCTGAGTGCGGCCTACGCCGCTCCGGTATTCGACATCGCCGCACAGTCCGAACCGATGGCGGGACGGATTTCCGCCGGGGAGATTCGCGGAAGCGTGGCCATCGAACAAGTCAGCGGCCTAGGTCTGTTTGCAGTCACTGCGCAAACGAAGCGGAGTCGGGAAGATGCCTACAAGATCGGTTTCGCCTACGCCAACGCAGTGATCGAACACACTGCCAATATTCGGAGAATCCGCGCCAAGGAAAAATCCGAGATGCTCGACAAGGAACTCGCGGTGAAGCGGCCGGCGGTTGCCAAGGCCGAGAAGGAACTGCTCGACTTCGAGACGAAGACTGGTCTCTTCGACGAGAAGGCGCAGGTATCGACGCTCATCAACAATCTGACGAATCTCAAACTGAAACTGGAGGAGACCCGCACCAATCTCGAATCGAAGACGGTTCAGCAGCGGGGCTTCGTTCGCAGGCTCAAAGGACCGCGCAAGCTGAACGAACTCATCTTGGAGAAGACCGAAGAGCTGCGGCTGCTTCGCATCGACAAGACCGAGGAGCATCCCAATATCAAGCGGGCACTCGCCCAACTACGGGATCTGAAAGAACAGCTCGCGGAAGCCGAGATTGCGGCTCGTTCGTCCGGCACGGACATCGCCTCCATCGAGAGTGGCAATCACGACGGCCTCCTGCTCCAGGAAATCTACCGGCTCGAGGATGATCGGCAGAGCCTCGAGAACCTTTACACGAGCTATCAGGAGCAGATCGATGCCACCCAGGCCTCGATCGACGCCCTTCCCGAGAATGTCGCCAAACTCGCGGAGCTAGAGCAGCGGGTCACCGAGATGCGCCGTACCACGGCGATGACGGAAGAACGGAAGCGAGAGGCCGACTTCCACACGCTGAACGCGCCTGGTGTTGTCAGTGTCTTCCAGATGATCAGCCCCGACGACGTCGGGAAGCGCTCGCGCTTTTTCAAAGCCTTCCTTCTCGGAATTGGGGGCGCGTTTCTCGGAACTGTGCTCGCCATCGGATGGCAACTGCTCCGGGAATTCTTTAGGCGAAACGTCCGGACGCCCATCCAGGCCGCGATCGCCACCGAGACTGCGCCCGTTCTTCACTACGACTCGGAGACAGGTCCCCATAGTGGGAATCTCCGCGGATTCTGGCTGCGCAACGTCGCCCGATTCACCCCAGACGAGCAGCGCTTCCTCTTCGCCACACTCGGAAACGTCGCAGCCGAGGAAGCCTTCTGGCACGATCTCTTCAATGTCGTCGGCGACGGCGAGAATCGCGTCCTGTTCATGGATTGCAGCGAACGACCGCTTGAGCTGATGCACAACGACCAGCCGCTTCTACCCTACAACTACAAGAAGCCGGCTCCTGTGAGTTCGATCGACCCGCGCGGATATAGTCTCGACACGTTCAAGAAACTTCTCCGCACGCTGCCGGAAAGGCACGTGCTTCTTATGCGCTGGGACACCTCGAGCAGTTCCTCGCTCGTCGAGTTCCGCGATCTGTTCGACCGCTACTACTTCGTGACGTCGACCGGCGACTCCCTGCTCCGCGATGTCGAGGAGAGTTCGCGCAATTACCGCGAAGTTCTCGGACACTCGGCAGGTGTCGTTCTTGTCGAGACCAAGCTGCCCAAGTTCGCCAAGCAGTTCATGGACGTCGTCCAGAAGTGGTTCATCGATTTCCGCCAGAAGCGCAAACCCGCCACCTTGGAGCCCGCAATCTGAAAACTCATGAAGGCCACACATCAACGGAGATGGAATAAAAGCGTCACCGCACTGGCGGCTGCGATGCTCGCACTGACAGTACCAGGCTACGGCCAGGAGAACAGCGCACCTTCGGATTCAGCATCTGTCGCACTCGACGAGATCTTCGGAAGGGTGAAGGACACCTACGGAACGCGGAAAAAAAACGACAGCAAGACGGTGGCCCCTCGGAGCGAGCAGACCAAAAAGGCCCTCCCGGCACCTAGGATTGTCGCTCCGGACCGGGCACCTGTCACTCCAGAAGAGTCGACTTCGGAGGCGAAGCCGAAACCATCGCCAAAACAGCAGACGGCGCCACAAAAACAACCGGTGTCGCAAGGTGCGAAGACGCGGGCGCTCCTCGAAGGGACAAAGCCCAAGTCGCAGGCACGTCCGACACCCGCGAGCAAGACCACCCGGCAGAAGCCGAAGACCAAACCCCATGGATCCCATTCGTGGCGCAAGCGCTACGAACTCGGCCCCGGTGACATGCTCAATTTCGGGCTCAGCGGAAAACCGAAGCTGATTGCCCAGCGAGTCCCTGTCGCGCCCGACGGCACCATCAGCTACCTCCAAGCCAAGCGTGTTTCCGTTACCGGAAGGACGATCTCCGAACTCCGGACCGAAATGCAGAAGGTGCTCGCCGCGTATCATCGGAATCCTAAACTCATCATCACTCCCTACAAGCTCGGCAGCAAAAAGTACACGCTCATGGGCCAGGTGAAGCAGAGCGGCTCCTACCCGCTCGACCGTCCGGTATCGCTCCTTCAGGCCATTGCCATCGGCAAGGGGATCACCGTCGGCGTGAACAACGACACCGCCAGCGAACTCGCCGACTTCTCACGTTCATTCGTCGTCCGGAATGGCAAGAAACTCGACGTCGATATGGCGGAGCTCTATCTCGGAGGCAAACTGGAGCACAACATCCAACTCGAACCGAACGACTACGTCTACATCGCCTCCAAGCTGCGGAACGAGTTCTACGTTTTCGGCGCGGTGAATGCTCCCGGATTGAAACCGCTCAGCGGTGAATTCTCCGTCATGGGTGCCATCGCCGCCGCCCAGAGCTTCAACTCCAAGGCGTGGAAAAAGCACGTCCTTCTCATCCGAGGATCTCTTTCCGATCCGCAGCTCATCAAGATCAACGCACGGGACATCCTGAACGGAAGGGAGAACGATATCCCGATCGAGCCGGGCGATATTGTCTACATCCACACGCGTCCGTGGGCTTTTGTCGAGGAACTCGCGGATGTTGCCGTCAAGGCATTCCTCGACGGGGCGATCGACGGGGCGATCGATCCGGAACGTGTCACCGTCCGCCGCACGAACTAGTCCGAGACCATGAATTACCGACACCCAGTGAAATTCGCCGCCGTCGGGCTGTTCGCCCTCGGCTCCATGGTTTCCTGCCGACTCGCCTCGGATCACTTCGACGCCAGCGAACTGTCGGGCGAGCACTCCGCGTTGGAGGAAAAGCTTCGCTTCTACAAGGTCGAAACGAGCGGAAAGGTCCGCAAATCCGATCTACGGCCGGACGGCAGTGTCTTCCGAGTCGGAGCCGGTGATTTGCTCGAGATCGAGATCGTCGAAGTCCCCTTTACCAAAGCGCTGACGGCGGTCATGCCGGACGGGATGCTTTACTACGACACCGCTGATCCGATTCACGCCGTCGGAATGTCGATCGCCGAGCTCGAATCCGCTCTCGCGGATGCGTTGCGGGAGCAATACTCCTTCCCCATCGTGAACATCAACCTGAGGGAGATTAACAGCCGTACCTTCACGATACTCGGGCAGGTGAAGAACCCGGCGGTCTATCAGATGGGGCAGCCGACCACCGTGCTCGATGCGATCGCTGCTGCCGGCGGCACGTTCACTTCGTTCTCCGGAGGCCGGACGCTCGAGCTTGCCGACCTCCGGCGCTCGATCCTTGTGCGGAACAACAAGATCGTCCCCGTCGACTTCGAGGCTCTCATCGAAAGCGGAGACATGTCGCAGAACGTCTACCTGAAGCCCGGCGACTACGTGTACTTTCCGGCGGCTGGAACAGAGAAAGTCTACGTTATGGGTGCGGTCCGATTCCCGACCGCCGTGGGCTACTCGAGCCGGGTCACACTCGTCTCAGCGTTGGCTGCGGCCAAGGGCCCGCTCCCTAGCGCCTACCAGGCGGGTGCGCTTCTCATCAGGGGTTCCGCCTCGAATCCGCGCGTTGCCCGCATCAACCTGCGCGGGCTCACACGGGGCCGACACGCGAATTTCAGCCTCGAACCCGGCGACATCATCTGGGTTCCCAAGGCGCCGTGGGAGAAACTCCAGGAATACGCAACCGTGGCGGTGAACTCGGCCATCACCTCGGTGGCCGTTCGGGAAACTTCGAGGTGGTTTCAGGAAGAGGAAGTCGAAACCACGGTCAACGTCACGAACACCACCACCAATTCGTCGGAGAACCTCACGATCTCGACCGGACCAAGTTCCTCGAGTTCAAGCGAAGCGCTCACGCTCACGCCCATCGTCGAGGAGAGCGCGGCCGTCTTCGACAGCCATGCGCTTAGATCGGCGTTCGGAGGCAACTAGCAGCAACTCGAACTCTCGCCGCAGCAGTCGCCCGCCGCGGCCGATGTCTCGTCATATCCCTCGCCTTTCGTCACGCGTGGACTCCGCAATTCCGTCTTCGAGCAATCGAACGGCTGCGCCTCCTCGATCGGAACCTCCTCGCGCGGCTCGATGAATTCGAACGATTCCGAATACGGCTCGCGCGCGTACAACTTGAACGTCTTCTCGCAAACCGCGTAGCGCTTTCCGCGTTCCATGAGATGGCCGTCGTCGTCGACAACCGCCTTGAACGGTCCCCTGTAGACGACTGCCTGGTTGCGCTCGATGCACGGTCCTTCCTTTCCCTTGAAAGCCTCGACCGTCATACTGCGGAACTCGATTCCCCTCACTATCTGCCACGGCTCGTGGTCGTAGTTCAGAATCCGCACCCCATGAAAACCGGCGTCCTCGAACGCCTGAAGAAAAGCGTCCTCGCGAAAGGCACCCGAGATACATCCGCTCCATAGCTCGGGATCGTTTTGGAGTTCCCGAGGCACGTCCTCATCAGAGACGATGTCGGAGATGACGACCCGTCCGTCCCTGTTCAGCACGCGGTACAACTCCGAGAACAACTGCTTGCGGTCTCCGTTGCCAACGAGATTCAGAACGCAATTGGAAACGACGACATCAACGGATTCGTTCTCGACGAGAGGCTGCTTGAGACGCAATTCGTCGGCGAACTCCTGAGACGCCAAAAAGCTGTTCGCATCGGAGATCGGCTTCTCCCTGAGCTTCTGCTCCAAGAGTTCGAGATCGAGCGCCAGATCCTGAATGCGGCCCTTTCGGAACTCCACATTCTCGTAGCCGACGCGCTCCGCGACGATGGGCGCGTTCTCCCGCGCCACCGCGAGCATGTCGTCCGTCATGTCGATGCCGATGACCCTTCCTTCCGGTCCGACGACCTGCGAAGCGATGAAACAGATCTTCCCCGTGCCGCTGCCGAGATCGAGAACCGTTTCGCCGGGCTTCACATATTTGCTGGGATCGCCACAGCCGTAATCGCGCTCGATCACTTCGTCCGGGATGATCTCCAGATACTTTGTGTCGTAATCGACGGGGCAACAGAGGGCCGCCTCCTGTGCCTTGGCGCCTGCGGCGTAGCGTTCCTTGACGGCGGATTCGGTTTTCAAAACGGGTAATCGAGGGTGTTGTTGACGGAAGCCGTCATCTTGGACTGCCGCTTGCGGATTGTAAACCCGAGACGCGACGAGCCCGAAAATTCCTGTTTATTCGCCCGAATCGCGGCTAAAGAACCAGCTCCCCGCCATGCAGCCATTTCTTCAGAAGGATTTTCACATCGACTGGTCCCGACTCACGCCCGAGAACGTGGGACCGGACATCGAACAGGCCCTAGCCGACGCTCAGAAAAACCTCGATGCGCTTGCCGGGAGCCCGATCAAAGACGTGAGTTTCGAGAACACGCTCATTGCCCTTGAAGGAGCCACCGAGGACCTCTCGGTCGCGTGGGGGAAAGTGGGCCACCTCGACTCCGTCTGCAATTCGGACGAACTGCGCGAAGCCTACAACGCGATGCTAGCGAAGGTGTCCGAGTTCTTCGCCCTCATTCCCCTGAACGAGCAACTCTGGACGCGGATCAAGGCCTACAGCGAATCGGAAGAAGCAAGCACGCTCGAGGGAGCCAAGGCCCGGCTGCTTGAGGAAACCGTCGCCGATTTCCAAAACTCGGGCGCCGATCTGCCTCCCGAAGGCAAGCATCGCCTCAAGGAGATCGAAGCCGAACTCGCTCAGAAAACTCAAAAGTTCTCCGAGAACGTTCTCGACTCGACCAACGCGTGGGATCTCTTCATCGAGGACGAATCAAAACTCGCGGGCCTCCCGCCAACCGCTCGCGACGCCGCAAAAGCGGACGCCAAAGCGAAAGACCGACCGGAAGCGTGGCGGTTCACCCTGAAAGCGCCGTCGATGATCCCCGTTCTCGAGCATCTCGACGATGAAAGCATTCGCAAACAGGTCTGGGAAGCAGCCGGCAACATCGGGCGCGAGGAGCCGCACGACAACACGGCGCTCATCGGCGAGATCCTGACACTCCGCCAGGAAAAAGCCGAGCTTCTGGGCAAAGCGAACTTCGCGGACCACATCCTCGATCGCCGCATGGCCAGGGACGGGAAATCCGCGTTGCACTTCGTCGAGGATCTTCACGACCGCATCGCGGAAACCTTCGTGCGCGAGGCCGAAACTCTGGAGGCCTACAAGGCCGAGAAGACGGGGACCGAACCGACACCGCTGGAACCGTGGGAGCTCGCCTGCTGGGCGGAAAAGCAGCGCAAGGAGCGCTTCGATTTCGACGACGAGGAACTGCGTCCCTATTTCCCCATCGATGGCGTCCTCGATGGGATGTTCCGCATCGTCCAGGAAATCTACGGACTCGAGATTCGGCAGGACGAGGAAGTTCCGACCTGGCATCCAGAGGTGAAGTTCTACGACATCCACGAGGAGCAGTCGGGACGCCACCTCGGCTCGTTCTACGCCGACTGGCATCCGCGGGATTCAAAGCGAAGCGGGGCATGGATGAACTACCTCATCACGGGCGAACGGGGCGGCGAATCCGAGACCCCGCATTTGGGATTGAACTGCGGGAACATGACGCCATCCGTGGGCAACAAGCCCGCACTCCTCACCCACGACGAAGTCGAAACCGTATTCCACGAATTCGGGCACCTGCTCCATCATCTGCTCGGCGAGGTCGAAATCAAATCCCTCAACGGCGTCAACGTGGCATGGGACTTCGTCGAACTCCCGTCCCAGATCATGGAAAACTTCTGCTGGGAACGCGAATCGCTCGACCTGTTCGCACGACACTACGAGACCGGCGATCCGATTCCCGAGGAACTGTTCCGCAAGATGATCGCCGCGCGTAACTACCGCTCGGCCACCGCGACCATGCGGCAGTTGTCCTTCGGCAAGCTCGATCTCGAACTCCACATCCATCACGCCGGCAAACCACTCCCCGACGATCTCGACGCCTTCGCCAACAAGATCCTCGAAGGTTATCTCGTTCCGCTCGCCACGCCCTCGCCAACCATCGCCCGACGCTTCACCCACCTCTTCGGCGGTCCCACCGCCTACGCTTCCGGATACTATTCCTACAAGTGGGCCGAGGTTCTCGACGCGGACGCCTTTACGCGATTCAAATCGGAAGGCGTGCTCAGCCCCGAGGTCGGCACCGCTTTCCGGGAAACGATCCTCAGCAAAGGCAATTCCGAAGACCCCGCCAAGCTGTTCCGCGACTTCACCGGACGCGATCCCGACATCACCGCCCTCCTCGAACGCTGCGGACTCGCCTCCTAGATCGGCACTCGGAAAAACCCGTTGCGCGATGCAGTCCTCCGCAAAATAGTGCGGGGACCAACACCAATCATGCAGCAAGGGCAACCCGAGGACACCGGAGCACTCTGGCAGTTCACACATTCGAAGGGCTTCACGCGGTTCATCATCTGCGTCATTCTTTTCGCCGCCGTTCTCGTCGGCATCGAGACCTCGCAGGAGATCATGAAGCGGCACGGCGCC
>CAJIAN010000557.1_pt1 | contig 18913 bp, 22 predicted proteins | sample 9199061 | NCBI WGS metagenome assembly CAJIAN01 (sample SAMEA7708264, study PRJEB35096) | sediment metagenome | biome: marine neritic benthic zone biome [ENVO:01000025]; feature: sediment [ENVO:00002007]; material: shallow marine sediment [ENVO:03000034] sea grass bed [ENVO_01000059] ...
ACATGGTCAGTTGCCCACAACCTCGGCTTCGGCACGGTCAACGTCCAGGTGTATGACGAACTCAACATGGTCGTCGTACCGGACATCGAGATCATCGACAACAACAACGTGGAGATCACCTTCGTCTCGGCAACTGCCGGTCGCGCAGTCGTGGTCGCTGGTGAGCCAGCAGTCGGTGGACAGCCAACAGTCACTCCTGCATTCGGATTCCTGCACACGCAGTCCGGCGCGGCAACGACATGGGTTGTCAACCACGGCTTGGGCTACTACCCGATTACCCACGTGTTCAACGGCTCGGGTGTGGAAGTGCTGCCAAGCAGCATCGTTCACGACACCAAGTTCAAGACAACAATCACCTTCGGTACGGCTACGTCCGGTACCGCAAGGTTCCTGTAAGGGCAAACGGCAATGACGATTTTCGCATTCAGCGGTCAGGTCTACAACGAGACATTCACGGCGGCAACGACGTGGACGGTCACGCACAACCTGAATACATCGACGCCATGCGTCAACTGCTACATCGACAACGGTGGCACCTTCGAGCAGGTGATTCCTCTCAGCGTCTCGGTGACGAACGCGAATGAGCTTGATGTCACCTTCTCTTCGGCTCAAGCCGGTCGCGTGATCGTGGCGTAACGGAGAAAGACACATGGCAGAATACAACGAAGACTTCACATCCTCTACCTCCTGGGTAGTGTCCCACAGCCTCGGCAACGACACACCACTCGTGGATGTCATGCCAAGCGGCTTTGGGGGAGAGCGGGAGAAGGCTTTCCCACTCACAATCGAAATCACGGACGCTAACACCGTCACCGTGACCTGGACTGTAGCGCAAGCAGGCACCGTCCGCGTCATTGGATAACGATCATGCTGATAGACTCACTTGACACAATTGGTTCCTTTGATCTCACTGGTACAGCAGGCTCGGCTAGCCCTGGTTTGCCGATAACCATGACCGGAGGTCTTGGTGACGGAACCAACCCCGGTGGCGATGCAAGTGTCATTGGTGGCGATGGCGGCACAGGTGCCGGTGGCGATGGCGGCGACGTACTTCTCACTGGTGGTTCTGCTGGTGTGGCTTCTGCTGGTGATGGTGGCGATGTCATCCTGGGCGGTGGTGCTGGAGACGGTGCCGGTTCTGCTGGCGTAGTGGTCGCATCATCCACCATGTTGGCTACTGCAACCCCAGTTGGAATCACCATGGTTCCTGGCGCTGGCTTGGAACTTGCCCCGATTCCAAAGGCTGCTCTTCCAGGAGTTCTCGGCGCAGCCGGAGCGGTCGCACCACCGGGCACGTTGTTTGTCATCATCGATGACTCGACACCCCCAACACCATTCGTACTGGTCATCGTTGATGGCTCCAGTACATACGTTCGAACAGACACATACGCGCCGGTCACCTAACCGACGCACAACGGAGAATAAGACAATGCTAGTGGATTCCCTTCAATTCGTGGCAGATGTGGCAGCGGTCCCCACAGCGGACATGAACACCAACGCCTACGACATCGCAGGCAGCACGCTACAACAGCCAACCGACGGAGCCGTTCTCATGCGCTTCGTGGTCACGCGCCCATTCTCGATTCCGGCCAACTTCGCCGGTTCGCAGGCCAACAGTTCGGTGGCTACCACCGGCTCCACGGTCTACGAGATCGAGCGCAACGGTGCCCAGATTGGCCAGCTTACCTTCGGCGCTGCGGCTACCGACGGTTCCTTCGCTGACGCCACCGAGATTGGCGTGCACGCTTTCGTCGCCGACGATATCCTCACTGTCGTGACACCGGGTACCGCTGACGCTACCCATGACGAGATCGCCTGGACCCTCGCTGCCATCCTGACGTAAGCAGTTCAGGGCTTCATCGCCCGAGAGGGGGTCATCGCGCGAGCGTGGACCCCCTTTTCTTTCGCTTGAATCGGACCTATATTTTCGTCATGAAAATCTTCGGTATCGGTCTATCCAAAACAGGAACCAACTCCCTATGTGATGCCCTCGGCATTCTAGGGTACGACATGCTTCACTATCCACCGGTCAGCATCTTCGATGCGGTGGAACGGTGTGACGGCTGCGCGGACCTCCCAACGGTGGTCTACTACAAGGAACTTGACGAGAAGTTCCCTGGCAGCAAATTCATTCTTACCCACCGAGACCGTTCCAAGTGGCTTGCGTCCATCATCAAGCACTTTGAGCGCCGCCCTCCATCGACACTGGGCGACTGGGGCGAGGAGAACCGGGTCAAGGTCTATGGTTCCCTCCATCCCTCTGCTGCGGACTTCCTGAGAGCCTACGACCGGCATCATAAAGAGGTCCAAGAGTATTTCAAGGACCGTCCCCAAGACTATCTCGAACTGAACATCACAGATGAAGAGGACGAGACGCACACCTGGAAAAGACTGTGTGAGTTCGTTGACAAAGAGGTTCCAGACATGCCATTCCCCCACGGCAACGCGGCTCCGGCCAAAACAGTAGCGGTGGATGCTGTCATCCCCTACGTTACCAACCCCAACGGATGGGAAGAGCTACGCTACGCTATTCGTGCTCTGGACAAGAACTTCGTGGATCTCAACAATCTATGGATTGTGGGCGACAAGCCAGACTGGCTCAACGAGGGCGTCCGGGTAATCCCCCGCGATGTCGTGATGTCCGAAGACGACACGGTCCGCAACTTCAACTACTGTCAGTCCATGTGGATGGCAGCGCGATGCCCAGACATCACCGATGACTTCCTGTACCTCGCGGATGACCACTACATCCTGACTCCCAGGACGGCCCAGAACTTCGTGGATACCGTCATCGTCCGCGAGAACATGGCCCTGTACTCTCAAGCTGACCGCCTCACGGCGGACCGAGAGTGGCAGTTGATGATATGGGACACCGTGGACAGACTCTTGAAGGTCGGCCTGGGTGGCTGGAACTACGAGACTCACACCCCCAAGCTCGTCAACCGGTCCAACCTCATGGACATGTTCGCAGCCTTTGGGTACGCCGACGGACGGCTCATCTGGCAGACCGCCTACGGCAACATGTTCCCACCCCCAGACGGCATCCAGGGCTTCCTGTCCGAAGAGAGCGAATTGAAGGCAGGATTCTACGGCCCGGCGACCTTTGAGGAGGTCAAGGCGAAGGCAGACAAAGCTGTCTTCATGAACCACAATGATGATGGCCTACACGACGGCGTCAAGAGGTACCTGGAGGAGAGGTTCCCAGAGCCCTCGAAATTCGAGTCCTGAGTCTAGGCCCCAAGCGGTAAATACACGTACTGCATGGGGAAACTAGCATGGTTGACACTCCGAAGAATGACCACTGGCAAGATATCGTCCTCACCCCGACGGGTGTGGCGGCTGGTTCCTATGGTCCGGCCCAAATCACTGTCGGCGAAGACGGTCGAATCACCAACGCCTCGAACGCTTCGGTGGCTACCGTTTCGACGGTATCCCTGGTAGGCAATCTGCCCACCATTATTGGCCCGGTCAACGGTGACCTTGCCATCGTTCTGGACGACGGCTTCGGAAACGAAGAGCAGTATGTCTGGAATGCCTCGAACGTTGACCTCGGCGCTCCTCTGAACCGCTGGCGGCGTATCGCTACCACAGACGCCCAGACGCTTCGGCAGGACTACCGACAGGACACCATCGACACCACGGCTGTCATCAACCTCGACAGTGCCATCCCTGGCACTGGTATCGTCAAGTCCGTAACGGTGGAGATCATCACCCCGTACAGCCCTGGCACGACCATCGAGATTCAGAACACCGCAGCCTTCGTGTTCATGCCGTTCAGCAGTATCAACCCACTGTTGGCTGGCATCTACAAGGAAGACCTCTCCGGCAACCTCATCGACATGACCACGGCTGGCGCAGGCCAGATGCGTAGCGTCATCGGTGGTGTGCCCGGTGTCGGCGACGGCGTCGTCTACATCGAGTGGGTGGATGTCTAAAAAATCGTTCTCGGCGTGGTAAACCCGTAGGTCTCGACCAGCCCGACGATTCGATCCTCGATGTACTTCAGGGTGCGCGGTGCGTTCTCCTTCAGCTTCGCGAGGCCAGTACCCAGACCCTCGGTCGGAAACACTGCCACGGTTCCGTTCTTCACTTCATCTTCGAGCACCTTGAACGCGAACTCGATCTTGCGAATGTTCTCGTCATACTCTTCATCGGTGTAGTAGCAGCCCGGCGTAGTGCCCGGACCCTTCTTGGTCGGGATGCCGAACGAGTTGGGTTCACCACGAACCTCCTTGGCCTGACCGCCCTTGCCTCGTCCCTCGTCGTTGTCACCGAAGACGTAGAGGACATGCGGGTTCAGATGGAGATCCGAACGGTACATTCTGTATTGGAAAAGGATCATGGACAGTACCATCCTGCGTTGCGTAATTAGTCTCGATGCGCAAGCTCGATTGGCTCGCGCACCATCCTGATGAGTGCGTCGTCGAGTTGTCCTCGAAGGTCGTTCCAATGGTTGGTGCCGGTACCGTCCATGTCCTGAACTGCATCGGTCCACTCAAAGTCACCACCGTTGTTGAAGTGACGGAACATCATGCCCTTCGCGGTGTCGTGAAGCTCATCATACAGTTGCACGTACTCGGCCCACGGCATCTCGTCCCGCTTCAGTCGAACGACTGCCGTGCGGAATGGCTCTGCTGTCACGATGTCGAACTTACCGGTGTCCAGCAGATGAATGAGGAACGCCAGGATACGGATGGCCTGAGACGCCTTCTTGTGACCCCACGGCTCATCGGGGTTGACGTAGCCTGTCCCTTTGTTGGACTGCTCTGCCGTGAAGTAGCTGGCGAGCGCCGTCATCTTCGCGTTCATCTCGACCATGGGCGTCAGGATGACCTTCATGATGTAGATGAAGTCGGGAGTGGCGAGGCACGCCTTCGAGTACAGGAACTCGAAGAAGTTGATGTTACCCTTCAGGACATGCTTCGCGAAGGTGTGAGCCGGATGAAGCTCGCAGTCGAAACGATCCGTCGTGAAGCTGAACTTTGGGAAGGAGTTTCCGTAGAAGTCCCGGAGGTTCGGAAGGTAGACCGCCTTCATGTCGAGGTCTGAGGTCTCGACCACGGTACCGTAGTTGACGGAACCAACAGCAGACACCATCAGTGTCGTGCGTAGTCCGTCGGGGGAACTGGCCACCCAGTTTCTCAGATGGGGTGCCAGGGCCGTGTGTAGGTCTCCCTCGCGGTCGATGGCTGATTCGGGGTCCGACAGCGCATCCATGACGAACCGGACGCCCTCCAACGCTGTGTCCTTGTCAAGCACCCACTCTCTCCATGTAGACTTGGATTCCGTCCATCGTGACGACAATGTCGGTGATAGCCTCATCTGGCTTCAGGTTCACGGAAGCGGCGATGTGCTCCTTCAACTGATCCCAGGAGGCAGTGGAAGACACCCCGGATCTGGGACGCGCTTCGGGGAGGGTCAGAGCGACGGGAATGTGAACTCTCATCACGAAATTCCATTGACAGTTGGGCCTCGGAGTAATATACTCTGTGGCCTACCTGGAGTCAAGACGATGAACGCCTCGCCCCCAAAATATCCGAGCACCAAGCACTGGCCATGGTCCCAGACCGTGCATCGGGATGACTCCATCCACGAGAACCCCGAGTTCTTCGTGGGAAGAGAAGTCGTAATTACCGAGAAGCTGGATGGTGGCAACACGTGCCTGTACCGAGGCGAGGTCTTCGCTCGCTCGGTGGACTCTCCCTCGACGGCAGGCTGGATGGCGATGGTGAAGAAGCACCACGCCTGGAAGCTGGCCCATCGCATGGAGTGGGGCTACGCCATCTATGGTGAGGACATGTACGGCATCCACTCCATCGAGTACGATCCGATGCACGAGGAGGACACCTACCGGGTGTTCGCTGTGCGGGACACGTCCATGGGACGGAACTTCTTCCTGTCGTGGGACGCAGTCGAGAGCGTCGCAGAGCAGTACACCATGAAGATGGTACCGGTCTATCATCGGGGCGTCTTCGAGAGCACCGACGAGATCACGGCATGGTTCGAGCGTGAGCTTGCCAAGCCATCGGGTCTCGGTGGTGAGCGCGAAGGTTTCGTGATGCGAGTCGCGGAAGGCTTCGAGGCAAGCGTGTTCGGAACTGCGGTCTGCAAGTATGTCCGCAAAGACCACGTGCAAACTGATGAGCACTGGACGAGGAACTGGCAGAAATGTCGAATCGTGAGATGAGCTACGCCGAGGAACGCGCTCTAGGAAGTGCTGCCCTCGACACCTACATGGAGATGATGACCAGCGCCTACAGGGAGACCTGTGGGCGCGGGGTCATATCTCTACAACACGGCACTCACTGGTGCTCCGAAAAAGCAAAACGGTGGGCCGCGAGTAATGGTCTCAATCACAAGAACCACAACGAAACGGGCAAGTGGCCCGGCTGGTCACAGTTCATGTTCATCCGGGACGAGGTTCTGTGCTACCTGCTCGGTGTCCAGCATCACACGCACTATCCCACCGATGCCGACTACGATGACCAAGTCGGTGCCAGCGTTCCTGACGTAGTGATTGTGGGTGAGCACACGTCCAAGAGCATCACGCTCCCGGTCATGCAGTTCAAGTGGCGGGACATGCTGGTGACGACCCGGTACAACTTCCACGACTGGAAGGTGTCGGTGCAGATGCCTCTCGGGCTCGACCCGACAGAGGATCTACTGGACATCGCACGCTCGGAAGACCACCTACTTCACCCCGTGTACTTCGAGGGCTTCCCCAAGCCATACATCTATCAGCCGCTCGCCGCTGGCGACTATGCTCTCACGGGGCAGTTCTCAACCCTGTTCGGGAATCAGTATCGGATATGGACGTTCTTCTGGTTGCTCAAGCGGTGGTACGAGGGGCGCTTCGGACCCCTCACCACGTAGCTTACGCTACCGGATCTTCTGACTCAGGCTGAGCCGGGTCCACGGGTGTCCACTTGGTGGACTGCTGTGCCTCCGGGATGAGCCGGAAGAACTGCACGATGAGCACACCGTTCTGCATGAGCGGTGGGTGCTCTCGGTCCACTTTCACGTGCTCGCCGAGCTTGATGCTGAAGTCGAAGTCACGCCGGGCCATGCCCTGGTGGATGTACTGGGTACCGGCACGTTCTGCCAGCGTGGAGTGACCACGAATCTTGACGTAGCCATCGTGCTCTTCGACCTCGATCTCGTGCGGGGAGAAGCCTGCGAGGGCCACTTCCAGCATCCAGGTGTCGTCGCCGGTACGGATGATGTTGCGGGGTGGGTAGCCACCGGGCTTCTGTGCGACGGCGTCACGTAGCTCACGAACGAGCGGCGAGAAGCCGAGAATGCCAGGGTGGGAGAAAAGCTGCTCGAAATCATCGAGCATGTCGTCGAATTGTCTTGCCATTGGATTGTCCTCCTCAGTTGAGCAAGGTTGTTGTATGGACCCCGAAGGCGTCCGTGTGAGAGACCCGAAGCGTCCCTCACCTAGTATTTATGGCCGAGGGTTCAAGATTTCAAGGCCAAGGATGTTGGTGATGTCTCGCTCGTAGACCTCCCAGTCCTCGAAGATTTCGGAGTAGTGGGACTGCTCCCCTAGACTTCCCCAGTCGAACTTGCTGTTCGTGACCTTCTCCAGCACGTCCATCTCGCGCCGGTCAACGATGTTGGCGATGGTGTTGTACTGGAATGCAAACTGCCCCAACCAACGCTTGGCCTTGCCGTCCAGCAGGTAATAGAAGAACTCCAGGATGCGGGCTCGCTTCCAGTCCGGTGTGTTGAACACGAAGTTGTCGATGTCCTGGTACCGGACGGTGTGAGTGCGGGCAGGCACCTTGAAGGACTGCTTGTCGCCCTGCTGCCGATGCTTAATCATGCAGGCGATCTCGGAAGCCAGCGCGCTCGCGGTGTCAGCCCTCTGGATGGTCGCGAAGTACACATCCGGGCGGTTCATCAGGTATTGGTAGAACTCGGCCCCATTGGCGTGAGCCAGAACCTTGAAGCAGCCGTTCGGGTTCTGCTCCCAGAAGGTCTCGGCGTATTGGATGTCATCCACCCAGGTCTCGGCATCTCCGACTGGGGGCAGTCCCAGTAGCGTGCGGGTGTGGTACCGGAAGCCGGGCGTCAGAAGCTCACCAAAGCTATCCTGGTGGACGCTGAGGTTGGGTGAAGTCCGTAGCTGATTCATGAGCCACGTGCTGCACGAACGCGGCTGTGCGACGACTACGAGCTTCACAGGGAGTCTGCCCAAGCCTTCACATCGATGGCCTCGTGGAGCGGGAACACGTCGGTGCCACCGGTCCAGGACCGACCTTTCCACTGGGCCTGGATTTCCTCCATGACTGGGTGCAACCGCCATTCCTGGCGGGCCGCTTCGTCGCGGAAGATGGTGAAGATGGTCAACTGGTCACCGGACTCGTGCAGGCACACGAATCTGTTGAGGATCTTGCCCTCGCGAATCATACCGGAGGTCATGGCCCGTAAGCCGTTCGGGGCATGCTTGGCGTAGTAGAACTCGCCGACGGTCTTGGCGTCGCGTCCAGGCTCTTCTATGGTGGTGACTTCGAGTACGGGCATACTTTGATATATGTCTGTTTCATCCTGAATTCAACCTAGAAGGGGATGTCATCTTCGAAATCGTCTCGCGCATCCGGGAGGAATGGCCTAACCTCTTCGAAGGTCGCCTCAACCTCACCATCGTTCAGGAGATACACCTTCGAGCCGTCTCTTTCCAGGGTCGGCAGTGCTTCGAGCGCCCTCGCTACCACGGCATCCGGCTTCAGAGCTTCGAGGACAGGAATCTCACCAATCTCGGGGTCCATCTGTCCCACGTAGGAGGCTTCGAATCTCACCGGCACAGAAGAAGTGATGGTCCGGGTCTCCATGACTCGGATGTAATCGAGTCCACCCAACATCAGGGCATTCTCTGCCTCCACCCGGTCAACGGGTTCGAGTTGAAACTGATGTTTCCCCGACATCAGATGCTTCATCGAAGTGGGTCTTCCAGAGACGTTGATTTGCTCCGGTCTCCACTCGATGTCGAACGCTATCTTCTGCGATCCACACCGTCCTTCCCAGATGCAGTGAGCCCGGTGCGCCGCTACGCTGTATTCGTCCAGTGTATCGAGCGAGGCAATCTCATCTTCGGGGATGGCGGGAGTGATGGGGCATTCGATGATGGCATAGGTCTCCGTGGTCCGAACGGAGCGCAGAGCCAAGAACATCGTATCCATCAATGCGCACGGGTCAAGCATTGTGTCTCTCACACGGCAAAGTATGGGCACCTTACCTGAGTGGCAACCAAATGTCAACCCCCCAAAAAGAAACGGCCCACCCCCGTGAAGGGGCGAGCCGTAGTCTCTCGCGAGAATCGGGGGCTGTCGAGCAGCCCCTTCTTCTTGTCGGGTTCTGCCCTTACAGGAAGGACAGGGTGGCAGCGTTGATGCCGACCAGACCCAGGTAGTCCGCCGAGTTGCCGAGCGACGTTGCACTGTTCACGAACTCCACGTAGCCGTAGCGCGTGTAGAACGAAGTGACCAGTTCGAAGCTGTTCGGGTCGGTGACCACGCCGTGCGTCGTCAGAGGCACGTATGGGCAGTAGAAGGTCGCGGCGTCAACCTCGGACGAACCCTTGTATCCGATGAGGACCGGGGTGTCGTCGTCAGCGTAGTTGTCCACGTAGACGCGCATGCTGTTGTTCAGCGTACCGACGTACTTGTTGTTCGTCGGCGCGTCGAACGAACCCTCTGTCGTGCGGGCGAATGCCGATGCACGAGCGGACTCCAGGACAGTCAGGATGGTCGGGGAAACGACCGCCCAGTTGCCCTTGCCGCGACGGGTACGAACTGCGATGCGGTTGGCCTCGCGACCGATGAGGACTGCCAGGGCAGCGAACTCATCGACGACGGAAGTGGCCTGACCGGACACAGCCGACTGGTCGAAGGTGTTGGCAGCGGTTGGGGTTGGCGGAAGAGCGCGCAGCGAGCGCAGGATTTCCTGGTCGATCTCGACCGTGATGTCCTGTGCGACAGCAGCCAGAAGCTCCTCTTCGACATCGACGCCGTACTGGTTCTGCGCGTCGGTCTGAGCCTCGACAGTCCAGCGAGCCGACAGGCGGCGGGACTTGGCTTCGACGACCTGCTTCAGCATTTCCAGCTTGACCGCGTTGCCCGGCACGCCTTCTAGCTGAGCCGTCAGGGCACCAGCAGGGCGAGCAGCGACTTCGTTACCGCTGTAGGCGGCGGCGAGGTCACGGACGTGAAGCGGAGCTAGCATCTCCTCCTGAGCGATGGTCTGGGCACCAGTCGAAGTGGTACCGTAGACGTAGCGCAGGGTCATGATCTGAGCGACCGGACCCGGCATCGGCTGGACGCCGACAAGCTCGTTGGCGATGACGTTCGGAAGCACGCGACGGATGATCGGCAGGATCACCTTGTTCAGCGTTGCGATGTTGCCGGTAGAGACGGCGGATGCGGAGGCGTTCTCCATCAGGTACTTCTGACGGGAGACGAACTCCTTGCGGGTGTTCTCAAGGACGTGTCCCAACTGCTTGGCTCGCTTCGGAGCGAGACCATCGGTCAGGGCCTCCTTGATGCGCAGCCACTTGGAAGACGCCTTCTCAGTGATTACGTTTGCCATTGTTCTATTCCTCTCCTATGAGTTCGGAGTTGTGTACGAGTATTTAGAAATTTCACTTGGGATACTCGTCTAACACCCCGAAAATTGGTTGATTTTGAATTTCCGGGATGCCCGTTAGTCGTTCAGTCCCGCGAGACGCTTGATATCGACGATATCGTCGTCGTCCTCAGTGGTGGCCTTCTCCTCGGTCAGAGTCTTCTGACCACCCGTCTTTAGCTCGACGACGGTCTCCTCAATCTTGCGACTGCGGGTCTTCGCCGTGCTCCTCTTGGCCTCGTTCAGCATCTCCGGCAGGAACTTCTTGTAGGTTGCTGCCAGCTTGTCTGTTGCCGTGGCTTCGAGGATATGCTTCATCTTCTCCTTGGTCTGACCCGCGAGAGGCTTCAGCATCTTCGTGATTGCACGAGTCCGAATGACAGACTCTTCAATCTTCTTGGCCTTGCCCTCGGCTGCTGCTGCACGCTCGCGAGCTTCCTTGACCAGCTTTCCTGCCTTCGACTTCACAGCCTTCTCGGAAGCCTGGGCCTCCTTCAACTGCTTGGTGACGGCGCGGAATTCCTTGCTGCTGTCGAAGAACTGACGGCGGAAGGTAGTCATGAAGGTCTCATAGATTTCCCGACCGAAGTCTGCCTCTCGTGCAGCCTTGATGTCCTCACGTAGCTCCTCCAGGGAACCCTGGACTTGCACGTTGATGATGTTCTCCAGGACGGTCGCCGCCTTGTTGCGGAACGCCTCACGGTCGGCCTCGGCCTGTGCCTTGGACTCGGTGATTGCATTCAGGTATGCACGACGGTTGACCTTCTCGGATTCGTGTAGCTCCCCAAGCTCGCGGCTCAGGATGCCCTCGATGACAGACTCGATTGCGCCCAGGCGCTTGGCGACGTAAGCCTTCGCCTGCTCCTGCACTGCAATCTGCTTGTCAGCGTATGCCTTCTTCATGCCATCGACCTCGTCGATGCCCTTCTTGAAGTCGGCAACGGCACCCTGAAGCTCTTGCTCTAGGAACTGCTCCAGAGCAGCGTGGATGTTCTTCTTCTCGGTAGCGTATCGCTCTGCCATTTCAGCACGCAACGACTTCTCCTGCTCCACCTTGGCCTCATCGAGAACCTTGGTGAAAGTCTCGGAGAGCTTAGCCCGAGTCTCATCGTTGAGAACGTCCATGCCTTCCAGGATGTTCTTTAGAGTGTCCTCTAGCTTCATCTCACTTTCTCCACTTGTACGTGTCCCTGACATCAGTCAGGAAACGAGTGATTTCTTGTTCAAAGTATTTCTGAGCCGCCGGGTCGTGCTTCACGAACTCCGTCAGCATCATGGCTTCTTTACCGTGACGATTACCGGCAAGACTCTCAGCGAGGCTGGCCTGTGGGTAAGCGTTCGGTGCACTTGGGTTGGCAACCACGTCCACGGTGACGATATCGAAGTCCGATACGCGACCGCTGCCGTCGATGTTGCCAGATCCTCGCGAACTAACGCCCACCTGCATTCCTGCCTTGATGGTCGCGCCGACAATGAGTCCCATACCTGCGTTGATGACCCGCATCGTGCCCATGCCGTTGGCACCGTTCATCTCCATTCCGGTGATGACGTGGCTGATGCGGTCGTAGTTGATGTTCAACCCTTCCGGGTGGTCCAACTCGCCGGGTACCGGACCGACTTTCTGAATTCGCTCATTCAACTGAGTCACAGCGGTCGTGATTTCCTCTCCAGGATATACACGACCGTTGTGATTCTGCTTCTCTCCTTCCAGGAACAGACCCTTGAGGTAGAAGAACTTCTCCCCCTGGTCGTCAGCGGCCTCCGCGACAAGAGGCTTTGATGCCGCTTCAATTGTTTCTGTCAGAAGACACTTGTCAGTCATGAGCTTTTCTCAGTAGGTTCCGACGCTTAGTCGTCCTTCTTGTCGTCGTCGTCGTCGTCGTCGTCGTCGTCCTTGTCCTTCTCGGCCTTCTTCCAGGACTCGTCCTTGTCGCCGTCGCCGTCCTTGTCGAGAAAGTCAGGCTTGTCACCCTTGCCTTCCATGCGCATGGACTTGTCGTGCATCATGCCGCCCATCTCGTCCATGTCCTCTTCGTCGCCCATCGGGTCGTCGAGGTCCAGGTCGAAATCGAATCCGCCCATGTCGTCGCCGTTCATCTCGTCGTCCATGCCGCCGTTCATGTCGCCGCCGAACTCGTCGTCGCCGTTCATGTCAGGGTCGCCCATGTCGCCTTCGAGGTCATCCTCAGCGCCGAACTCGTCACCACCGTCCATTGCGGCAGCGTCGTCGCCCATGTCGCCTTCGTCGCCCATGCCAATCTGGAGAGCGTCGTAGTCCTCGTCGCCGTCCTGCACGTCGTCCTCGGAGTCCATCATGCGCATGTCGCCCGACATCTCGTCGAAGGGCATGTCAGGACCGGCAGGTGCGCCAGTGTTCTGATGGTTGTCCAGGTGGTCCAGGTTCTCGAAGATACCGTTCAGGTCCAGGTCGTCGGCAGACAGAAGGTCGCTGATGCTCTCAGCAGACTCCAGAGCCGTAGCGGCCTCTAGGTCAGCCGGGGCTGCGTCAGCCGCGTCTGCGTCCTCGGGAGCGACCGCTGCGTGGGTCACCACACCAGAGGTACCGGAAGGGTCAGTGTTCAGTTCTTCGAAGCGAATCTCCTCTGCCACACTGGAGAGGGAGTCTTCTGCGGCCTCAAGCTGGTCCCACAGGTCGCGGGCCTTCTCAAGTACCATGTCGTGTAGCTTCTCGGAAGCGTTCTTCGCAGCGGCCTCGTTGGTGACAACGAGCTTGCCGCTGTCGTCTAGCGAGTACCCCTCGAAGATCGCATCCAGGATGCCTGTCATCTTCTTGCTGTATCGGGACATTTCAAATTTCCTCTTGTCGTCGTTGCCTTAAACGCCGGGAATACCGTACATTTATTTAACAACGGGCGACCGAAACCCCGGCAAAAGGGGCCGATTCGAGGAAATTTTCAGAGGATTAGATAGCGCCGCCTAGTCCGCCGCCGCCGAGACCACCCAGACCACCCTCTTCGGATGGGGTCTTGTAGACCTTCTGAATCATCTTCATGCGCTTGGAATTCTCGACGCGACGCGCCATATGGGACTTTCGGACCTTCTGGAGCATCTTCAGGGTAATCTTCTGACCACCACCATTGATGAAGTCTTCGTGTCCATCCACATCCGCGCCGACGGGGTGTAGTTGGTCTCTAGGGGTGATTGCACGCCCGGCCTCGTCCGAAGCCTCGGGTGCAGCCTTCAAGTCGGAACCCGAAATGGGTGCCTCGGTAAGAATCTCGCTGAATTTCATGTCTTCTGCCTCGCCAAAGCCACCGGCTCCACCCATGGCACCAGTCATGGCCATGCCGCCACCGGCTGCGTCAGCACCCGATGCACCCATGTCGCCCATGCCACCACCCATGTCGCCGAAGCCACCAGTGCCGGGTCCAAGGCCAAGCGCATCTCCACCTGGAGGCGGCAATGCGCCACCCATGCCAGCACCCGCTCCACCAAGCTCTGCGAAGTCCTCCGCATCCTTGGGGTCGAAGCGCTCTTCGAGAATCATGCGCTCGTTCTCGACGATCTCGTCCTCAGTCCAGTTCATGTACTTCTTCAGGGCGAATCGGCGAGAGATGTAGGGCTCGTCTTTGACCGATGACCACACAGCGATGTTGTCCTGGTCTCGGGCGTTGTTCTTGAAATCTTCGTAGTTCGTGGGCTCGTTGAACTCCATGTCGAAGTCCGAACCCAGGATGTTCACGTCCCGAATCTTGCAGTACATCTTGAACTCGAAGTCGAACGTCTCGTCCAAGTTCTTCTGGATGCGGGAGCAGTGACGGGAGAACTCAATCTCCTCCTGATAGGCCACACCGACGCGACCATCATTGAATACAGAGCCGCCCTCCTCGGGGCCAAGTAGCCACGAGTGCGGTACCCGAAGCGCTCTCATCATCTTCTTGGTGAAGTATTGGAGGTCGGGTAGCTCGTTCCACGGCTGGCCTTCCAGGGTCTCCACCTTGGAGCCACGCTGGTCGAAGGCGACCGGGATGTAGATGTCCTCTAGCTGCGAGATGGGGTTGTAGACCGAGTCTACTCCGCGCTGCTCGTTGCCGATGACCTGGGGGACTCGCTTCTGGTTGAGTTCGTTCTTGAAGTTGTTGACCACCCATGAGGCTCGGTCAGGTCGCATCTTACCAGTATCGATGTACCATACAGTACGAGACGGAGCGCGCTGAACACGATGAATAAGAGCAGCATCTTCCAGCAACTCGCGCTGCTTGAATGTCTTACTAGCATCCTCAAGCATCGACTCGCCGAACGGCCAGCGGTTGTTGTATCGGTCCGAAGGGTCGTCATCACCCGTTGCTCCTGCGAACTTGCCCTCCGACAGAGTCAGATGAATGATGTGACTAGCCGGAATAACCTTGGTGTTGCGCATGCCGGACGCGAGGCTCATGCTCTTGATAGAGTCCTGGAGGCCACGATTGTCAACGGCTAGCTCGATGTTCTCGACATTGAACTTGAAGTTACGAACGACCCACGCAACGACCTCGACGCTCTCCCGGTCCACAAGGGCTCCGAGGACGAAACGAGGGTGCAGGGAGAAGAGTTCGAAGGTGTCAGGGTTGCGGAAGTAGAACCAGTCGCCGTACTTGAGAACGTTTCTCACGTGTCTCCACAGGCGGTTGTCCCACTCATTGATACGGTGCCACTGGGTCATGTTCTCCATAATGAGCGCCGATTCTTCCTCGGTGGGGTCCAGCGCCCAGTCGAATGCCCAGTAGTGCCCCTCGTCATTGGTAGGCGTGCAGTGCTCAGCCGTGATGTCCATGGCCCGAGCCACGTCGGAGTCCTGGTCCATCCAGTCGTAGAGCTTGTACCGCTCCATGCGGTCATACCGTCCCCGGTACACCTGCTGGAGCATGTTGTAGTTGTCGGTGGTACCGGACCACGAGTTCTCACCGCCATAGGAATGGAGGTTGATCTTGCGCTTCCGCCGATTCTTGCTCAGGTCGGGTGATGTGACTGTGGTCCAAGCCATCCAATTACGCCTAAAGGGTTGATGCCCCCGTATTTACTCAATATAGGTCCACTCGTCCCGATTGACGAATTATGTGTAGACGCCCTGTACCGCCTCGGGTGTGGTTTCCGATAGAAGCGGTGTATACGGCTGTGGTGGGCCGCTCTTGCCCTTGACCGCGCCCGGTGGTGATGGCTTGCCGCCCTCTCCGACTCCCGAAGACTTGATGGTGTCGAATTTCAGGGTGTTGCTGTCAATGCTGTGGAGGCTTCTGTTACTGTCCATCAAGATTTCATGAATCAGTACCAAGGTGGCATTCTGCCTCACCATTTCGCTCAACATCGGGTTCTGCTCTGGGCTCGTAGCAGCCGCAGGATTGACTACTTCAGATGGAGCAACAGCCGCCACATCCCCAGTTGTCTGTGGGGACACGCCCTTCGTTGGAGCCACACCCTTCCTACGCTCAGCAGCGCGTCTCTTGATTTCCGCAATCTCAGCCTCAATCTTGGCTTTCTGCTCATCCGTAGTCGCGTCCGCACCGAACAGGTTGGCCAGTCCGGTACCGATGCTACCTCCGGTGATGGCCTCGATGGAGCCGTTCACAATCATGTCGGTGAGTTCGTATGCCGTGTAGCCAGTCAGTCCGAGCGCTACCACTGGGGCCGCAGCGGTACCGGCAGCAGCCGCACCAGCACCCAAGCCAGCCAACTTCTTTCCGGCCACGCCAGCGATGCGGGCACCGATTCCCGTACCTGTCCGCTTCGCAGCCTGTCTCTTTGTTTCTAGCGTGGCCCGCTCAAGAGACGTACCCTTCAACTTCTGCGCTGCTGCTGTCTGCGCTGCCCGGCCTGCGGTAGCCGGACGACCGCCTTTCCCTCTTCCACCCTTACCACCACCAAGACCACCACCCAGACGACCAATGAGGGCAGCGGTGTTCACACCCAACGCGATGGTGTTGGCGGCTACGGCGATAACCAGCGCACCAGTGGATCCCAGGTTGCTCTTGATACCATCGAGGACATCATTGACGGCACCGGTGATCTTGGGACCAAGTTCATTCTCTCGCTTGACGCGCTCCTCTTCAAGCTGCTGGAGGGTCTTACCCGTTCCCTCAATGATGGCAATCTCTTCCTTTCGAGCTTCAAGTGCTGCGGTTCGGAATGGGATCTCAGCCTCGAAGGTCTTTCGAAGGACAGCAGCGTTCTCACCTAGCGCACCGGACTCCACAGCGGAGGATGCGATGGATCTACGAGCGATATCTGCGCCCTCGCCGAGCTTCAGTGTATTGTCGGAGGCAGCGCCGAGAGCCTTGTTCCACTTCTCGAAGTTGGATACGCCGTCCTCACCAATCTGGTTCATGAACCGAGAGATAGCCGGATCCGTGGCCATGAGACGCTGGATACCAGCTTCGACACCACCTTCTTCGAGGGCTTTCATCAGAAGGTCCACGCCCTGCTTACCAATGGAACGTTCGAGCAACGGTAGGCTCTTCTCCAGGGCTTCTCGCTGGTCCTTGCTAATGACACGCGCAGCCTCCAACTCAGCGAGCGTCTTGCGCTGTTCCTTCTGCTGAGCCAGAATGGCGTCTCGGGTCTGTCCGGTGTACGAAGCAATCAAGTCCAGAGTCTTCAACTGCTCCATCGTGTTGCGACTCTGGATGATCTGCTCGTTGCTGGCCATGACGCCTGCACGACGCTGCTGGTCCAGGATCTCCGTTAGGACCGCAGCCGTCTCTTCGCGGCGTGCCCGACCCATGACTTGCCCACCGAAGGCTCCACGCATGTTCTCTTCGAGTTGGAACAGAGTTGAGGCGACTTCCTCGGTGCTACCGCCCAAGGTACCGACCAGCCGTTGGCCCTCGTCACCCATGCGCTTCATGACATCGACCGTCTCCTGCATGGAGAGACGGCCCTGCACCAGCGTGGAGCCAAGGTCTTCGTAGAGAGCCGTGACTTCAATCAGACCAGTTTGGGAGAGTTCGTATAACTCGGTGACCTTACGAAGTCCACCGCTCATGTCCATGAGGCTAGAACCAGCGCGGAAGACCGCCTGATTCATTCGGTCGATGTTCTCGTTGAACTGAACACCGGCACCCCTGACAAAGAACTGATGCCACTTCGTGATGGCTAGGTTACCGTCCTCCAGATTCTTCTGAAGGAAATCGAATTCTTTACCCGTAGCGCGAGCGCGGGCACGGCCCCCTCGGTCTTCGCCACCACCACCACCGTCATCACCGCCACCGCCGCCGCCACTGGCGGCTCCTTGGCTCACCAATGTTTGCAGCAGAGTGAGGACTCTTTCATTATATGTGCCCCCGTCCTGTTGGGCAGCTTTCTTGCGGCCTTCTCGTTCCTCCCGCAGTCGGTCGCGGTCGCTCCCTTCGAAAGCCCCGGCGATCTCTTCCTTGGCTTTGACCAGCAAACCACCAAGGGTCTCTGTCTGCTCCTCAATGCACTTGCATAACTCTTCTAGGAGGTCGGTCTGGAGTTCCTTGATGTGACCCTTGTTGACATCCATGCGCGTGACGGTGACACCCTGAATCGTCGCTTCGCTGACGTTGACAGGTGTCCCGCGACTGCTCGCGTCATCTGATGGTTGTCCTGGGTTGGTCGGGTCGGCCACGTATCATACTCCGAGTGAACGGAGTATTTACATGACATTAGGGCGCTCTGTCTAAGACCTACCTGATGTTGAGAACACCACGGACAGAGTCTCGGTCATATTCGAATCGGGTTACGGTATCTGTGTTTGGGTCGTAGGAATGGACGAGGTCGTCCTCATCGATATAGTCCCTGTCGTAGTTCTCGTGCGCATACTTCGCAGCATCTTCAGCCCAGAGCCTATTGCCCAGGATTTCGGCAAAGGGAGCAAGGACCAAGATGGCACCGAGGACAGACACGAAGCCCCAGAAGACGTACTCCACCGGAACTTGGAAATAGACAAGCGCAGGTAGGCCAACGAAGGTGATGAGGATAGTCGCGGGCATGACCCATGGAATCTGACCAAACTCGAAGCCTGGGAAGCCGTTACGAATTTGTCTGTAATGTCTCATGTGTGGTACCTTACCACAGTCCTGGACTTTCGTCAAGAAGTTCCGAAGTCTCCGATTGTGGGACCGGTCACACTTCCGCCACCCCCGCTCCGGGCCTTCTCCATGGCAGCAATCTTGCGGTTGTTGATGGCGTTCATGGTGTCCGTCAACAACTGAATTTCCCTATTGGGGTAGCTCTTCAGCTTCTCGTAGTCCAGGGCTCCCTCGTAGGCGAACGCCAATTCCGCGAGGGTGCTTACTGTATCCTCCTTTTCCTCGCGCCGCTTCTCGAT
>CAJIAN010000386.1_pt1 | contig 18812 bp, 10 predicted proteins | sample 9199061 | NCBI WGS metagenome assembly CAJIAN01 (sample SAMEA7708264, study PRJEB35096) | sediment metagenome | biome: marine neritic benthic zone biome [ENVO:01000025]; feature: sediment [ENVO:00002007]; material: shallow marine sediment [ENVO:03000034] sea grass bed [ENVO_01000059] ...
ACGATCGCCGGCAGGCCATCGTGATCGCGGTCGCTTTGCGCGTCATCCGGATTCGCGGGATCCAGCTTGTACCAGATCTCCCAGAAATCGGGAATGTCATCCTCATCGCTGTCGGTGGCATACTCGAGCGGCCCGGAATCGGGACCGGCACCGGCGACGCGGGGAAATCCCCGGGCATCATAACGCAAAGAAACGGGGGTGGTCCCCGCATCGATCGCCATGGGATCTTGGACAAATGAGCGCGCCGTCGCGATGTGGCCGCCGAAGAAACCTATGATCGCGCCCAAGGCGAGATAGGCATCCTCCACGCCCACCACATCATCCGCCGACCATGTGAAATCCGGCGACGCACTTCCAACCAAGTTGCCCCCCAACGTCGTGAGCGTGCCCGTTCCCGAGACGCCCTCACCTTCCGCATCGGTTTCATGGACACAGTAGGTATTGCGCATGCGAAGTTGGGCAGCGTTATGGATGATATTGAAGGGAATCGGATCAACGCGTTCGGTGATGCAACTGGAGTGCGTAAGCTCGGTGGTTCCGCCCGCGATGAACAGATTCGCGCCTTTGAAATCGTATTCGGGGGAGGATTGATCGCGTCGAATCCAGCCTTTGCTGAGGATGTGGCAGTTCTCGACCGTGGCTGGTCCGTCGACATACAGGCCACCGCCACGACCCGTATCGCAGTGCATAAGAAGGCGCCACACGGTGGATGAGGCCACACGGATCGGGCCGTCCCCATGCAGATGAATCACGCCGCCCTCGACGCGTTCGGAACCGCAGCCCGTGGCTTGGAAGAAACATTCGAAGATCGACGTCTCCACGCCATCGCGCACACAGATCGCTCCCCCTCGCGAAAGGTCCGTGCCGTTCGCGTGGATATCATAGAACGCGGATCGCTCCACCTTCAGAGCGCTGTTCCGGGAATAGATCGCGCCACCTTCCGCCGTCGAATGGCCGGAAACCCCGCCGGCTCCGAAAAAGCACTGGTCGATGACGGCGTCGCCATTCTCCACCTGAACCCATCCGCCCCGGTCGCCTTGGTCAAGCTGGACGCCTTCGAAATGACACCGTGCAAGGCGCATGACTCCGGCATCCGTCAGACACCTTGAGCGCAGGCCGGTGACGTCTGAAAGATGCAGGACATCCCTGACGTCGAACTCCATTTCCAAGACACAAAGCGGATCTCCCGGCCCGAGGATCGCCAGATTTGAATTCACGATAAACGTTCCCCCGGGATGCCGGTAGTAGCCCATCGGAAGGACAACCATCGACAGGCCCCCATCGTCATCGAGGTTGGCGAGCGTGCCTCCAATATCCGCGCTGGTCGCCGCTCGAAAAATCGTCCGCTGATCGAAATTCAGATCGTCGAGCGCGAGGGTTTCCGGATCTCCCGAGAGGTGCTTGATGCGGAGAATGAGCCGTTGCTCGGCCATGCATCCGACGAAATCAAGATCCAGCGAGGTGCCGTCCTCGATGGCAAGTTGCGGCCAAATGCGCAAACTCTTGCCCGTTCCACCGACGCGTCCGCTCCAGACTTCGACGCGGACGATGTGGTCGGAGGCGTCGGTCGTGGTGTCGACGAGGCGCAGGCGGTTCAGATGGACGCCATGGGTTGGCGACGAGGTGAAAGTTACTGAATAGGTGGGCGTCAACGTTGTGGTGTCGTTTGCCAGACCCGCAAGCTGCGCGACACCGTTGCCGGCGATCCAGCCCGCGGTTGCGTTGTTCGATGCAAAGCGCAGCGTCACTTCGGGCGTGAAGGCGTTGCCCTGAACGTAGGTGAAGCCGTCTTGCATCCCGGATTGCACGGAACTTCCGTAGTCGGCTGGGAGCACGCTGCCCGGGGTGAGACCGCCTCCGAAGGGAAGCGTGGTCGCGGATGCCTTGCTGCTGACCAACCAGCCGCTTGCCGCCATGGCGAAAACCGCGCACCTGCCCTTGTTGAGAAAATCCATTCTTTGTCTCAGTGGACGAAGATAGCCAGTATGGTAGCATGGACAATGAGAACGTCGGGGTGTTGGACGGAAGGAGCTTGACGAAAACGGAGAATAAATCTCCAGCTGACGCCTCCTACGAGGTGAATGTCGAATTGCCGACGAGATTCTCCAAACCCATCAAGAAGAAGATCATCACCATGAAAGTCCCCATCACCATCATCGTTGCTTCTACCCTCGCAGCTTTTGCCATTCCAGAATCCGCCAACGCCGGCGGAGGGTGCGGACAAGGAGGGTCAGGATACTACCGAGGAGGAGGCTCGTATTCGAGTTACTCCGGATATTCCAGAGGCAGGAGCTACGGATACAGCCGCTCCAGCAGTCGCTACTCGGGAAGCCGCCACTACCGCACGGGATCCAGCTACTACCGGTCGTCGGGATACCGGACACGAGGAAACGTGAGCAGCAATTACTACCGGGGAAGGTCCTACGGATCGCGGTCGTATTCCTACGGAAGTCGGCGCTCGTATTCCCGCTATCGCAGCTACGGTGGCTATTCGCGCAGCCGATCGTTTGGCCGATGCCGGTGAACTCGGAACGCGCCTAGCTAGCCAGTCCCTGTCTGAACTTTTACAAGTTCAGCTACATTTGATGCGGCTGCTGCAACCGAGGGCGTCGATCTCAGCCCGCCAGTCTCTGCGCGACCGGCTACGGTGACTCCGCACCACGCCGCGCATGCGTCTCCACTTTTTCGAAAAGCTCTGCGGAGTTGATGGGCTTAGCCAGAAAATCGTCCATTCCCGCTTCGATGCAGAGTTCGCGATCTCGTTTCATCGCGTTGGCAGTCATGGCGACGATCGGAAGGTGTCTGCCGCTGCTTTTCTCGCGCGCGCGAATCTCGCGAGTCGCCTCCAATCCATCCATGACCGGCATCTCCATGTCCATCAGGATCACATTGAAGTCAGCGGCATCGTCCCCGTAGAGGGCATCGATCGCTTCGCGTCCGTTGACGGCAAGGTCTACGGAGTGGCCACGCTTTTCGAGCAAGGTGATGGCGACTCGCTGATTCACCCTTCCGTCCTCGACCAGCAGCACATGTGCAGGCGAAGTGGTGCGAGCAATCTTCGATGATTCCGACCGGGAGGGCGCGCTTGAATCCGTCCCACCTAGTGCGGCGGCGATTGCCCCGAGGAGTTCCGACTGTTTGACCGGTTTCGGCAAGCGACGCGCCACCTTCAGCTCGGCGGCTTTCGCGCTCTCGTCCTCGCCGATGGCCGAAGTCAGGAGAATGACTTTCGTCGAGGCCAAGTCGGGATCCGCGTGTTGGCGGAGATTTCGCGTGACCTCGAAACCGTTCGTATCGGGCATGACAACATCCACCAAGAGAAGTCGATACGGGTCGCCGGCTTTCGCGGCGCGCTCGACCTCCTCCACCGCGGCCTCGCCGTCAGCGAGCGTCGCCGTTTTCAACCCCCAGTGATCGAGCATCTCCTTGAGAATCTGCCGACTGGCCTCGTTGTCATCGATCACGAGGACAGGCTGATCCACAAGCGATTGCGGAATCGCGGGCGGTTCCTGCGGCTTCGAGGGCTTGCCCAATCGGACGACGAACTGAAAGACGCTCCCCTGCCCCACTTCGCTTTCGACTTGGATCCTGCCATTCATCTTTTCGACCAGCCGTTTCGAAATCGTCAACCCGAGGCCCGTGCCACCGAAGTGGCGCGTCGTCGTGCGGTCGGCCTGGCCGAACATCTCGAATACGTGCGCCCGTTTCTCCGGAGCGATACCGATGCCGGTGTCACGCACCGCGATGCGCAGCTTCAGGTGATCGGCACTCTCGGAATCGACTCCAACATCGACGATGACCTCCCCTTTCTCGGTGAACTTGATCGCATTTCCGGCCAGATTCATGACGATCTGCCGCAACCGCGTCGGGTCACCGACGAGCAGATCCGGAACATCCGGCGGAATGTGGAGGGCCAACTCAAGGCCCTTCTCCGTCGAGCGATTGGCGATCGTCAGCAGCGTGTCACCGAGCGTTTCGCGCAGACTGAACTCGATCGATTCCAGTTCAAGCTTCCCCGCTTCGATCTTCGAGAAATCCAGAATGTCGTTGATCAGTTGCATGAGGGCGACGCCGGATTGCTTGACGATCTTCTGATAGTCCCGCTGTTCGGGTGAAAGTTCGGTATCGAGAAGCACGTCCGTCATGCCGATGACTCCGTTCATCGGCGTGCGGATCTCGTGGCTCATCGAGGCGAGGAACTCGCTCTTGGCACGATTGGCCGCATCGGCCCGCCCTTCCGCCTCCTGGGCAACGTTCTTGAGTTCCCGCAGTGGCCGATAGACGAATTTCCTCGTAACCACCATGGATGTCGCGGGCACGGCAAGGCACATGACGATACCAAGCGCGACCACGGAGAGCGTTCGTCGGCCAAGTTCCTCCATGATCGCCCCGCGAGACATTACGAGGTTGACCTCGCCGATCAGCTTGGCGGCGGGGTCCTCGGTCTCACCAATCACCGTTTCGACAAAGACATCGTCCGGGATCGTTATGAGAGCATTGTGCACTTCGTATTTCGAAGGCGACAAGGGCCCTGCAAATTCGAAATCATCCGGCGCACTCTTACCGGTGCTCGAGGCGATGACGGCGGGCTCACCGGGCGCGTCAGCCCTTGCTTTGTCAGTGACCTGGACATAGACGATCTCCTCGTTCGCCTCGAGGCTCGCTTCGAGCAGGTTCTCGATGGTCAGGAGATCGGCATTCCACAGAGGCATCTGCGCGCTTGCCGCGATGTAATCCGCGTCCTTCTTGGCGGTTTCCCGAATCTGGTCGTCGGATTGGAGCACCGCGACCCACGCGACAACGCCGCCACAGATAGCCAGGGTGATGAGGACGGTGGTGACCAGCGCGATGATGTAACGCGACGTGATGCGCCGCTCGTCCGCCTCGATATCCGCTCCCGGCCCTTTCTGTCGTTCTGAACTCATTCCGCAGGGGCATCGTCGGGTTTCGAATCTTCACCGCTGTCCGCCCCTTTCGGCGGCAGGTCCTTCGGGCGAGCGAGCGACAAGAAAATCTCCGGACCGAACTGATGTGGCTTCTTGGAATCCACACGCGACAACTGACGAAAATCGGCGAGTTCCCATAGATCCTCGTTCAGGAGAGATTCAAACATATCGAGGTTTTCCCGTGTGACGAGTGTCATCGGAGAATCGAACTGTCTCGGCAATCGGGTCATGTCGAAACCCTTGAAGTAATCGTGCAAGAGAACAGCAACCCATCCGCCTTCCATGAAGTGTCCACCCACAGTGGCAAACATCGATGGGTTCTCCTTTTCGATGTTCTCGATCGCTTCCAAAGTCGCGTCGATGCCTCCGATGATCACTTCCTTCCCGGGTGTCCGCCCCAGATCCTCAATGGCGTTGATCGCACCCGCCGCCATGTCGTCACTCGCCGCCCAGACGACCGATGCGTGTGGATACCTTCGATACAGGACCCGACACCGTCTTTCCGCGCGCGAGCGGATCCAGTCCGCCTGCACAACCTGATCCAGAACCGCGTCGCTACGATCGCCGATGGCCTTCAACAATCCTTTTTCACGCTCGGACGCGGCGGTATCCGATGCCACCCCACTCAAGCCGATCACGTGGACTCGTCCATCGGGTGCCAATCGCTTGGGGTCTTTCCTAGCCTCGTCGATGAGTGCGATGGCCAGATCATACCCGGCCTGGAAATCGTCTGGTAGCATCACTCCGATCCAGTGACGCAATCTTTCACGCGGCTCGCCCACCTTCTTTTCCTGTTCCCCGGTGAGCCCGGAATTCACCATGAACACCGGCACTTTGTTGCGATTGGCGATGTCCAAAAGGATCGGCCCCGTGCGCTTGAAACTGTGGATGATAATGGCGTCCGGTTTGTCATCGGCCTCGCAGATCCTGCGAACCTCCGACACCATCTTGTTGCGGTTGTCGTGGGAGAGGTTGACCTCGATCGTAATTCCAAGGTCACTCGACGCCGCCTCCATGAATTCAATGAACAGCTCCCAGAATGGGCTGTCCGGTCCACTCCCCGTGAAAAAGACAACGCGGTGTTCTGCTTTCCCGTCCGCAGGCTCGTCACTGAGAAGCCTACTTGGGACATGGGAAAACACTGCGAGGGAAATCAGGACCCCTAGCAGAAACGAACGGTGAGCGAACAACGCAACGGGACCGGACTTCATGAAAGTGAACCTGTTTGAACTGCGGAGAACATCAACCGGAAACCCTTGCTTCAGTGGACGCGCTTCTCATGATCACGAAGCGGCCTCGAACGGTCAAGCGAATAGGTGGGCTCGGCGAGACGGCGGCGAGCGAGCTTGCATCCGCAAAAAGGAATCGCTAGCATGCCCGTATGAACGCGACAGTGGTTTCCCGATCTCGTGGGCGGGCGTTCTCGATGATCGAGATGGTGATCATCCTCGTTATCATCGCGATACTCGCTTCGCTCGCGATCCCAATTTTTCGAGCGATCAAGAAGAAGGCGCAGATCGCGCGGATGCAGGCGGAGGTGAAGAATCTGACGCTGGCGGTGCGGGTCTTTGAATTGGAGTATTCTAAATATCCAACGCCAGCCGCGTCGGTCGGCATGGATTACCGGACGAAGACGGATGGTGCGTTCATGGCGATCCTGCTCGGGTTGGACGCCGACCTCAATCCGCGGAAGAGGATCTTCTTCGAATCCACACCGGCACGTGACGGCAGCCCCGGATTGAAGCCGGGAGCGAAGCCCGATGATCCGCCGAGCTTTGTCGATACGTGGGGCAACGAGTGCTTCGTGAAGATCGATGGGGATTACGATGGGGCGGTCGATCTGCCGGGTGGAGGCGCAGGCGGTCCGATCCGCGAAGGAGTCATCGCGTGGTCGACCGGATTCCCGCCTCCCATTGGGGCGGTCGCTGGGCCCGCGAGCTGGATCAAGAGCTGGGAGTAGCTCTCGCGACTCGACATTGAAATGTCGAGCTACCGTTGTGGTAGCCGATGGTGACGCCGACGCCTTTCTTGAGCTTCTTCGCCGTGGCGAGGGTCAGTGCCCGCGCGGTGGTACTCATGGCACAGAACCTTAGCACGACAGAGAACGCAGGGGGTCAGGAAATTATAAGATCAACTTGCGTCGCTCTCGTCTGAACTTTTACAAGTTCAGCTACAGATGCGAGCGGGGACGCTCGTGCTCCGACGCCTTGATCCGCTACAGACTGAAGAGGTAGGCGAAGAGGTCGGCGAGTTCCTTTTTGGAAAAGCTCTGGGCGGTGGGGGGCATGAGACTGCCGACGGCCTCGCGATTGACGATGTCATCCTTGGCGATCTCGTGGATGCCAGAGATGGCGAAATCGCGCAAAAGGACAACGCTCTCGTCGCGGCTGTCTTGGACGTAACCCTGAAGGACGCGGCCGTCCCTGGTGGTGACGCGGGTGAGTGCGTAGCCGTCCTTCACTTGGCGAGTCGGCCAGAGAACCTCGGTGACGATGCGCTCGGGCGGCACGCCTTTCCCGAGAGAGGTGAGATCGGGACCGATGACACCGCCTTTGTCCTCGACCTTGTGGCAGGCGATGCAACCTGCGCGCGCCGAGGCGAAGAGTGCCTCGCCTGTCTTGATGTCGCCCTTGCGACCGACGGCCACGAGTTCGCTGACGCGATCTTCGTTGAATGTGTAGACCGCCGATCTCATCCCGGCAAAGACGTCGAGGGTGGCGGACATGTCCTTGTCGACACGACCGCTGGCGATCCATGCTGCGTGGAGGCGCTTGGCTTGTTCGGGAGGCAACTCGCCCGTGCGGAGTTCGGCGGCCAGCTTCGCCAGAGCGCCCTCGCGCTCGCCAAAGGCATTGAGGAGCGCCCGGATGGCGTCCGCATCTTCGATCTGGCGGAGCATCGCGGCACCCGCCTTCACCGCCTGGTCTACGTCGAGGTCGAGCATGGAAGCAACGGCGGCAGGTTGCGGATTGCTCTTATGGCCGGCGAGGAGCTTCAGCTTTTCAATCATGTCCTCGCCACCAAGCTTTCCGAGCGCGCGGATGGAAGCATTGCGGACGATTGGATCGGCGTCGGTTTTGATTGCGATGTGGTAGATCGGATCGCGGAGTTCGCGGACGCGCCAGTGCGCGGCGAGCTCGATGGCGGCGGCACGTGCCTTGACGTCCTTCTGCCCAAGCACGCGACCGAGAGGACCAGCCACCTCGATTTCCTTCGGACGTTCCCGCTCTTTCAATGAGTTCAGCGTTGCCGCATCCGGCTGCTCCAGATCGAGAGCGAAGCGAAGGTCGCTTTCCTCGCCAACCGCGATCAGCGCGCGGGCAAGACCGAGGCGGGCATCGCCATCGACATTGCCGGACTTGAGCATCTCGCGGATCTCGCCAATGAGGCCCTTCGAACCGGAGGCGCCCAGCACGGTGGACATGCCTCGCCGGTAGGACCCGAAATCGAGCTCGCCGTTCTTGAAAGCGGACACCCAATGCGGCTTGAGATGATGGACGGCCTGGGAAAAGGCGTAGTCGATCCATCGGTCGCGCGGGGATTCGGCAACGGCGGCGGCGATGAGGATCGATCGCGCTTCATGGATCGCGGAAGCCGAGAGCACCGCTTCCATGCGAACACGCGGATGCGGATCGGTTGCGGCGACGAGAAGCAATTCGTGCGCCTCTTTCAAGCGACCACCCCAGCGACCGAGGACGCGCGCGGCGTAGGCCCGCGTGCGGTGATCAGGGTGCGCGAGAAGCTTCCTCGCGAGCGCAGCGTCGGGAGCATCCGCCCACGCTCGGAGCGATAGCGCCGCGACCAAATCCCGCGCGTCCGACCAGTCGTTACCGACGTTCACGAACTCGGAAGCCGGCCGTGCGGCAAGCACCTCCTTCGCCTTCTGACGAGTCCAGCGCTCCGCCGACTGCAACGCCTTCAACAATTCGCCGCTCGTGGCCGAAGCGAGATTCGGCGGCCCGAGCGTTCCCTTCTTCGGAGCCACGCGCCAGATGCGGCCGTGCTTCTTGTCGCGGGCGGGGTGTCGGTAGAAATCATCCTGGTGACAGGTGATCGGATTGTACCAATCGACGACATAGATCGCGCCGTCGGGTCCGACACGCACGTCGATCGGCCGGAAGTTTCGGTGTTTCGAACGGAGCAACGGGGATTCGAATTTCACCTTGAAGCCGGCCCCGTCCTCCGGCGTGGAGAATCGGGTGACCTGGTTCTTCTTGTAGTCGCCGATGAGGAACTGACCCTGCATCTCGGAGGGCAGCGTGCTCGCGCCGAGACACTCGACACCGCAGTAACCACCGGGATTGCCGATGCGCGGCAGACGCACACGACGTTTTGTGGGAACCGTTCCGGGAGTCAAATAGGAGATGCCGCCCGCGCCATCAATCACGAACGGCTGGCCGAAATCATCGAACGCGACGCCCCATGGATTGCCCGGGCCCATGTGGCCGTCGAGGAACCCGTCGAGATGAAGTTCGCGCACGCGCACGCGCATGACGCCCGACATGAACAGTCCGGAAACCCCGAACGGCGTCTCCACACGCGATTCAATCCCGTCGCCCTGACTCATCCACAATTCCCCGCCCGTGCTCCAGACAAATCCGTTGATGGTCTGGTGCGAGTCGCCGTTGCCGAATCCACTGAGGAGCACCTTGCGCTCGTTGGCCACACCATCGCCATCCGTGTCGCGCAAGGTTAGAAGTTCAGTCCCCTGCCCCACGTAGATCCGATCAACGCCGACTTCGAGACCGGTCGGAATGTTGAGCCCATCCGCGAAGACCTTCGATTCGTCGGCGCGGCCATCTCCATCGGCGTCGCGCAGGGCGATGACCTTGTCGTTCGGCGCGACGCCGGGCTCGATCTGTGGGTAGACATCCGAGCAGGCGACATACATCGTGCCGCTCGCGTCCCACCGGACGGCGAGCGGGTTGGCGACGCCTTTCGATTCATCAGCGAAGAGATTGACCTCGAAGCCGTCCAGCACTTCGAACGCCTCCAACTCCTTCGCGATGTTCGCCGAGTCGTCACCATGGCGTTCGGGCCCTGCGGGCGGATCCCATTTCTCGCCGCTCCAAATCCGTTCTTCGGCGGCCGCGATCAGCTTGGGATAGATGCTCCATTCCTCCTTGAACGAGGGCAAACCTTCGGCGGCGTTGGAAAAAATGCGCTTGCTGTCATCACCGAAGAGGCATTTCCAATTTGCAGGACGCCAGTATTCGTACCAGAGCCGGTGCTTCTCACGAACGGCGTCAACCGTAGCGGCGGCCAGTTTCGGCAAACTACGGCTCCAGTCGCTCACTGAAGTGTAGGGAAGGCCGCGATCCGTCGCGAGCTTCTCGACGGCGGCGGTGTAATCGGGAAGCGCGCTACGCTCCAGCGCTCCCTCCCATTCAAACATCCCGGGAGCGAGCAGAACAACGCGCCTTCCCTCCTCCGAAAACTGGTCGATCAAGCTTCCGTAGGCCTGGACAAATTCACCGAGCCTCTCCTTCCCATCGAGCGACTCGATTTTGCCGAACTGGGCGACGACCACCGTCGCGCCGACGCGCTTCAATTGATCATTCCACCCACCGAACGCTTCCTTCCGCCAGCGCTCGCGGACCGTGCTCTGGAAGTAGACGGTGTCGGCGTCCCATGCGAGATCGCGGAACTTTGGTTTCACCGTCCGCCATTTTTGGCCGAGCTGGGCCTCGAAAGTTCCCTCCTTCTGCATCCGCACCATGTCCGTGCCGCCAACAAAAGCGACGACATCGCCCTCGCGAAGAACCAACGGATCCGCCGCATGAAGACTCGTTGCAAGTGCAAGTGCGGCTGCGGCCCAGACAAGCGGTTTCATTCGGCGACGGTATCAGCCACCAAATGCACACACAAGACACCCGATCATGCCCCGGTGTCCCCCTCCGTCTCCTGGTTCGGCGCGTATTTCTCAAGCACACCGAAGAGTTCCTCGGACTTCACTGGTTTAGCGACGTAGTCGTCCATTCCGGCTTCGATGCACTTCTCGCGGTCGCCTTTCATGGCATTGGCGGTCATCGCGATGATCGGGATATGCTCACCGGTTTGTTCCTCCGCTTCGCGGATGATCCGGGTGGCGTCGAAGCCATCGACCTTCGGCATCTGCACGTCCATGAGGATGGCATCAAACGCCTCCCTCTCGAGGCACTCGATGGCGAGCTGGCCATCCTCGGCGACGACCACGCTGTGTCCGCGCTTCTCCAGCATCTTTGTGGCGACCAATTGGTTCACCCGCCCGTCTTCGGCGAGCAGGACATGCATCGGCGCGACTTCCGCCGGACGACCCTCTTCACTCAAGGCCGCGGTTTCCTCCGCGTCACCGTTGGTCGTTCCAAACAATGCGCCGATGGCATCGAGCAAGTCACTCTGCTTCACCGGCTTGTTCAGGACGCGTGAGATTCCGAGGTCGTGAGCTTCCTTCGTCCGCAGCGGCTGTCCGGACGAGGTCAGGACAATGATCTCAGGGGCCTCGTCTCCATATTTCTCGCCCACCTTTCGCGCGAACTCCGCGCCATCCATACCCGGCATCATGTGGTCGAGCAGAATAAGCTGAACAGAAGCGTCTTTGAGTTTCGCGAGTCCATCGGCCCCACTTTCCGCACTGAGCGGCTTCATCTCCCAGCTAAGTAGCGTGTCCTCGAGAATCCTGCGGTTGGTCGCATTGTCATCGACGATCAGCACCGACAATCCGTGTAGCGTTTCGAGAGGAAGGCGCGATTCCTCATCCTGGTCGGCGCTCAGTCCGAGGAGGACCGTAAAGTGGAACGTGCTCCCATCTCCTTTGACGCTCTCGCACCAAATGCGACCATCCATCATCTCGACGAGCTTCTTGGAAATGGCCAGCCCGAGCCCTGTGCCTCCATAATGGCGGGTGGTCGAACTTTCCGCCTGGGTGAATGACTCGAAGATCCGCTCGAGCTTCTCCGCCTCGATTCCGATACCGGTGTCCTGCACGATGAAGTGAAGAAGCACGGTCTCCTTGGTCTGCTCCTCAAGACGAACATCGACGACCACCTCTCCTGCCTCAGTAAACTTGAGCGCGTTGCCCACGAGGTTGACGAGCACCTGTCGAATGCGGCCGAGATCCCCCATCAGCCTATTCGGAACATCGTTCTGAACCTGATAGGCAAGCTCCAGCTGTTTTTCGTCCGCACGGATACGCAGTGTCTGCAGGGTGTCTCCGATCGAATCACGCAAATCGAACTCATGCGGGTCGAGGTGAAGCTTCCCAGCCTCGATTTTTGAAAAGTCGAGGATGTCGGTGATGATGGTGAGCAGCGACTGGGAGGATTGGCTGATGAGATCGACGTACTCGCGCTGCTGCTTCTTGAGTTTGGTGGCGAGAAGCAACTCGGTCATTCCGATGATTCCATTCATCGGCGTCCGAATTTCGTGGCTCATATTGGCAAGGAATTCGCTCTTCGAGCGGTTGGCTTCTTCCGCCGCCATTTTCGCTACTTCCATGACCTCCGCGGCCTGTTTCTGAGGAGTGATGTCTCTCGACAGGCCGAACATCCCGATGACTTCGCCCGAATCATCGCGGAGAGGCAGCTTGGTTGCCGAAAGCCAGATTTCCTTCCCGTCGGCGGTGTGTTCGGCTTCCTCTTTTCCGACAAGCGCCTTGCCGGACTCCATGAGCTTCACCTCGTCGGCCCGCGCCTCGCCGGCGAATTCCTTCGGGAAAAAGTCGGAATCCGTTTTCCCGATAAGCGCCTCCGGCGAATCCACGCCGAAGAACTCAGCCATGGCATCACTAACACGAGTGAAGCGGCTGTCCTTGTCTTTGAAGTAGATCAAGTCGGGCAGATTCCGCATCATGGTCCGCAGGAGAAACTGCTCGTACCTGAGCTGCTCCTGCGCCTTCTCCCGTTCCTTCACGGCGGCGGCGTAGGCGGCACCGCTCTTCAGATCGAGAGCGGTCGGTAGAATCTTCGCCAGAAGAAAAACTCCTGCGGCGGAAACTCCGGCGGTGGTCATCTTCGTGACACCGGATAGCTTGTAGACCGGCCACCAGAAAATACCGGCCTCGATGAGGTGCACGAGCCCGCAGGAGAAGAAAATCATCCCGAGAAAGGCATAGAAGATCGGCGGGAACTTCAGATCGTCCTTCTGCCGGACGAAATACATAACCACAATGGGAACGGCGAAATACGCCATGAAGATGACGAGGTCGGAGAGGATGTGGAGCCACCCGACCCATGGCGCATCCTCCCATCCCGATCCGCACTCCCACCGTGGTGGAAATCCGTTAGTGTCGAATAAGTTCATAAGCGTAGTGGATTGGGACATTCCGATACCGGAAGAACAAACACCTCAGACCTCGCAGACCATGCTCTCATGGGGGAACGCTAACAAGACGCAGGTGTCGTCATCAAGCCCGCACTCCATCCAATCACTTGTCTGGGTCCGCATCGGAATCTACGGTTGACGGATGAAGTGGAAGGCAATCGCAGCATTTCTGCTTGTCGCACCCGTGGGCACGGCTTCCGACAATTGGCCGTCGTTCCGCGGACTTCACGCAGCGGGTGTTTCCGAGAATCAGAATCTCCCGTCGGCATGGGATGTTCCGAGCGGCGATGGTCTGCTGTTCAAGACCCCGATCCCGGGTCTCGCACACTCAAGCCCGATCATTTGGGGAGACCATGTCTTCCTTACCACAGCCGTCAGCGGAAAGGGTGAGGCGACGTTCACACCGGGACTCTACGGCGCGGGAACTGCATCAGCGGATCGCAGCGTACACGAGTGGCGAGTCCTCTGCATTCACAAGAAAACCGGCCGGACCCTCTGGGAGCAAACGGCCCACAAAGGGCGACCGCAGGACAAGCGGCACATCAAGTCGACCTACGCGAGTTCGACGCCCGCAACCGATGGGAAACATGTCGTCGCGTTCTTTGGTTCGGAGGGTGTGTTCTGCTTTTCCACAGATGGAAAGCCCCTATGGAAGGCGGAAGTCGGCCGCCTGAATGCCGGCGCCTACGACATCAAGAGCTACGAATGGGGAACTGCGAGTTCGCCCATCATCCACAATGGGCGCGTCTACGTCCAGTGTGACACACAGGACGAGTCATTCGTGCTCGCTCTCGATGTGGAAACGGGTGACACGCTGTGGCGAACGCCGCGCGACGAACTGCCGTCGTGGGGGACACCGACGATCTACCCTGATGACAAACGCCCCGAGCTGATCACCAATGGCTCGAATTTCATCCGGGGCTACAATCCGCTGACGGGAAAAGAACTGTGGCGGCTCGGTGGAAGTTCGAAGATCACCGCGCCGACGCCGGTTTTCGCAGACGGTGTCATCATCGTGGCCAGCGGGCGCTCTCCCGAACGGCCCATCTTCGCGATCCGCCCCGGAGCCTCGGGCGATATCACGCTCGAGAATGACGAGAAGAGCAATGCATCGGTCATCTGGAGCCGCACGAAAAGAGGCCCCTACATGCCCACTCCGCTCATCTACCGCGGAAAGGTGTATACGTTAGGCAACAGCGGGCTCTTCGGCTGCTACGAGCTCAAGACGGGCGAAGAACATTACTACGAACGCATTCCGCACCGCGCCCACGGATTCAGCGGGTCGCCAGTCGCCGCCGACAGCCGGATCTACCTTCCCGGTGAGGACGGCCTCGTATTCGTCGTGCAGGCTGGAACGGAGTTCAAGCTTCTCTCAACGCACAAAATCGGCGAACCCCTCATGGCGACGCCCGCGATTTCGGATGGCATGCTCTACCTTCGCGGCCAGAAACACCTCTTCGCGATTGGAAAGCCATCGCAGTAAGGGCACCACTACGATCGACACTCGGCGATCATCGACCTCACCACTTCGGCGGATGCCTTGAACGCCTCGACCTCTTCCGGGGAAAGCGCGGGTTCCATCACCCTCGTGATCCCCTGCCTGCCGACGACAACCGGGAGGCTCAGGCAGATTCCCGACTCTCCCTGATAGCCGTTGATCAACGTACTCAGCGGCATCGTCCGCTTCTCGTCATGCGCTATCGACTCGATGATCGCGACGGCGGCCATGGCGATCGCATAGTTGGTGTAGCCCTTGTGCTTGAAAATGACGATTCCCGCTTCACGCGCCGCGCGAAAGAGTTCACGCCGACGTTTATTCTCTCGGATGTGAACACCGCCCGCGACGGCAATGCTCATCGCGGGAAACTGCGACGCCCCGTGCTCGCCAAGGATGTAGGCCCTGATGTCGTCCGGGTGAATGTGTAGATCACCCGACAGCAGTGATCGCAGCCGCGCCGAGTCGATCAAGGTCCCCGATCCCATGACTCTCTCCGCGGGAAAGCCGCTGAATTCGATGGCGTAATAGGTGAGCACGTCGACCGGATTGCTCAGCACGACGATGATGGCATAGGGCGACTTCTCCACGAGGGGCGGCAGCAGTGACTCTAGCATGCGCACATTTCCCGGACCCAACGCACGCCTAATGTGATTGCGATCCTCCATCGGTACCGATGCGGAGATCACGAGGATGTCCGAATTCTCGGTGGCATCCGCGTCCCCCGCCACCACGCGGGTCGTCACGGGAACAAACGGCTGCGCATGCTGCAAGTCGTAGGCATCTCCGAGTGCGATTTCCGGATTTCTGCTCACGAGGACGAGTTCTTCGCAGATGCCCCGCGTGGCGAGACTGAAGGCCAGTGTGGAGCCGACCTTGCCGATGCCGATGATGGAGATCTTCATGGTGCCAATCCTAGCAGGCTGCACAGGATCGCGCCAAAACCACCACCCGGCAAGACCCGCTACGGAGCTTCGTCGAACTCGACGACAAGTCGCCTTTCCTTCAGCACTCCGGCCCTGCCTGTCGGCCATCCGGCCCCCTGGGAAATCCAATCGTGCAGGTCCGCAAGTTGCTGCCGGGAGAGTTTCCATCCATCATTCGGCATCATTCGCGGATGCGTTGCCGGTTTCAATATGGCGGTGAAGACCAGACTCGACTCGGGATTCCCCGGAACGATGAACGGGCGCGAAGCATGCAGTGCGGCATCGCGTTTCTGGAGATTCAGTCCTGCGTTGGCCACCCGGTTGCCGTGGCAGCGCACACATCGATGCTCGAAGATCGGTCGCACCTTGTCGAATGAGACCTCATCTCCCGGTGCCACCTCGACCGCCGTGTTACCGGGCGGATCGGAAACCGTCGAGCATCCTGACCAAAGAACAGCAACTGAGGACAACAACACGCGCCGGATCATCCTGCACCCTATCAAGCCGCGCGCCGATAGCCTCCGCGTCCATTGCCAATCAATGCCCTTTTCCTGCCTTTTCGGGCTCCCAGATGAAATTGGAAACCGAGGAAATCTGGCGGAACCCGAGGCGTTTCAGGATCGGCTCACTCATCGGGCCGGCTTCGGTGTAGAGATGGCCCGCACCTCGTATCCGCGCATCCTCCACGCGAGCCGCCACCGTTCCTCGATAGACACCCCGCCCCCGCATGTCCGGCACCGTCGCCCCCGCGAACAGCCCCCCGAAAGTGGAGTGCTCGTTGTATCGAACGAGCCCGCCGCCAATGGTCGCGTCGCCGTCCTTTGCCACGTAGATGCTCATGTGATTGCCGATGTCGCGGAGTTCCATGGCGAGCGCACGGATCAGTTCGTCAGCTCCATCCCCCCACACCGTGTCTCGAATCGCCCGCAACTCGTCGGCAAGTCCGTCGGGATCGACAACCTTCCGGTACTCGACGCCTTCCGGGCGCACTAGTTCGTTTCCAGCCACGTCGAGCACCATGACAGCGCTTGTGTCCGCCCTCGTAAATCCTTTCTTCTCGAGCAAAGCCGGCATCGCCGCAGGCTGGTCATGGCCATAGACTTTCCACCGGAACGCGTGTCCCAACTCCGAATAGGTTGACACCTGTTGGTCGATCAGACCCCCGGCGTCAGACTCTCCGCATGCATACCAATCGATCCAATTATGCGCCGCCAAGGCGAAAGGCCCGACGCTGCGACGAATGTTCGGAAGGCTCTCGGTACGATAGGCTGAGGCAAGTATCGCCTTCGACCGCCGCACCTCGGTATCGAATCGTTCGAGAAAGCCGAAAGCATCGGACATCAGCGACTGTTACAATTCATCGCGGCACTTGCCAGCACATTCGCTTTCTGTTCTAAACGGTTGGCGGAATCATGAACGAAGAAGAGGGATACTCCCCTAGGATCGAGTCATTCGGTCGCGCGCATTGTGCCATCGACTACGATCTGGCCAATGTTTCCTTCGTCGAGGTCGACGGCGGTTACGTCGTCATTGATACCGCAGCCCACCCTGACACGGCCCGGCGGATCCGAAGTGACATCGAAAAGAAGATCGGCGGGAAGCCACTCGCCGTCATCTTCACGCACAGCCATCCCGATCATACAGGCGGCGCCTCCGTCTTCGCGCGGGAAGGCGTTCCCGTCTGGGCGCACGAAGCGTTCGAAAGCGAACTCGAGCTCTACCAAATCCTCCCCAACTCCTACTACGAGCGCGGCGCCAAGCAGTTCGGCCTCTGGCTGGGCAGCGACCAACATCCTGGCGCGGGAATCGGACCGAATCTGATCGTCGGCTCGGGACCAAGGCCACCCGTGGTCCTTCCGACGCATACCTTCTCATCCTTCGAGGAACTCGAGATCGGTGGAGTGACCTTCCACCTTCACGCCGCACCGGGGGAAACGCACGATCACCTATTCGTCTGGCTGCCGGACGAGCGCGTTCTCTTTGTCGCCGACAATATCTACGAGGCCTTTCCCAACCTCTACGCGATTCGCGGTGTTCCTCCGAGGCCCGTGCGCGGTTGGATCGATTCCCTCGACGCCATGCGACGGCTCGACCCAAGACCGGAGGTCATGATTCCTGGCCACACCGCACTTGTCACGAACGCGGACAGGATCCACGAACTCCTCACGGCCTACCGCGACTCCATAGCGTGGGTGCACGATTCCGTCGTTCGCGGACTCAATGCCGGCAAGACGCCGGACGATCTCGTCGACGAGATCCGCCTTCCGGAGCACCTCGCGGATCATCCCTACCTCGTCGAAAAGTACGGCACACTTGCCGGCGCGGTACGCGGCATCTGCGACGGGTACAATGGCTGGTTCGACGGCACTCCTGGAAATCTCCCTCCACTCCTTCATCGCGAACTCTCGGCGCGCCTCGTGCCCACGCTGGGGGGCGAGGACGCGGTCAGACAACTCGCCCGGAAGGCCATCGACGCCAACGACCATCGATGGGCGCTCTGGTTGATTGACCTGCTAGGCCCCGACGAACCGACTCGTCCTGAAATCCTGGAACGCCGCGCCGAAGAGGAGACGAATCCGCTTCACAGAAACTGGCTCAAAACGGAAGCCGCACTCGCCAAGGGGACGCTCGAACGGAATCAGCGTCCGGAGGTGAATTCGGAAACGATCGCGGCGCTTCCCGTGGAGTCATTCCTGCGTCTGGCTGCAGGCCGCATCCATCCCGAAAACAGCATGAACGTCACGATGTCCGTGGGCTACGAGTTCACGGACTCGGAGAAGCGATACACCTTTCATATTAGGAAGGGCATCGGCGAACTGGCACCCGGTCTCGCGGAGGACTGCGACGTCGTCGTCCGCGCCACGGAGGCGAACTTCAAACGCATTCTCGTCGCGGGAGAGGAAAAGCCCATCTCTCGTCGCTACTGGAAGGACATCCAGTTCACCACCGGAAAGAAGGGAATCCTCGCAAAATTCAAGGTGCTTCGGATCCTTTTGCGCCTCCGCAGGTGCATCATGCGCCTCTAGCCTCGAGTGATTCCCATAAATTTCCTGACATTCTCCGGTTCACCAGAAACCGAAGCGGTCATCCTGAAGGAGGCACGACTGAAGGATCTCGGGAGCATCGGTGGCGCCCAAGAACCTC
>CAJIAN010000195.1_pt1 | contig 18752 bp, 15 predicted proteins | sample 9199061 | NCBI WGS metagenome assembly CAJIAN01 (sample SAMEA7708264, study PRJEB35096) | sediment metagenome | biome: marine neritic benthic zone biome [ENVO:01000025]; feature: sediment [ENVO:00002007]; material: shallow marine sediment [ENVO:03000034] sea grass bed [ENVO_01000059] ...
ACGTTGGTGGCTGTGATGGTTCCTGCTTCACTGTGCCTTTGGAGAAGAAGGAACATTAGGACCGCGGCGACCACCGAGGAAATCCGTGCTGAAAAGGTAAACGTCCGCATCGCGCACTAGCTTTATCACACAGTGCGGAATCATGGCAAGAAAAGGAACTGCGATGGATTCTCTGGGAACCGGCACCGGAAACGGGACGACGACATGCAAATCGTGCGTGCCATCCACGGAATTCGTGGTAGTATCTCCACTAATGCGGCGTTATTCACGAATTTGCATTTCGATCGATCCGATTACCATCATTCTCGCTTAGGCGCGGGTGAATGATGGCATCATTACACTGTTCCCTCGGCGCCTTTGATTTTGTTCCTTTCGCATTCGAAAGATCACCATCGTTTTTTCATCAAGACACATGTCCGATTCACCAATCGTGAAAATCTACGATACCACCCTGCGTGACGGCACGCAGGGCGAGGGCGTCTCATTCAGTTCGCTCGACAAGATTCTCATTGCGGAAAAACTCGATGAATTCGGTGTCGACTACATCGAAGGCGGTTGGCCTGGCTCGAATCCGAAGGATGTGTCTTTCTTCGACGAGGCAAGGAAGCGCGAGTGGAAACAGGCGAAGATTGCCGCTTTTGGCAGCACTCGCCGAGCGGATCGGGCGGTGGACGAGGATCCGCAGGTTCAGACGCTTCTCGATGCAGAGACCCCGGTGGTGACCATCTTCGGGAAGAGCTGGAAGCTGCACGTCGAGATGGTGCTGCGAACGACGCCGGAGGAGAACCGAGCGATGATCCGTGACACGGTAGGGCACCTGAAGGAGCACGGCAGGGAAGTCGTCTACGATGCGGAACACTTCTTCGATGGATACAAGGACGATGGGGGCGAGCATGCGCTGGCGACACTGCAGGCGGCGAAGGAGGGAGGTGCCGATATTCTCGTGCTTTGCGATACGAACGGAGGAACGATGCCGGACGAGGTCGCCGAGATCACCACGCGTGTGCGTGAGGAATTCGGCATCCCGGTTGGAATCCACACTCACGACGATACCGGCGTTGGTGTCGCGAATGCACTCGCGTCGGTGCGTGCGGGTGCCGTGCAGGTTCAGGGGACGATCAATGGTTATGGCGAGCGCACGGGCAACTGCAATCTCGTGACGGTCATCCCGAATCTGAAGCTCAAGATGAGATACGGTATCAACGCCCATCTGGATCGGCTTACGTGGATATCGCACTTCGTCGACGAATTGGCGAACAACGCGCACAACGAGCGTGCGCCTTACGTCGGGAGAACGGCGTTCGCGCACAAAGGCGGAATGCACGTGAACGCGGTGCAGAAGCTCTCGCGGACCTATGAACACATCGAGCCGGAGGAGGTGGGCAACCGGCAGCACATTCTGATCTCCGAACTGTCCGGACGCAGCAACGTCCTCATGAAGGCCGAGGAGTTGGGTCTCCCGCTGGACAAGTCCAGTCCGGAGGTCGCGACGATCCTTGAATCTCTGAAAAACCTTGAGAAGGAAGGCTACGAGTTCGAAGCGGCCGAGGCTTCTTTCGAATTGCTCATCCGCAAGGCGCTGAACAGCTACAAACCGCTCTTCGATCTGCGTGAATACCACTGCTCGACTCGACGCCGTGGGGCGGGCGAATCGGAAACCTGCGAAGCCACGGTGAAACTGGAAGTGCAAGGGCAGCGCGAATACACCGTCGCCGAAGGAGATGGTCCGGTGAATGCTCTCGATGGTGCGCTGCGAAAGGCGATGTTGCCGTTCTATGGCGCGATCAAAGATGTGCAGCTACAGGACTACAAGGTCCGCATCATCGATAGCCACACCGGAACGGCGGCGAAGACCCGTGTGCTCATCACCTCGACCGATGGTCACGAGAGTTGGTCGACGGTCGGGGTCTCCTTCAACATCATCGACGCCTCGTGGAGCGCCTTGGTGGACAGCTTCGAGTACTATCTCATCCGCCACGGAGAGCGCTAGCGGCCGGAAAGATCTATCCTCGAAACTCCGTCTTCTGTTTCGGCGCCTCTTCGACCACCGCGTGGCGGTGCACCCATACGCTCTGACTGATTCCGATCATGAAGAGGATGATGATGATGAACGTCCCGCCGTAGCTCACGAGGGGGAGGGGGAGCCCGGTGATCGGGACGAGAAGGATGCACATCCCAATATTCATGAAACAGTGGAAGAAGATCAGTGCGGTCAGTCCGATGACGATGAGGCGCCCGAATTGGTCCCGACTGTGGAACGCAATGAATAGCAGCTGTAACAAGAAGAAGACAATGACCCCAATGAGCACAATGCCCCCCTGGAAACCGTGTTCCTCGGCGATGACGACGAAGATGAAGTCGTTGATGGCGACATTCGCCGGAACGAAGCCCATCTCCTTGATGGTCGATTCTCCTTCGCCCATCCGAGATCCCTTGTAGCCCTTGCCGTACCAACCGGCGGATCCGATCGCGATCATGTTGTGCTTGGGAACCCAACCGGCTCCCTGCTCGTCGACCTTCTTGCCCATGAGCATGTTGAGGTAGGTCTCGACTCGCTTCTTCTGGTAGTCTTTCAGCCCGAAAAAGTAGGCGATTGGCAGGAACATCAGGATGGCAAGGACGCCAACAATCAGGTAGCGGAACGGGATGGCGCCAACGAGAAGAGTGGCTCCCAGGACGGCTCCCCAAACGGCGGTGGACCCGATGTCCGGTTCCTGCAGGACGAGGTAGGCGGGAATCGCGGTCACGATGCAGACCAGTAGGATGAGCACGGGTGGAAACTCGAAGATCTTGTGAAGTTTCCGCAGCTCTCCGAGGATCAGGGCGATCATGACGATGCCAGACATGATGGCGATCTGTGACGGCTGGAAAGAGAACCCGCCGATTTCGAGCCAGCTCTTGGCGCCGGAGATCTCGCGACCGGTCGCCTTGAGATAAAGCAGCAGGACAATCGAGCCGAGGTACATCGGCACGGCAGCCCACTTCAGCCAGCGGTAGTCGACCAGCGCGACAATGAATAGGATCAGACCACCCACGAGCGCCATGATCATCTGTCGGTTCCAACGGGTCGCCAGTTCGGGTTCGCTTTCGATCCGGAATGAGGTCGCACTCTGGATCGAGAAGATCCCGAAGATCACCAGGCCCGTCACAGTGAGAACGAGCAGCCAGTTGATTCCAAGAAACTTTCTGAAGAGCGGAGTCATGTATCAGGCGAGCGCGGGAACCGCGTCCAGCAACTGTCGGGTGTACTCGTGCTGAGGGTCTTCGTAGATTTGCGCGCTACTTGCAGATTCCACGATCTTCCCACGGTACATCACGAGGACATGGTCGCTGATGTGTTCGACGACGGCAAGATCGTGGGCGATAAAAAGATAGGTGAGGCCCAGTTCTTCCTGGAGGTCTTGAAGGAGATTGACGATTTGAGCCTGGACGCTGACATCGAGCGCGCTGACGGGTTCGTCGCACACAATGAACCGCGGCTCGACCGCGAGGGAGCGCGCGATTCCGATCCGCTGCCGCTGGCCTCCGCTGAATTCGAAGGGATAGCGGGCCATGCATTCGGGACCAAGCCCGACGCGGGTCAGGAGCGACGCCGTTCTGTCCTCGCGTTCGGTATGGGCAAGCTTGGGAAAATGGACGTCGAAGGCCTCCCCGATGATCTGCTCGACGGTCATCCGTGGATTCAGCGAGCCGAATGGGTCCTGGAAGATCATCTGCAGCTCGCGGCGAAGGGGGCGGAACTCGGATTCGCTCAGATCGAGAATCTCCCGGCCGTCGTAGCGGACACTGCCAGAAGTCGCGGGGGTGAGACTGAGGATCGTGCGGCCGAGGGTCGACTTGCCGCTCCCGCTCTCACCTACGAGTCCCATCGTCGTGCCCTCCTCGATGGAGAAACTGACATCGTCGACTGCCTTGACGTCATCGACATGCCGGCGGAAGGCACCCCTGCGTACGGGGAACCAAGTCCTCAGGTTCTCAACTTCTAGAATCGATGGCTTTTCGGTTCCCGGAGGCACGTATCGGTCGGAAAGGCTAACTAATACCGCCGATTGGGGGAGAGTAAAGGGCTAGGAGCCCTCGTAGAGGAAAGTCGTCAGCGGACTCGTGGCAGAGGCTTCGACCGAAGTTAGGGGAAGCCCAGTCTCGTACGCAGCCCGCCCGGCTTCGCAGGCGAGACGGAAGGCGTTCGCCATACGAACGGGATCGGGTGCGATCGCGATCGCGGTGTTGACGAGGACCGCATCGGCGCCCATCTCGAATGCCTCGGCAGCATGGCTGGGTGCGCCCAAGCCGGCATCGACGACGACGGGCACGGTGGCTTGGTCGATGATAATCTCGATCTGGCGTCGTGTTTCGATCCCGTTGTTGGAGCCGATGGGCGACCCAAGCGGCATGACCGTGGCGGTGCCGACATCCTGAAGGCGTTTCGCGAGGACCGGATCCGCGTTGATGTAGGGCAGAACCGTGAATCCCTGTTCGACGAGGATCTCGGCCGCCTTCAGTGTTTCAATCGGATCGGGAAGGAGATAGCGAGGATCGGGGTGGATCTCCAGCTTGATCCATTTGGGCAAGCCCGCGTTCTCGGCGAGCCGGGCGAGACGCACCGCTTCCTCCGCTGTGTTCGCGCCGCTGGTGTTGGCGAGGAGCAGGTATTTCTTCGGGTCGATGAAGTCGAGGATGTTGGCATACGGATCGTCGTTTCCCGAAAGATCGGCGCGCCGGAGGGCGACAGTCACGATTTCCGCACCCGACGCATCGAGTGCGTCGCGCATCGATTCGTTTGACGAGAATTTTCCCGTCCCGACCATGAGCCGCGAGCGGAACTCGCGGCCCGCGATGGTCAGGGGTGTGTTGGTAGGGATGTCCATCGGAGAACTGCCGACTCTACAGAACCACGGCGCGAGTTCAAACGCAACGCATTCGCAATCGCAAATCCAGTCGGTTGACCCCCGTCACTCCGCCTATGCCGTGTATTGGAACTGGTGAGAGTTTCCGAAGGGAGCACGCCGAGATGCTCCTCCATAGTCGGAATTGTGACCAATTCCGCTACTCACCACCGTCGACAGTCCAACCGACGGGCTGGACCCATGCCTGCTTCTTCTGACCTTCGAACGAGGGATTCGGATGTCCTTTGCTCGAGGTCACGGTGGCGCGGACGTAAAGCTCGTCGCCGGTGAGCTTGTAGGTTGGCTTCAACCCGGTGGCGGTTGCGAGGACCACGCCAGTCTTCTTCGGTTCCGACTTCCTTGTTCCAATGAACTCGGTCGTGAACACCTCGTCGCCGTTGGCGGAAATGCTGAAGGAAAGTGTCTTGTCTTGGAATTGGATGTCATCCAGTGCGACGCCGCTCGAAGCATAGAATTCGCCCGCCCGCATCGCCTTGATGAGCTTGTCCGCATCGAGGGTCTCGCAGCGGACCATGACCCAGCCGCGCCCCGGGGAGACATCGCCACCGTGATAGGTGTGGGAGTCGTCGGTTGCCAAGCCATAGAGCGGTCGCGACTTGTATTTCGTCAGGCGAAGCGTATTCGCGATGTCCCAGATGGCTTCGTCTCCGGGGCGATCTTTGCGACCGAGGTGATTGATACCGGGATGACCGTTGTAGACTTCGAAGAAGCGTTCCTCAAGGGCGCCAGCGATGTCATCCGCAGTGAGGGACCACTGGAAGTTGGGGTGGTTGATGTGGGGAAGGATCGGTTTGCCGGTTTCGATTTCCTGGGCCATCACGGCCTTGAGGTTGTTTCGGATGGTTTCTGAAACAGACGATCCATGCTGCGGTTTGATCACTTTCTGGAGGTTGATTGCGTTGATGTGGATCTGGACTTTCTCGTAGCGGTCGGTGATTTCCTCGCCTTCGATCAACAGGAACTCACCCTCCGATTCGAAGAGCGGGCGGATTTCCTTGAGGGTCTTCAGCCGGATTTCGACAGCATCGCCCTCACCGCGCTTCTCGACCCACTTGTCCCCAAACCGACGCACATACTTCTCGACGACCGAAGGACCTAGGGCGCGACGCCGTTTCTCGATGGCCTTGGCCCGCATCCATTTCTCGCCGCGGCTGAGGACATTGTGGTCGGAGAGCGTGAGAAAGTGATAGCCGTTCTTCTTGTACCAGTCCGCGATCATCTCGGGGAAGTCATTCCCGTCACTCCAGAGGGAATGCGTGTGCGTATTGCCCTTGAACCAGCGGAATTCCTCCGCCGTGGCAGAAGGTGAGAAGAGAATGGCAGTTGCGAAGACAAGCAGTAGAATCCGTAGCATGGTTGCCATGGTAGAAAGGCGAGGCTCGTCCGTCCATTGACAATTCACCCTCCAAGCGTTAGCGAAAGAGCCCCATGAAGACTCTCAGAATCTCCAACTTTCTCGTGGCTTCCCTGGTCGCGACCCTCATCATGACCGACGCGATTGCCCAAACGACGCCCGAGACGCCGAAAGACGTTGGAGCTGTTCCCGAAAACGCCGAGATGACTGCTTCCGGGCTTGCCTTCAAGATTCTTACGAAGGGTACGGGAACTGAAAAACCGGGGCCCACCGACAAAGTATCCGTGCATTATTCGGGTTGGACCACCGATGGCAAGATGTTCGACAGCTCGGTGAAGCGGGGGAAGCCGACGAGTTTCGGAGTGAATCAGGTGATCAAGGGATGGACCGAAGGTCTCCAACTCATGGTGGAAGGCGAGAAGCGCCGCTTCTGGATTCCCGCCAATCTCGCCTATGGTGACAATCCCGCGGGTGGACGCCCGGCCGGCATGCTCGTCTTCGACGTCGAGTTGCTCGATATCCTGAAGCCGCCGAAAACTCCGGGAGACGTGGCCTCGGTTCCCGAGAACGCGGTGAAGACCGAATCAGGACTGGCGTCGCGGGTGCTGCAGAAAGGCACAGGCAAGAAAAACCCGAAGGACGTGGACACCGTGACTGTTCATTATTCCGGTTGGACGAGAGACGGGAAAATGTTCGATAGCTCGGTGACCCGGGGACAGCCGACAAGCTTTCCCCTCAACGGTGTGATCAAAGGCTGGACGGAAGGAGTCCAGCTCATGGTCGAAGGCGAGAAGCGGCGCTTTTGGATTCCGGCCGACCTCGCCTACGGCGACAATCCCGGCGGAGGCCGCCCGGGAGGGATGCTCGTTTTCGATATCGAGCTCATCGGCATCAAGGAAGCTCCGAAGCCACCCGAGGTGCCAAAGAACGTGGCGGCCCCACCCGAGGGTGCCGACAAAACGAAATCCGGGCTCGCTTCGAAGGTGATCGAGAAAGGAACGGGCAAGACGAAGCCGACGACCCAGAGCGTTGTGCGCGTGCACTACACGGGTTGGACGACGGATGGAAAGATGTTCGATAGCTCGGTGACCCGTGGCCAGCCGGCTACCTTCCCGCTGAATCGGGTGATCAAGGGATGGACGGAGGGTGTCCAACTCATGGTCGAAGGCGAGAAACGCCGCTTTTGGATTCCGGCGGAACTTGGATACGGCGCAAATCCTCCCCAAGGCGCTCCTGCAGGGATGCTCGTCTTTGACGTCGAGCTCCTCAAGATCGTCCAATAATCTCTCGCTACCGATTTCGACGCCGAGCGTAGTATTCCGAACGATCGGGATGGATGAGGGTCTCAAGCGGGGCCTCCGCGAGTTCGGCTTTCTCGACGACCTCCCGTAGCACGAGGAGCGAGGCAACCGCATCGTAGAGTGCGTCATGCCAGCGCAAGTTGGGGCAGAGTTCTGTAAGCTCGCTGATCAATCCAAGGGATTCGGTAAGCGCACCCAAGGCGTGGGTTGGCGCTTTCGGATAGGCAGCGTGGGCAATCTTGAGTGTGTCCGCCCACGGTCCGAATCCATGCATGGGGAAGGCGCGCAGGAAGCGCTTCTCGGTTCCCGAACTGTGCGCCACAATACAGCGGTTGCTCAACGTATCCGCGAATACCGGCCAGAGTTCGAGAATCGACGGCGCATCGGCGATGTCGTCGTCGGTGATGCCGTGCACCTTGCGTGCCGCCCATGTGATCGGCCGGTCCGCCCGAATGTAGCTTCGCACGAATTTTCCCCGATCGATGGTTCCATCGGGTTCGAGCACCGCCATGCCGACTTGGACGGGGATATCGTTCTCGCCCCGCGCGACGCCGGCGGATTCGAAATCGATCGCGGCAAAGGTGGTGTTGGCTATCACAGGAGAGGAAGATTCGGCTCGATCAGTCCGAATCCGAAACAAAAAAAGAGCCCCTCCCGAGGAAAGAAGGGCTCTTTTTGCGCCTTACCTTATAAAGGCGGTCGTGTGAGTAAGGGTTCTAGGACTCGCCACCGATGGTTTCGTCCTCATCGGTTTCGAGCGCGAAATCGACCCACGAGATGAAAGCCATCTCCGCGGAGTCACTGTGACGCTGGCCGAGCTTCGTGATCCGGGTGTAGCCACCCTGTCTGTCTTCGGAGGCCGGAGCGATTTCGCCAAAAAGCTTCTGAACGGCCCGCTTGGCGTTCTGGTTGCTGCCGAGAAGCGCGGCGGCACGCCGGCGGGCATGGATCGAGCCTCGCTTGCCGAGTGTCACCAACCGCTCGGCGAACGGGCGGAGCGCCTTCGCCTTTGCGAGCGTAGTCCGGATCTGGCGGTGCTCGATCAGACTGCAGGCAAGATTCGAGAGCATCGCATCGCGGTGTGCCGCTTTTCGCTGCAGTTTGACGGTCTTTCTACGGTGTCTCATTGCTCTGCTTTGCTGGTGAAAACTCGTTTTAGCGGAAGGGCGGGATAATTACACCACACCGTCCTTTTTCGCAATCGATTTTGCGGCGAAATGAAGGACCCGTCCACCCCTTGGGGATGAACGGGTCCCGGAGATTTTCGGCGCGTGGGTTACTCCTCGTCGAGGTTCTGATTGATCAGGTCGGCAAGGCCGCCGCCCGTGTCCTCGAATCCGCCGCCCACCATCGCTGGCGCACCGGCGAAGCCACCCTCCAGCAGACTCGGGTCAAGCTGCATGCCCAGAGTGAGGCCAAGCTCCTGAAGCTTGTCCTTGATCTCGTTAAGCGACTTTTTACCGAAATTGCGGTATTTCAGCATTTCGGCCTCGGACTTCATGGCGAGCTGGCCCACGGATGTGATATTCGCGTTGTTCAGGCAGTTTGCCGCGCGGACCGAGAGTTCGATCTCGTTCACGCTCATGTTGAGCAGCTTCTTGAGCTCGGCATTCTCCTCGCTTTGCGTCTCGGGTGCTTCCTCGAACTCGATTTGGCTGTCGTCGTATCCGACGAACACGTCGAGGTGGTGGCGGAGGATGGACGCGGCCTGGGTGAGAGCATCGGGCGGCTCGATACGACCGTCGGTCCACATCTCGAGGATGAGTTTGTCGTAGTCGGTCTTTTGACCCACCCGCGTGTTTTCCACCGCGTATTTCACGCGGCGTACGGGGGAGAAGATCGAGTCGATCGGAATGACACCGATCGGCTTGTCGGCGCGGTTGTTCTCCTCGCCCGTGGCGAATCCCCGCCCGACGCGGACTTCGAACTCAGCGTCGAACTTCGTTTTTCGGTCGAGATTGCAGAGGAGGAGATCCTTGTTAAGCACCTCGTATTGGGCGTCTTCCGTGATATCACCTGCGGTGACCGGACCATCCTTCGTGACCGAGATGCTCATCATCTTCGGCTCTTTGTTCTCGAAGTGTTTGAACTTGATCTGCTTGAAATTGAGGATGATCTCCGTCACGTCTTCGACCACGCCGGGAAGGGTGGAGAATTCGTGCGGCGCTCCCTTGATCTTCACGTTGGTGATCGCGGCGCCTTCGAGGGACGAGAGCAGCACGCGGCGCAGGGAGTTTCCAATGGTGTGGCCATAGCCGCCATCGAACGGTTCGGCGGTGAATTTGGCGTAGGTTTCAGTGGCTGAGGACTCGTCTTTGACGAGCCGGTCAGGCATCTCGAATCGAGCTAGTCTTACGGGCATTTTCAGATGTGGTTTGCCGGGTTCCCCCTGGCGAGTTCGGCAGTCAGCGCAAAATGCTGGTGCCCAGGGACCGACGACAGTTTATGGGACTCGCGAGCCGGGAATCTGCGCGGATTTCAAGGGATTGCAAGAGGTTTTTGGGCGCCGACTGGGCTCACAGTGATGGACGAATCGCCCAGTCCCGTTACGAGGTTGACAGTTCCGTCGATGACTGATTAAAAACCTATGTACACCCACCACGTCGCGGGTGGTGGACATCTATAGAAACGACTGCAACAAGGAGGAGATTATCGAACATGCCCTGCCTAACTACAAGGGCGAGTCGCCCAGCCCGTGCACGCGAGCCGTGTCTACGGCAGGTATGAAGAGTGGAATTAATCTGGCTCTTCCCATGCTGTGCGCGTGGGCGTTCGCCTTGGGAGCGTACGCACAGGAACGGCTCGATTTCGTCACGGTCACGCTGGATGAAGAGACGAGAGAAGCGGATGAGAAGCTGATGCGTTATCTCGAGGAGGAGGTCGGTCTGGAGTTTTCTCGTCGAGAGTACGAGTACGGAACAGTGATCAATCGCTTGGCTGATTGGGACCTGGAGGACAACGGCGAATTCCTCGCGCGCACGACGCCGTACGTCTATGTGGCTTCGGAGATGCTCGGTGCCGAATTCGAGATTCTCGCCACCTACAGGAGTGTGACAACGAAGAATACGACCTACCAATCGTACTTCGTCGTCAATCGTGATGATTTTCCGGAAAAACCGAAACTCGATGAAATCGTCGCCCACATCGAGGCTCGCAGCAGGACCTCCGACGGCCCCGTCCGATTCCGGTTCCACAACAAGTTCAGCACATCCAGTTACTTCCTGCCCTCGTTCTTCTTCCGAGACCGAAATGTGTTTCACATGGAGCGCCGCTCCGGGACCCTGTTACCGATCAGGTGCGAGAAATCCGGCGAGAGCAGCTCGGACTTGGTGAGAATGGTCGCAGGCAAGGAGTGTGATCTTGCCGCAGTGTGGGATGGGACCAAGTCGAAGTTCGATGGCAGTGCCGATCCCGGGCAACGAGTGCATTTCGTGGAGTTGCCAACCCTGATCCCCAACGACCTTCTGGTATGCTCGGCGACTCTTGCGGCAGAAAAGCGCCAGAAGATTCTCGATGCCATCGGTCAGATGGAGGATGATTTCATCAGTACGGGTGATTTTTTGACATGGGTGAAGATTGGGAAGGCAAGGGAGGCTCGTAATGCCCTCTCCCGTCTGCGATGGCTCGCAACGGGGCGTCGGACAGACGTCACGGTCTCGATAGACAATTCGACGGAGGCCCCCGTCCCGCGTGAGCAGTTGGAAGCTGCGGAGCAGGCAGCGCGGCTTTCGGGTTCGGAACTCGTTCTTCACGATAACTACTTCCACGAGCGCCGTGACTATAAGTGGACTCTGGAACGGATTCATGACGGAGCGATTATCCTCACCAGTTCGATCGAGGAGTCCGAATTACCGAAACAAAAATTCCACATCAGTTTCGAAGATGCTCAGGATCTGACAAAACGCATTGGCAACCTGATTCACTCTCGCATGCATCGCATTCGATATTTGTGGCCATATAAGAAGGACCACCCGACGGTCATTCGGGATGTCGACTATGCAGTTGACCGGGGCGCGGAAATCGAGGTTCAGACGATAACGTGGCGGGATCCACAGAGGAACGACTTTGCCATAGGGAATATCTACGAGGCGAAGGTAGTCGAAGCCGACTTCCATAAATTCGAGCTCGAGTTTTCAGGTTGGGATAAGGTCAGCATTGATCCGATGAGCAACGTTTCGTACCGAGTGATTCTCGCGAGGTCGTCTCCGCAGCAAGGGATCTTCGTCTTTCTTACCGTCGTCTTTGTCGCATTGCTTGGCGTCGCCGTTGTCGGGCTTGCCATTGATCTGCTCCGCAAGGCGAGACGGCGGAGCACCTTGACCCCATTGGATAGGGAACTGTTCAAGACCACTTACAGGGAGATGGCTGCAAATTATCACCGCCCATGGAGAGAACACAGAATTGCCGATGCCAATGTATATCATTGTGATCGACATTGGATGGAGAAGTACATAACGGAGTTGAAGAGCGCCGGTGTGAATGTGGGATTCGACATAAAGGTCAAGTGGACAGACGAGAAAGAGTGGCTGGTGAGAATTCCCGTTGTGAAAAACTTCGTCAATTGGGTCCGCAAACGGTCGCGCACCGAGGTGAGGACGGTCGATTTCGCTGAGGTGGGGAATACTGTGCGTTTGGAGAGCCTCATCGGGTTTCTGGAGGACCAGCAGAAGTTTTCGTATTTCATGGGAACGGTGAAGGAGTGGGATGTTCTCAACGAAATCGCCCATCGGATCATTTCGCAGCAGGTGGATGGTTTGGACGACGATGTCGATGGTGTCGGCCACATGCTCCAGCCGGATCACGGGATGATCGCGAGAATCGTCTCGCAACATTTCCACGAGGTGCTGGAAGACGCTGAGCTACGGGTCAGTTTCTTTCAGAGAACGTGGACCGTGAACACCGATGAGTCCGTCCTCATTTGCAAGGAGAAGCTTCCGTCTGAGATTTGTTTGAAATCGGACGAGGAACCAATCAGAGAAGTGGTACTCGAATTGCCGATTCCGGAGGGTGCCAAATTGCCGGCGGCAAAGAAGATTCCGGGGTGGCTGCTGGGCAGAATCGAGAAACGCCGCCCCGTTTCGGCCGATGGGACACTCGTTCTTCAGTTTAAGGCAATGGCAATATTGAAGGATTTCGAGAGCCATGCTTAGGAGGATTTGGAGAGCAACGCTGAGTAGTAAAAGAGGATTGTGGTTGCTGTTGTGCTTGGTGTTTGCAATCAACTTTGTCGAGACGACATGGGAACAGTGGCCCAGAGACGGAGAAGTTCATGGGCAGGGACTCGGCTATGAGATTGCGGCTGCATTTCACGGGATGGAGAGCAACTTTCGCTTCACGCATCACGACGCCACTAACAAACTGGCGGTGTACGGATACTCGGTTTCCTACTTCTTTGTCTTTCCACTGATCGCTCTTGGGCTTGCCATCGCCTTGCACAAGCGGCGCGAAATAACGCCATTCCGCGTTTTCTCGCTCAGTATTGCCATGAATTATCTCTTGAGCTTGCCCTTTTTTTTGTTGTTCCCAGTGCCAGAACGCTGGGCCTACCCGGAGTCCCATGCAATGGTCCTTTCCGACATATGGAGTTCCGGGCTCATCGAGAGCATTCGACCCATCAGTGGATTGGACAATTGTTTCCCAAGTTCGCACGTCTCGCTCACGGTGATCGTTATCGCGATCGGATTCCTCTACCGAGTGCGGTTCAGGAATTTCGTACTGCCGTTGGGCCTTACCGTGATCGTCTCGACGTATGTTCTCGGAATTCACTGGTTGCCGGACATGGTAGCCGGAGTTCTCGTTGCGATGCTGAGCGTCATGATCGCTGTTCGAATCGACGATGCTCTTTCGGAAACAGAGATGAAGAGACCGTCAGTCGACGCAGCGCTCGACGGGGTTGGCAAGGCTACACCCTGAACAACGCTCCCAGCTTCCTCCCGAGCGCGAGACTGGCGCCGATGATGGTGATCGCGAGGAAGATCATCGCCCAGACGCCGAGGGCGGAGGCGAGGAATTGGCCATTGCCCAGCGAGCTGAGCAGGCTGTAGATCGCCTTGGTGATCGGGTAGTGTTCCTGCTGCTGGGCGAGAATGAGCGAGTCGGAGACCTCAAGCATGGCGAAGGAGAATGCGAGCAGACCTCCGGCGATCAGATTGGCGGCGATGAGGGGGAGGGTGATGCGCCAGAGTGCCCGGGTGGGGGATGCGCCGAGGTTCTGCGCGGCCTCCTCCAGCGACCGGCTGGTTTGCTGGAATCCTGCAACCGCAGAGCGAACGACGTAGGGCAGGCGCCTCACCGCATAGGCGATGACAAGAATCCAAATCGGATTGCCGTTCGGGGCGAGGAATTCGAAGAACCGTCCCTCCTGGGTCATGGAGAGATAGCCGAAGGCCAAGACAAGACCGGGAACGGCGAGCGGCAGCATGGAGAGCGCATCGAGGAACTGCCGTCCGAAAATACGCGTGCGGACGATGACGTAGGCAATCGCAACGCCGAGCACGATATCGAAGATCGTCGAGAGCGATGCGTATTTCAGGCTGTTGGCGATCGAGGGGACGGTGATGGGATGGCCGAGAGCATCCCGGTAGTGTTGCAATGTCAGGCTCTCCGGGAGAATCGTGCGATACCAGTCGGTGGAGAGGGAGGTGAAGATGACACCGATGTGGGGCATGACGGCGACGGTGGTGACGATGACGAATGCGGCGATGCAGCCCGCTGCGCCGATGCCCGAGACAGTCCGTTCGCTGCTCCCGACGGCGGCGCGCCCTTCCATGGCATAGTTGTGGCGTCCGAAGAGCACCTTGCCCACGACGTACATCAGCACCGAGGCCACCAGCATGACGACGACGAGCGCATAGGGGAACGGATTGCCGCTGAGGTCCTTGATCCCATCGTAGATCTGGACCGAGGTCACGCGGTTGTAGTCGAAGATGAGGGGCACTCCGAGTTCGGTGAACGACCAGATGAAGACGATGGTCGCTCCGGCAAATACACCAGGCATGGAAAGCGGCAGCGTGATGCGGAGGAACCGCTTCCACGGTGGGCATCCGAGATTTTCGGCCGCCTCCTCCATCGCGGGATCGAGGTTGGAGAGAGCCGCAGTCACGTTCAGATAGAGAATCGGGTAGAGGTGCAGGGCATTCATGATGACGACGCCCCAGAAGCGCCCATCACCCAACCAGTCGACCGGATTGTTGCGGTCCACCAACCCGAGCCCCGTCAGGAACGCATTGAGTGCGCCATCCACCCCGAGAATCTGCTTCACGCCGATGGCTCCAACGAACGGGGGTAGGATCAGAGGGATGAGAATCGCCGAGGTGAGGATCGCCTTGCCCGGGAACCGGAACCGAGTCGCGATGACTGCGAGTGGCAGCGAGATGATGAGAGCGATCACGGTGCTCCAAATGGCAACGTTCAGCGCATTCGCGAGCCCTTGGACGTAGATCGGGTTCTGGAATACCTGAATCACGTAGGAGAAGGTGAAACTGCCGTCGACGATGAAGGCTTCCTTCACGGTCAGCCCGATGGGAACGAGAAAGAAGACGAGGAAAAAGAGCAGCGTCAGCGCGAAGACAGTGATGGCAGGGATACGCGACATGAAGAGAGGAGGCTACGAATGCATGGTTGGGTTCTTCATTTCCCCTGCAGGGCAAGTTGAAGTGCCCGTCGATAATTGGAGCGGAAATTGTCGCCAAGCTGTTTGGCGAGCACGACTTCCGAGAGGCGGTCCTTGCTGTTGAGCGCGTTGCTGATCGGACCGGTAGCGGCCTGATAGCTCACCAACGCGACGTCGTGGAACATACGCGTTGCCTGCGGCGGAAACCCCGCCGCGATGAGGCTTTCCCATGCCGCGCGCATCTCCTCGTGCGTGTCGAGACAGGCGATCCGAATGATGAACCGGATGGCGCCGAACGAACGTCCTGTCCAACCGGGGACGTACTCGAATTCGTTCGCCAGCTTGTAGGGATCCACGTCGGGGTCGGCGCTGTGCTTCATGTTCTCTGCCGTATAAAAGTCGCGTCGGATGGCGGGACGCCGCAGGGACGCCTTCTCCGGCCCGCCCTTGATACCGGACTTCCAGTTCCAGATGCGTTGCCCTTCCACCGAGAGCACGAATTCCATGAACGCCTTCGCCATCTCGGGATTGGGTGCTCCTCGGAACATCGCAATGGGATCGGCGCCGACCGAGGACCCTCCCGTCGGGGTGAGATACTGGACTCGCGAACGACCGCTCGCGTTCTTGAGCACCTCGTTGTAGGTCCGACCGTAGAAATCGATGGTCATTCCGGCAGCGGCGTTTCCGGCGGCGACGTCCAGGGGGATCTTGGTGGCCGAGTCGGTGAAGTAGCGCGCATTGGCGCAGATCCGCTGGATCAGATTGATGCCGTTTTTCCAACCTTCCCAGATCGCTTCCTGACGTTGTTCCTCCGGTTTCTTGTCGGGGCGTTCCTTGATGTTTGCGATCGCACGGTGGATTTCCTGTTGGATGAGCATCTCGAACGCCTTGGTGACCGAACCACTCTTCGTCGGATCGGCGAGGGCGATCTGGTGGTAGTAGCGGCTGTCGCCAAGGTCCTGCCATTCGTCCGGTGTGTCTTGGATACCGAGCCGCCGGAGGACGTCCGTATTGTAGCAGATACCGAACGAAGAAAGACACGCACCGATCCAGCGCATCTGCGGATCGCGAAAGGGTTCCCCACTCACTTTCTCGGGAATCACCTCGTCAGTGAACCAGTCCTTGCGCGAATCCCCGATCCCAGAATCGACAATGTATCCCATGGAGGCGAATTTCTGGAAGGGATAGGCTCCGCCCCCGAAGAAAAGATCGATACCCACTCCGACATTCGATTTTAGAAATGCCCGTCGCGCTGCATGAATGGGGCCGTCTTCGACCGGATCTTCGGGCAACTCGAGTTTCCGGTTGTTGAAGGCGCCCCCAATCGCGCTCGTCCACGTGCGCTTCATCGTTGTCGTCCAGTAATTCTGAAATGCGGCGTGGAATTTGGAACTGACGAAGCGCTCAATCTCTGTCGTTCCGGTTCCGGGCGTGCGCCAGTCGACGTGTACGGTCTGGCCGAGCTTTTCCCTGGCGTATTTGGTGAAGGCGACAGTGAACTCGTGACGGATGCTCTCGTTGTGCGGGGTGACGATGACCACCGTCGCGTCCGCTTTCTTGGCCGAAGTGATGCCCTTGGGCCGTAGAAAGAACGGTGCCGCCAGCGTGAGGAGCAGCGCGAGCCCGACCGCATGGGTCTTGGTTACGGAGCCCCCGGCGATGAGGGCCTGTCCGTAACGTTTCAGGCTACTCACGAATGATGACCACATCTTTTGGGGCTACGTTGGCGTAGAACGACTCGTCGTCCTCCTTTCCGACGTGAGAGGGATTGAGCTCGGACACGCGAATGACCGGTCCTTCGTCGGTTGCGAATTCGTACTGGGCGAGCTCTCCGAGATACGTCGTGTCCTTGATCGTTCCCGTGAAGGTGTTTGTCAGGGAACCCGAATCCGAAAGATTGAGGCTCTCGGGTCGGATGGAAAGCGTGGCGCGTTGTTCTTCGTTCGGCTCCCACTGTTTATCGGCGACGCGGCCTCGAAACTGACCGTGACGCGTGTCAACCACCCAGTAACCCTCCGTGCGCGACGGCTTCTCGAGCACACAGGGAATGAAGTTCGTGTCACCGATGAAGTCGGCGACCGTTTTGCTCTTTGGAGAACGGTAGACCTGTTGCGGGGTTCCAATCTGGGCGATGCGTCCCTTGTCCATGATGGCCATGCGATCGGCGATGGTGAGTGCTTCCTTCTGATCGTGGGTCACGTAGATCGCAGTGAGGCCGGCCTTCTTGCAGATATTTCGAATCTCGGTGCGCATCGTGTTGCGCAGCTTGGCGTCGAGGTTGGAAAGCGGTTCGTCAAGCAGCAGGCATTGTGGTCGAACCACGAGCGCACGGGCGAGAGCGACGCGCTGCTGCTGCCCACCGGAGAGCTGGTTGATCTTGCGCTCCGCATACTCGTCCATGCGAGCGGTCGCGAGCGCCTTGAAGACCCGTTCCTCGATCTCGTCCTTGTCGACTTTCCGCTCCTCCAAGCCGAAAGCGACGTTTCTGGCCACGTTCATGTGCGGCCACAGCGCGTAGCTCTGGAACATCATCGCCGTGTTCCGCTCGTGCGGCGGCGTGTAGGTGACATCCCGCGAATCGAACATGATCTGGCCGGAATTCGGCGAATAGAACCCCGCGATGTGTCGCAGGAGGGTCGTTTTTCCGCAACCGCTGGGCCCGAGAAGGAAGAACAACTCCCCGGTTTCGATGCGCAACGAAACGTTGTCCAGCGCGGTGGTGCTGCCAAAGCGCTTGGTGAGATTCCGAATCTGTATCGATACCATTGAGAAGGGAGGACGACGACGCCACGATTGGGTACTTGCACCCCTGCTGAAAGGCAAGCCTTTCCTTGGCAGTTGTTAGTAATTCACGTGACTTGGAATTTCGGTGAAATAATCGGGAACCGAATTGGAGTTCGGCTGTATTGCTTGGAAAGAACGAATGACGGACGACCAGCCTATCATCGAAAAGATCCTCGCTGGAGAGCGCGAGGTTTTCCGGCTGCTGGTCGAACGTTACGAGGACGCCATCATGCGCATCAGCTACCACATTCTCCACGACCGGCATGCCGCCGAAGACGTCTGCCAGGACGTGTTCGTTTCGGCGTATCGGCGGCTGGCGAGTTTCGACGGTCGGAAGGGCAAGTTCTCGACATGGCTCTACGCGATTGCCCGAAACGCGAGCATCAACGCCGGCAAGAAGCGCCGTCCCGCTCCTGCGGGAGACTGGGTGGACGATCGTGGAGCCGAGGATCGGGAGGTTGAAGGAGCGGAGATCCGGCGGGCGCTGGATGCGGCACTGGCGGAGTTGCCGGAGGAACGCAGGAGGGCGTTTGTCTTCGCGGAGATCGAAGGCATGCCCCTTGCGGAGGTCGCTGCAATCGAGGGCGTGGCGGAGGGCACCATCAAATCCCGGCTTGGACGCGCCCGGGAGGCCCTGCGGACGAAACTTTCCTCAGTCTACAAGGATACCATCCAATGATCACCAACGACGAGAACAACCATGACGAGGCCTTCGATGCCTGGTTGGAGCATTGCCGGGCGCGCAAGGCTCCTGACGACATGACCGACCGGGTGATGGGCGCGCTTCCGGAACC